>Ga0210019_1000460_pt1 | contig 51215 bp, 50 predicted proteins | sample CryGeyCG2114_020_2_FD_183969 | JGI IMG/M metagenome (GOLD analysis project Ga0210019, IMG submission 183969) | Groundwater microbial communities from aquifer - Crystal Geyser CG11_big_fil_rev_8/21/14_0.20 (SPAdes) (version 2) | ecosystem: Environmental > Aquatic > Deep subsurface > Groundwater ...
TTCTTTCCAGAAAGAGTGGGGATGCAGGACGTTAAAATAGAGAGCATCGAGCTTCATTAGTCTCTCCGAGAGGCTAGCGGAACCGCTGGCGCGCCAACTGAAGAAGGCAAGGCTGGTGGCGAAGATGTGATCGATGCCGGGTTGCTAGGTCGGTATTTTCTATCCTCCCGATGGAAGTAATCATGATGGGGATGGCAAAGGCTTAATAGATTATCAACCCCATCCCCTCCGCCCTGCCAGAGTGGTTCAAGGTGATGAATCTGGACAAATTTTCTCTCGCCACAAACTTCGCCGCTTGTCCCTCGATACTGGCATCTCCCCCCATCTCGTAGGAAGACTTGGTGTTTAATTTTTGCGGGGATCGGCCCTCTTCCAAAAACTTTATTCCTGGGGAGAGTCTTTTTTGACTTTATGTCACATGCATTGGTTAGGACGGGGACTGGTGGCTTCGCCCCAGTCGGGAGTCCACCAGTCGGCTGCCCACCAGTCGGAAGTCGTTCCCCAGTCGGGAGTCCACCAGTCGGGAGTTTCCCAGGGAGTCGTCCTCCGACAGTAGTTCTATCAGAGCCGCCCGGCCTGTAGGAGCCGGGGGCGGCGGCTGATTTTTTCTGGACTCGCTTGGCTTTCTCGATCGGATCCTTTGTTTTTAAATAGACATCCACCAAAGCCTCCAGGGTTTCTTCTAAATTCTTTGAAGCACTGATCTCCTGCACTCTCTTTAGCTTTTGATAAATCTCTTCCCTTACTTCCAGATGCATCCTCAAGGCTTCTTCTCGGACATACTGAACTTTTTCTCTTTTCTTTGCCTTAGGAGCAAAACCTGCCACCTGTTTTTCAATCTCCGCCTTCGAGAGAGTTTTAGCTTTTTGAATCCAGGCTTTGGAATTCTCGAGTTCTAAGACCGCTAAGATGGGCTTAACTTTAGAGACGCTTACCGAAGCTTCCTCTAAGCTTTGTTGTAGAAGAGGAATACTCTTAGCCTTACGAGCCACGGCAATAAAGGTATAGGCATTGGCTTCGGATAATCCCAGGGATGTCGTGGCGTATTTGAACAACGAACTAAAACCAAGTTCTACATAAATCTTCTGCGCCTCAATCTCTTGAAGCACCGCGATCAATTCGTTTTCTAAACGTCCAAAGTCCTTGGAAAGAGCCAAAGCTTTTTCGTGAAGAGGAAATTTTTTTATTATCATCTCATTCTCCTTTGTTCGCTTGTTTAAAACACTAACATGAGTTTTTGGACGAACGAGATAAGCCTAAGTCAAAAAAAATTAAGTCGCGCGCTCGTAGCTCTCGCAGGCTCGAGCGCGCTTGGCGGCGCGGCTGAAACTTAAAATAACAATCACTCTCCCCAGGGAGAGTCTTTTTTGACTTTAGGACACATACAAACTTACCAAGGCTGTCGCAGAAGGAATTAACCGGGTAATCAAAGGCTTAAAATGGCAAGCTTACGGCTACCGCGACATGGATTATTTTATCCTCAAGATCCTTCAAAAAGTAGGCTACCTAAACTCCAGGTTCTGCTCCCATATGTTCAACTGACCAACAGAATCACGGGGTAATTACAGAAAAAGGGCATATGGGACGATGACAAACGAAAAAGTTAAGGGGCTATTCAAATTGGGGCTCCTCTAAAACTCCGTTTGAGCCTTCCAAATTGATGATTGTGCCATTTGCTTAAGCTCTCTAGCCTATGGACTATCCCAATGAGCGTATCCGTCGTCATCCCCTGTTTAAACGAAGAAGAATGCATTGAAGAATGTATACGGCGCGTCAAGAAGGCCTTTGCGCATGAGCCGGAGCTCGAAGTCTTGGTTTCGGATAACGGTTCCACGGATCGCTCCAAAGAGCTCGCAGAAATGGCTGGGGCGACGGTTATAGAAGAAAGGCGCCGAGGTTATGGCTCCGCCCTGTTGCGAGGCATGCGCGACGCTAAGGGCGACTATATCGTTATGGGGGATGCGGACAATACCTATGACTTTGAAGATGCCGTCCCTCTTGTTGAGAAACTCAAACAAGGAGCAGAGTTTGCCATTGGGGATCGCTTGGCCGGAAAAGTCGAGCCGGGAGCGATGCCCTGGCTTCATCATCATCTGGGTACGCCCGTACTGAGTTGGGTGCTTAGCTTTTTTTACGGCGGGAAGATTCACGATATCAATTGTGGGCTTCGAGCGATTCGGAAATCTTCTTTGGAAAAGTTAAGACTGCGTTCTCCAGGAATGGAGTTTGCCAGTGAAATGGTGATTCACGCTCAAAAAGCTGATCTCAAAATCGCTGAGCACCCTATCCGCTATTACAGGCGAGGCGGAGGCGTGGCCAAGCTTCGAACCTTTCGTGATGGCTGGCGACACTTGCGCTTTATTCTTTTGTTTGCGCCCTTTCATTTTTTTATGCTTCCGGCAATTGCGGGTCTAATTGTTGGGGGCTACCTGTTTAGCTTTGAGCGCAAAGGCTATCTCGTGACGGGTAGCCTTGGGATGCTTTTGGGCTATCAAATTCTTCTGTTTGGGATTTTTGCTAAAACCTATCTTTGGGTGACCGACTCCTTTGTCGTGGATCGGATCTTTGGAAGCTGGATTGAGATGTTCAAGCTTGAGTATGGAATCCTGAAATCCCTTTTGATTGTTTTGATTGGAGTTATTTTCTTTGCTCAATGGGATTTGGCCAATTTGATTCGGGGCGCTACGTTTTTGGCGCTTGGCGTTCAGACTTTCTTTTCTTCTTTTTTTATCTCCATCATTCTTTTTAAAACTCGGGACAATATTCAGTAGATTCGATAATTTCATCTTTATGAGCGCAGGTAAATTGGAATGGGTCGGCGTAGATGTTTATGTTATCCATCAAGGTGTCCCCAATGTGCCCAAGGAAAGCGGTGTCTTCAAACTTGAAGATATTTCAAATCGCGGCGCCAAAGTTTCGGCGGAAGCTCCCCCGGCCTTTATGCTCGTGGATTGGCATCGTTGTCGCTATCTTTCTGCCAAAGCCCCAAGCGATGCCGAGCTTAGTCAGCTTCTGGGAGAGTTAAGTAAGACGGTAGTTTGGGAAAAAGTACAAAAACTATTTCGCCAAGATGGTGAAGATAAGTTTTCGAAGGCACATGATTCATGAGTACAAAAGTTAAAGTTGGATTGATGAGGGGTGATGGCATTGGCCCCGAGATTTGTGATTCATTCGTTAAACTGGTTGCCCAGTTAAAGGTACCCATTGAATGGGTCGAAGTTCCTTGTGGTGAGCAGACCTTGGCTTCCGAGAATACGGCACTGCCCAAGTCTTCGATTGAATTGGTGCGTGAGCTGGGAGTCGCGATCAAGGGTCCGACGGGGACACCCATTGGTAAGGGCCATAAATCAGCCAATGTGACTTTGCGAAAAGCTCTGGATCTTTATGCCAATGTTCGACCTTGTTATAAATTGGCTGGCGTTGATTCGCCGTTTGACAATGTTGATTTAATTATCGTTCGCGAAAACACGGAAGATGTTTATACGGCGATTGAGAATCAGGTTTCGCCGGATGTCATGCAATGTTTGAAGATTATCACTCGTCCTGGATGCGAGAGGATCGTTCGCTTTGCCTTTGAGATGGCGGATCGCTTGCATCGTCGTCAGGTTACCTGCGTTCATAAAGCCAACATCATGAAAATGACCGATGGTTTGTTTTTGGAAGTTTTTCGTGAAGTCGCCAAAGAATTTCCTCAGATTGAAGCTACGGATATGATTGTCGATGCCGTATGTATGAATCTTGTTAGGAAGCCAGAAAAATTTGATGTGATCGTCACTGAAAATCTTTACGGTGATATTCTGTCCGATCTTTGTGCGGGTTTGATTGGCGGACTGGGTTTGGCTGGGGGCGCTAATATTGGTACAAGTGGTGTTTCTGTTTTCGAAGCCGTGCACGGTACAGCTCCCGATATTGCAGGTAGGAATCTTTGTAATCCAACAGCTTTGATTTTGTCCGGCATTATGATGCTTAAGCATCTGGGCTTTTTTGAGGCGGCTGAGAGCTTGAGCAAAGCCTTGGATCAGACTTATGCTGAGGGCAAATGTCTTACTGGAGATCTGGGTGGTAAGGCCTCTTGCTCCGAGTTTACTCAGGCCGTCGCGGATAAAATTCTCTAACACAAGTTGGTAGGTAGAAATTTAAGACATACCGGACACTTGTTCTCGGATGTATTGATCAAGTTCGAATTGTTAAGAACTTTGTGCCCGGGCACAAAGTTGATGATGAGTTACAACATGAAGAGATAAAATCATTTAAAAAAAGTTGATTGAATCTGATTTTCTTGTGAGCGAGAAGTCATGGACACTTGCTATCAATCAGGTTTTGTAGCCCCATTGACAAGGTACGGTAAATTACCGTATAATGGACGTGCTTGATGGATAAGCCCTGTGAGGTTTATGCTTCAAAGCGATTTGAGAGGCAACTCAATAAGCTGCCTCGATATATACAATCTAGTATTCAGGCCTGGGTTGCTTCGGTTGAAGAAGAAGGTGTTCGTAAAGTTCGCTTGCTTAAGGGCTATCACGATGAACCGCTTCGAGGAAAACGAAGGGGAGAGAGGTCTGTGCGATTGAGCCGAGCCTATCGTCTTTTTTATACGGAAGACGAGCATGAGAGCTTTTTGATCATACGGATTCTGGAGGTGAACAAACATGACTACTAACCGAAGATTAAAATTTGTTTTGGAAAATGAGGTTGGGGAGCTGACATTTGGCTCTTTTTTGAGAGTTGCGCGAAGGTCGATGGAGCTCACGCAGTCCGAGATGGCAAGCACTCTAGGGGTGTCAAAAAGTGTTGTGTGTGATTTGGAAAAGGGGCGGCAGCTAGTTAGTCCGAGGCTTGCCGTGAAAATTGCAAAAAAGGCGGGGCTTTCGGAGGTGATCGCCGTAAAGCTGTGTCTTCAGGATCAGCTTAAGAGGGCAAAAATAAAAATGATTGTCGAGCTTCAAGCCGCGTGATCTCTTTAAATAGTTCTCAGATACATAAATCAAATTCGAATTGTTAAGAACTTTGTGCCCGGGCACAAAGTTGATTGAAATCTAACGAGTAAACTCCTTGATTCGTTTTTCAACCGTAGCCCGGGTTAAGAGTTCGGGTAGCAAAAGTTTTTTGTCAGGACCAATAATCATCGAAAATGGAATGCCTGCTCGGCCGTAGGATTCCAAAAACTTTCCAATTTCTGGATTGCGCTTGGTCCAGTCGACATTGATAAATCTCATTTGGTGAGTTTCAATAATGTCCTGGAACCAATCGGTTTTTAAAACGCTATATTCATTATACTTGCAGGTTAAACACCAGTCGGCCGTGATATTCAAAAATATTGGTCGCGAGTCCACTTGAAAAAGTACGCGGAGTTCAGCTTCGCTCATCCTTTCTCGATAAGATTGCTTTTCTAGGTCTTCAGTTTGTGAGATCCGCCGAGACGAGGAAGAAAAATTTTGTACATTCCAAAGTCCAAAGACTAAAAGAGCCGCCACAATCAACCAGCGGAGTAATCCGCGTAATTCTCGTAAGCCGATAAAAACTAAAAGTGAAAATCCGACGATAACTAAGCTCGAAAGAACTCCAGCTTGTTGTTGAAGTACATAGAGCAGCCAAAGAACGGCCAGCAAAAGACTGTAGGCAAGCCAACGCTTCATGGCGATCATCCAATTGCCAGGTCGAGGCAAAAACCTAATGAAGGAAGGGTGAGCAAAAATAATCAAATACGGCAAAGACAAGCCCAGGCCCATAACAAGAAAAAACAGCATGAAAACAGGCCAGCTTTGAGTGAAGGCATAGCTTAGAGCCGTTCCCAAAAAGGGGGCGCTACAAGGTGTGGCCAAGGCTGTCGCAAATACGCCTTCAAAAAATGGGCCCGAACTTTGGAGCATCTTGTTGTTGGCTACATGGGGAAGTTGAATTTCGAATACCCCAAAAAGATTAAGAGCAAACACGAAAATAACAAAAATCATTAAGCCAACAAAAACGGGACTCTGAAATTGGAAGCCCCATCCCACCTGCTGCCCAAGAGACTTAAGTAAAATAACGACGGCCGCTAGGCAGAGAAAACTGGTGAGAATTCCTAGCATGGTGAAGCTCAGCGAGCGTCGCAGCCCCTGGGTTTCTCGAAGGCGAATCAACGAATTGGTTTTCAAAATCACGACAGGCAGGACGCAAGGCATAAGGTTTAAGATGGCGCCGCCAACGAAGGCGAGTAAGAGGGCGAGCCAAAAAGACTCAAAGGAGCTTTGCGCCGTAGTAGAAAGCGGAATATTTATAAAGAAAGAGTTCTTTGTTGGCCCCACCTGGTAATGGAGCTCCAGCGATTTTTTGATGCTGGAACTTGGCTTAAGCTGGATTCGATACTGATTTGCAGTGAGAGGCAGGACTTTCCAAAATATTCCGGATCTTCCTTCCCCACTTAGCAGGAGTGGCCCCGCGATTGGCGTCTGCCCAAAATCAACTACGAATTCATTTTCATCAAGCCACTCCATCTGAACGTCTGACTGTGGTTGTGGGAGTGCGCTAAATGATCTTTCTAAGCGTTCTTTGTGCTTAGAAAGATTTTCAGAATTGATCGGTAGGCTTAGTTCTAAGTCGGCCGATTCAGGAACGCAAATGTCATCGCACACAAGGTATTGAACATTTAGTTTGATGGCGAAGCTGGGGGGATTCACTTGGGCGCCAGTCAATATGATCGGATATATTGCCGAAGCTTCGTAGCCAATCGATTGCAATTGAAGTCCGTCCGGAGAGGGTGCGTCGAAGAGGATGGGGTGAGGAAAGTTGAGATCCGAGGCAAGCCAACTTTCTGGTAATTTCCAAACTAGCTTAGGGGCATATCCCACATCTCCGGGGTTTTTCCAATAAACGTGCCATCCAGGATCTAACTTAAATTCCAAGCCCATTTGAATTTCAAACGTCTTCGAGGAAAGACTGGAGAGTTGGGAAATAAGCCGAACCTGGCTGTGTTGACTTTTGCCTTTAGCCCAGGAGGTTTCTGAGGCCGAGCAAAAGCCAGTCGAAAGCAAAACAAGCCAAATTGGCACGCCCAAAAGTTTGATTAGTCGAAAAAATTGAACCAACTCTGATAGTTTATCACTTTAATTATAGCTTAGGAAAGAGAGTGCTAATGGCTCTTTGCCTTCAGTTTCTTCCGTATCACAAATATCGCGAATTTCTTCTTTTGTTTTCATTCGCTCTAGACTTTTTTCACTCGGCTTAAGCGTTGAAGCAACGAGGTATTCCTTTTTTCCGCACTTTCGGTAAAGATAAAAATCTTCGAAAGGGACGACCAAAAATAGCAATCCACTGATTCGACTCAGTCGAAAGCCAGGGCCCAAATCGAATGAATCGTTGAGGGCCATTACGAGTAATCCAGTTAAAGCCATTATGCTTACATCTATAGCTTTCTCGATATCGCTTGGCTCACGAGCTCTGACTTCGGTTTCTTGCGGAAGGTCTTGTAGGTCTTCAGTGAACTCCTCCAAGAGTTTTGTCTCGCGTAGTTTTAAAACATCTCGATCCTTGGCGTCGTGCTCAAAACTAAGTTTGTATTTGGCGGCCAACTCCCATTCTTTCTCCGCCGCCTTCGTGTAGAAGTCCTGTCCAAAGGCAGTGCTGAGAACGCCAAATGATAGTATAAAACAAGCTATGATCAGTCCCCCGATAGATCTCATGAGGAATATTGAAGTAAGTTTTGACGACTTTGGAAAGCAAAAGTAAGAGATCCTATCAATTAAAAGAGTCCCCGGGGGCTGAATAAGGAATGACGGATAAATATTTAAACAGAAGAAGCTTTTGCATTGTTTCGCATCCTGATGCGGGCAAGACAACTCTGACGGAGAAGTTGCTGCTTTATGGTGGGGCTATTCATGAGGCGGGTACGGTAAAGGCGCGCAAAGCGACTCGTTATGCCACGAGCGATTGGATGGAGATAGAAAAGCAGCGTGGGATTTCGGTGACCTCGTCGGTGATGCAATTTAATTACGCAGGATGTCGAATCAATCTTTTGGATACCCCGGGTCACCACGACTTTAGTGAAGATACGTATCGGGTTATTACGGCGGTCGATTCAGCATTGATGGTGATTGACGGAGCCAAGGGTGTGGAAACCCAAACCAAAAAGTTGATGAAGATCTGTAGCGACCGGCGCATTCCGGTGGTTAGTTTTGTTAATAAACTAGATCGAGAATGTCGTTCACCCATTGAACTCTTGGATGAAATCGAAAATGTTTTGGGGATTCGTGCGGCACCTTGGACGTGGCCTATTGGCAGTGGAAAGAGTTTCCAGGGTATTTATAATTTAAGGACAAAAGAGTTTTTTCGCTTTGAGCATGATGCCGAAGAAATTGTTGGAATTCCCACGAAGGGCGTTGAAGATCCTCGTTGGCTGGATTGGGTGCCTGAAGATATTTTTGCCATATTTAAAGAACAGGTTGAGCTAATTGAAGGCATTTATGATCCCTTCGATCCGAAAGTCTTTTTGCATGGATCTCAGACGCCGGTGTTTTTTGGAAGCGCTCTTAATAATTTTGGCGTGGAGGTCTTGCTAAAATGTTTTTGCGAAGTGAGTCCCGCTCCTTTGGCACGAGTGGCGCTCGAGCGAATTGTCGAGCCGAGCGAAGATAGTTTTAGCGGATTCATATTTAAAATTCAGGCCAATATGGATGCCAAACACAGGGATCGAATTGCCTTTTTGAGAATTTGCTCGGGCGAATTTCAAAAGGGCATGAGCGTCTACCATCCCCGCCTTGAACGTCAGATTCGAGTCAATAATACCTTTCAATTTATGGCTTCTAAACGTGTCGCGGTTGAGGAAGCCGTGGCAGGAGATATTGTCGGGCTTTATGATACGGGGGATTTTAAGATTGGGGATACGCTAACCGAGAAAGAGAAGCTTTCGTATTTAGGCATTCCCAATTTTGCGCCGGAGTTGTTTCGAAAAGTTCAATTGAAGTCGCCGCTGAAATCCAAACAGCTTCGGAAGGGTCTGCAGCAGCTTTGCGAAGAAGGCGCGTCTCAGGTATTTTTCCCCTTTAATTCAAATGACATTATTATAGGGGTCGTCGGGCAGTTACAATTTGAAGTGATTCAATATCGCATCGAAAACGAGTACGGTGCAGAATCTAAGTTTGAGACCTGTAGTTTTCGATTGGCTCGCTGGGTTTTTCCGAAGGATTCTGGAGAGGTCAAAAAATATGAAGCCGCACTTAAGGAGCTCGGCTCAAGTTATGACACGGTTTTAGCGAAGGACAACGAGGGGCGCTACGCTATTTTAGTAAGTTCCGAGTACGCTTTGAACAAGGCCAAAGAGCGTTACCCCGATCTTCGGTTTGCCGATACCTCAGAAATTGTAAGCCGAGAAGAAGCCGCCTAATTCTCATGACACTCAAATCCTCGTCATGATAGATTTTTTCTAGCTGTTTCGTTGGGGGGTCGGATAGTCCGGTTGCCAAATGGATCGCTGAAAGGAAGAATTTATGTCAGCTCGCGTCGAGGCCGTTCGCACGGCTATTTCAAGAGAAACACGAAAGATTAACCGCCCCAAGGATTCTCTCGGCAATGCTTTGCCAGTGAGTGAGTTCTTTGGGTCGATGACTTTTGGTCTAGATGATATGAAGGAGAAACTCTCCAAATCATCTTTTGATTCCCTCATGGGAATGGTCAATAAGGGCCAGCAGATTTCCAAAGATGTTGGGGATGAAATTGCTGCCGTTGTGAAAGATTGGGCCACAAACTTAGGGGTCACCCACTTTTGTCACTGGTTTCAACCGATGACAGGATTGACGGCTGAAAAGCACGATGCCTTTATTCAAAGCCAACCCTCAGAATTTGGTCAGCCCCACGTAATTGAAAGAATCTCAGGCGGCGCCTTTTTGCAGTCAGAGCCAGACGCTTCATCGTTTCCGAGTGGAGGAATGCGAAATACTTTTGAAGCTCGCGGTTATACGGCCTGGGATCCAAAGAGTCCGCTCTTTGTAATGTCTCATACTAATGGGCGCATCCTATGCGTGCCTTCGGCTTATATCGGCTATTACGGCCAGGCACTAGATAATAAGACGCCATTGCTTCGGTCAACGGATGCTCTATCTGTTGCGGCGACAAAGTTTCTAAAAATTATTGGAGATGTCGACGTTAAGTCTGTGGTGACGACTGTTGGAGCTGAGCAAGAATATTTTTTGATTGATAGAGCGATGTATGCACTTCGTCCTGATTTGCTCATGACAGGTCGAAGTCTTTTGGGTCGAGTTCCAACGCGAAATCAGCAGTTTGAAGATCATTACTTCGGGAGTATTCCGTCTCGGATTTTAGCCTTTATGCAAGAGGTGGAGCAGGAGATGTATCGTTTGGGAGTGCCTCTTAAGACCCGTCACAATGAAGTAGCTCCAGCGCAATATGAAATTGCTCCAATCTTTGAAGATGCCAATTTGGCGAGCGATCACAATGCTTTGTTGATGGACGTCCTTCGCCGAATTGCTAATCGACATAATTTAGTTTGTTTGCTTCATGAAAAACCGTTTGCGGGAATCAATGGTAGCGGTAAGCACAACAATTGGTCGATTGCTACGAATGCTGGGGCCAATCTTTTGGATCCAGGTAAGACACCTCACCAAAACTTACGATTCCTGGCGGTTCTGGCAACAGTGTTGAAAGCGGTACATGATCATTCTGATATTTTACGTGCAGGAATTGCTTCGGCGGGCAATGATCATCGGCTAGGCGCAAACGAAGCGCCTCCAGCGATTATCAGTGTATTTTTGGGCCATACGCTGGATAAGATTTGTAACCGCTTAGAAAAAGGTGAGATTATCGAAAATTCTCCAGAGGAAACGGTTATCAACCTTGGTGTAGGAAGTTTGCCAACCGTTGCCAAAGATAATACGGATCGAAATCGAACATCTCCTTTTGCGTTTACCGGAAATAAGTTTGAGTTTCGGGCGGTGGGTGGATCAGCAAGTATTGCTGTACCCATTACGCTTTTGAATGCCGCGGCGACTCAGGCTTTTGCCGAAATGTCAGAGCGTCTTGAAAAGAAGCTTTCGAGTGGAACAGCTCGAGATGAGGCTGTGCTTTCGTTGATTTCGGAAGTCCTTAAGGAAACGAAAAATATTCGCTTTGAAGGCAATAACTATTCTGCTGAATGGGTGAGTGAGGCCAAAAAAAGAGGTCTTTCTAATTTTCGTACGACACCCGAAGCTCTAGATGTTTTGGGAAGTTCGGAGCGAACGAAGTTTATCGTAGATCACAAGATATTGACGGCTGAAGAGCTTAAATCCAGACACAATGTGGCTGTCGAGCGATACATCAAACAAATCGAGCTTGAGGTTCAAACGATGTTGGAGCTGGTGGATACCTATGTTCTGTCGGCTGTTGAAAAGGAATTGAGTGGGCGAGCAAGTCTACTGGATCGCTTGAATGAAGCGAAGGCGACAAAGGCTGGTGAGCTTGCCAAGAAGCGATTGGCTTCTTTCGAGGCGGGATATGTAAGCTTGATTGAAACAAGAAACGAGCTACAGGCTCAGTTTGAAAAGCTTTCCGTCGAACACAATGAGGCAAAAAGGGCTCACTCGTATGCCGATCGATTGATGCCGCTGATGGATCGTTGTCGGACGGCCGCTGATGCTCTCGAATTTGAAGTGGGCGATGAATATTGGATGCTTCCTAAATATCGTGAGATGCTCTTTTTGAGATAATGTCAGAGTCAAAAACACAAAAACTAATGGAGGTCTCGACCAAGCCAGCTTCTGGCTTTCGGGACTTCCTTGGCCTTGAGGCCAAAAAGCGATCCGAACTTATTTCTACGATTGAAAGGACTTATGAGAGTTTTGGCTTTGAGAAGATCGAGACACCGAGTTTAGAAAACATCGAAGTACTTTTAGGAAGTGGCGGTCAGGATAATGAAAAACTTATTTTCAAAATTCTAAAGCGAGGTGAAAAATTACTCGAGATTCTAGAAAAAGGGGAGAACCAGGAAACGGATCTTGCCGATCTAGGGCTGCGCTTTGATTTGACGGTTCCCTTATGCCGTCTCGTTGCTGAGTATCGCGATAAGATTGCTTTGCCGTGGAAAACTTTCCACATTGCACCGGTTTGGCGGGCGGAGCGGGCTCAGCGGGGGCGTTATCGTGAATTTCTCCAGTGTGATGTCGATATTGTAGGTGCTGGGGGGATTGGGGCCGAACTTGAAGTTATTCAAGCGGTTGTTAAGGCGTTCGCAAATCTGGGAGTAAATGAGATCGAACTGCACCTTAATCATCGGGGAATTATTGAAGCCTTGGCAGACAAATTTGGTTTTGGAGAGAAGAAGCAAGCGTTTGCGATTCTATTGGACAAACGAGATAAGCTTTCCGCGGAGAAATTCGAAAGCGCCTTGAACGATCTGAGCGGAGCGAAAGCTCCCACGGAGCTTTTGGAGATCTTGGGCGGTAAGTCTAAGGCTAGTGATTTTGAAAAATTAGCCCCCGAGGCTTACAAACAAATATTCGAAATCGAAGAGGCTCTGTCTCGGCTTTCCTTAGGCTTGAAGGATGTAAAATTTAATCCCTCCCTTGTAAGAGGCATGGGTTACTATACGGGCATGGTTTTTGAGGTGATGCATGCGTCTGAGGGCCTGGCTCTTGGTGGCGGTGGTCGCTATGACAAACTTATAGGAAGATTTTCGAAGCGGGATATTCCCGCCGTAGGTTTTAGTTTGGGTTTTGAGCGCTTACTTTTGTTATTAGAAAAAACAAAGGAAGCCTCGTCAGGGCTTCGGCGGATTTTCATTCCCGTCTTTGATGAAAAGCTGCGGGTTGCCGTTCTGAAGTTGGCCGCTGAGTTGCGTGATCACGGGATCGAATGCGATGTTTATCCAGACGCAGATAAATTGAAATCTCAGTTAAAATTTGCTTCTCAAAAAAATTATCGATGGGTCTTGATGGCTGGAGAAGATGAAATTCAATCACGAGAGTTCAAAATTAAAGATTTCTCTACAGGCGAAGAAGAGTCTGTTGCTCAAGGTCATCTGCCCAATCACTTTAAGCGTTTGTTTAGTCTAGTGTAGATGTTTGGGATTTTAAACCCGTTTCGATAGAAGAAATCGCAAAAATTATTAATGAGGCCGCTTAAATTACACCAAAACAATTCCTTAACTTATCGAAATTTCATCAATATCGCATATTGCGATATGAAATATGAGATAATGTGATATACTCAAGTCATGCAAAGTCGCTCAGGTATTAAACCTCAAGATGTTCTGCTTCTATTGAAGCTGGCGAGCTCGCGGGATGCTCACAAGTTAAATCAACTTCAACTCTCCCGACAGCTTCATATGAGCCAGTCGGAAGTAAGTGTCGGGCTTAAGCGGGCGGCTGAAGCAAAGCTTTTAATTCCTGAATCCAATAAAGTGATGAAATTAAATTTTACTGACTTTCTCATCTATGGACTCCCCTTTGTTTTTCCCGCAAAGCCAGGACCAATTGATAGAGGAATACCAACCTCTCATTCAGCCCCGCCTCTTAATAAAAAAATTGTTTCTGGCAATAACGACAAATACGTGTGGCCCGATGCCGATGGAAAAATAACCGGCCAAACGATTCAGCCCATCTATTCTTCCGCACCAGAAGCGGCCAAAGAAGATCCAAAGCTCTATGAACTTTTGGCGATGGTCGACGCTCTACGGGTGGGCCGAGCACGAGAAAAAACAATAGCCCGTGAAGAAATCAAGAAAAGACTATTCGCATGAGCAATCCTGATAGCGTTCAAGATCTTATTCGCGTTTCAACTAAGCTAAAAAAATTAGGAATTGAGCATGCGTTTGTTGGAGGATCAACAATTGCTGTCTATCTATCCAGCGTGGGAATTAGTGAAAGTCGTCCGACGGACGATATCGACTGTGTTGTGAATGTTGGAACTCTGCCCGAATATTACAAACTAGAAGACAAACTACGCAGAGCCGGATTTAAAAATGAGCTTAAAGGTCCCCGCTGTCGTTGGAATTATCAAGGAATCGTCGTAGACATTATGCCTGCCGACGAAAGAATTTCTGGCATGCCAAGCAAATGGTTTACAGAGGGTTTTCAAACTTTAAGTTTTCGAAAGCTCAGTGGCGGAACGGAAATCCCAGTTTTCTCTGTAGCCTACCTGCTTGCCACGAAGTTTGAGGCATACAATGATCGAGGAAAGAAAGATTTACGCTTTAGTACAGACATCGAAGACATCCCCCTTCTTTTAGATGGATATCCAGATGCTTTTGATGAAATCCAAAAATCAGATTCCATCGTAAAAGATTTTCTTATTAAACAGTTCAGATCTCTATTGAAGCAAAGCGAGTTTGAAGAAGTCGTTCATGGACAAATGTCTGGGTCGGAGAAAAGGAAAAAAGCTGATCGCGTATTGGAGAAAATCAGATCTCTATAATGTTAAAGTTCTACTGGGCAAGTATGACATCGCCTACTTAATCATTTGATTTGTTATTGGAATTGCGCCTTACTACCGTCGAAGGATTCTGAGATTTTTTAAGAGGGTCGTCCCGTAACTTTGTGGCCGCTCTTCTGTCGCGTGCCAACTGCTATCCTCCGCCTCAGACGAATTCGGCGTCGTATTAGAATTTTTCTCGTCATCAAACATCTAATAAAAAATCAGGTCGCAGGCTCTGGTTTCTCGCTGACTCGAGCGCGCTTGCCTCCCAACTCGTCCATCGCTTTTACTCTCCCCGGGACTAAAAATTATCAGCCTTAGCACCAATTGTGGCTCTGAAATACTTGCGGAGCGATAAACCCGCTCAATACGGTGCAGATCGGCTTATTGAGCGGGTTTGCTGCTATTTAGACTCATGAGAACATAAAGACGTGGGTGAGGTTCGGCGACTATTAATTTGGTTTGTTTATCTTGCGCTAAGCTGCTTTGCTTGGACCAATTTTCTTGAGGCCAAACCGCGGTTGCATGCTGATAGATACTCGAGGTTAGCTGAGGCCTGGGCGCCCATTTTCTTTAAGGCTTACGCGCCAGAGTTTAATAAGAATACAGATTCCTTTAATCCTGTCGATCACCCGGTCAGCCTTTTTTTTGATGGAAATGAAGATTTGCGAGATAACTCTGCAAACATCTTCAGATTGAGCGAGCTTCAGATCAAGAGTGCCCTTACACATATCCCTATTTATTATTCCGTAATTGAAACCGAATCTCATTTTTATATTAATTATTTCATCTACCATGCTCTCGATATGAATCTTCAGTCTCATGCACATGATACAGAGAACGTATGGACCATCATAAAGAAAAACCCAAAGGCAGTTTTTGGAGAACTAGTCGGTCATATTACAAACGCGCATGGCCACCCCATGATTTACTTAAAGGACTCGGCAAAACAATCTTTGTGGAGAGCCAAGGTTACCGGACAATGGTCGACTCAGTTTTTATTTTCGATGGATCGCGGGGCTGAGCTTCATCATTTGGACTCGCCTATAGAGTATTTTGAGGAAGGCCAAGTTCAACGCCTTATAGGCTTTGTGGCTTCGCGCACTCATGCCATTTATAAATTTCGTTCGGAGGCGTGGCTGCGAGGTGCGAGTTACGGTGCGGTTTATTATCCAAAGAACTGTCAGGCTTGTTCGAGTGATTTGAAGTGGACGTTTCCGTCGACCAAGGCTTTTGGCTACGAAATGGTGAGCTGGGATAACTTGATGCGGTCTAGGAATTCGAATGAGCAGATTTTTTATCACACCGCGGAAAGTGCGGAAGTTAAAAGTGCGGCCGCCTTGCCTGAATTTTTAGTTCCAGGCTTTGACGAGGAATTGCCTAAAGTTAATCTGTTTTATCAGGCCGGTTTCAAAACCCCTTATCGATTGAATGACCCAGCGAACGTGCACAGATGGTTCGAGTCGTCTGAAGAGTCAGCATCCGTTAGCAAACGTTATCTTTACAATCCTTATCGCCGAAGGAGCCTGGCCTCGAAAAGTATTTGGTCGACCTGGTGACCGACCTATTTTTTTAACTGAGCGCCGACTTTTTCTTTTAGCTGCATATAACGAGGGTTGCTAGGTTCTGTACCGAGAGCGATTTGAATATTCATCATCGCTGTTCGGAGATCACCGCCTTGAAATGCTTTTTCGGCTAACTTAAAAAATTTTTCGCCTGGGCTTCCGGCGGCCCATTCCGGTCTTTTCTTGATGGACGTAATAGCGTCTTCATCTGAATTTTCTTCATCAAAGCGATCTATGCCCTTCAATTTATTATCATAGTCAATTCGACGTTTTCGATCTGAGAGAATGCGATAGGCCTCAACAACTTTGGCGTAGATTTCTTTGGCGAACTGTTGCGTTTGCGTATCACTTTCTCCGAAGTACCGATCTGGATGAAACTGCAGGGCCTCACGATGATAGGCATCCTGAATATCATCTTCGGATGCCAAGGGAGTCAGCTTAAGAATCTGATAGTAATTTAAAGTCTGCATCACTTTAGCGATGGTTTGTAATTGAACTCGGTCTAACAACTTATCTTATCTCCGGCCTTTGGCGTCAGGCTACTACGGGGGCAACGGGTGCCATATTTTTTAGCTTAGAATTATATATAAACACTTTTCCAACAAGCTTGTCGTCGGGAAAATCTGGCGAAACCCAGAAGCCGATACCGCCCACTTTCGAATCGCCGCTGTAAGCTCGAATGGAGCTGCCATCTGTCAGGTTGAACTCGTGCAAGCTCATTCCGTTTCGTTCTAATTTTGTATCTGAGGATTTTTCAGTTAAACTTCGGATATATCGGGGAATATTATTGAAGTCATTAATCATACAGATCCACCCAATTTCACGCTGGGGGATTTGGCGCTCACGCTCTCCTTTTGTGTCCGGCAAGAGTGTGATTTCTAAATCTTCAGGGTTAAAGTTAACACTATAGCCCTCAACATAATCCGAATTCGTAGGCGAGCTTCCACATCTATACACAAGAACTTTTGTAGCATCCTTCATTGGATCCTTCAGTCGAACTTCCTGAAAGTCTTTGGTCTTTTCCGCGGATTCAGCAACGCCTTCAGCTCCTATTGCGGCAGAAAGTCGGACCTCAACGTTTTGGCTTAGGCCCGTTTCTTTTTCGAGGGCACTGACTTGCACAATTCCATCTGTGTTAATCGAAAAACTTACATCGATCGCAGCCTCCCCAGCTTTTTTCTTTGGGAAACCCGTCAGACGAAACTCGCCCAAGAGATTAGATTCTTCAACCCGACGGTTTTTGCCCTGGTAGATTCGAATATCAACCTTATCTTGATTGTCGCTGGTCGTTGTGAATATTTTTGAAGCTTGCACAGGAATGGGGCTGTTTTTGTCGATGAGAGTTTCGACATAACCATCAACGGTCGCCACACCTAAATCCAAAGGCGTGACATCCAAAAGCAGGGCTTTTTTATCGCTGGCTTCCCCGACTAAGCTTGAGGCTTGAATCGAAGCGCCAATGGCCACGACTTCGTCGGGATTCAAATCACTGAGAGGCTCCTTGCCAAAGTAATCTCTAACGGCTTCTTGAATGAGGGGCATCTTCGTGGGACCGCCGACAAGAATGACAGCATCAAGATCTGATGTTTGGAGTCCTGCCGCTCGCATGGCCTCGTCACAGACGGTGAAAGTTCTCTGAATAAGATCCTTTGCCCTCTCTTTAAGTTGCTCCCGAGAAAGGTTAAAGTGCAGATCTACTGTTTTTCCGTCTTTTTGAACGATGCCCGGGATATATAGGTCTGTGCGTTCGGCATAACTTAGGCGCCGCTTTGTTTTTTCGGCATTGATTCGCAGCAGAGGGAGTGCTTGGGGAATACTGCGGAGGTCAATTCCCGTTTTTGTTCGAAAATCTTCTGCAATAATATCGATAATTCTGTCATCAAAATCATCGCCACCCAAAAAAGTATCGCCAGCAGTCGCGATAACCTCAAAAACTTTGTCTTTAAGTTTTAGGATCGAGATATCAAAGGTTCCGCCACCGAGATCATAAACGGCAACCGTTTCATTCAAGGCCTTGCCAAAGCCATAAGCAAGGGCTGCGGCCGTCGGCTCGTTAATAATTCGAAGGCTCTCGAGGCCAGCGATTTGGCAGGCCTCTTTGGTTGTTTGTCTTTGGCTGTCATTAAAATACGCGGGTACGGTTACGACACATTGAGTGATCTCTTGCTTAAGAGCTTTTTTGGCCACGTCTTTTACGTGTCGAATAATGAAGGCCGCAATTTGTTGAGGACTGTAAGTCTGTTCGTCAATTTTCACGGCGACGTTCTGTCCTTCGGACTCGACCAATTCATAAGGAAGTAAAACTTGAGATTTTTTGATCTCGGCAGAATAAATCTTGCGTCCAATAAGTCGCTTGATTGAATGGACGGTTCGACTTGGATTTTTTAGGCCTTGTGTTCGCGCGTCCGCACCCACAAGGATCTGATCATTTTTTCCAAAGCTAACAATGGATGCCGTAAGACGATTGCCGCTTTCGTCCGGAATTACTTGGTTTTTACCGTCAATGAAGGCGGCTACTGCTGAGTTACTTGTGCCAAAATCTATGCCCACTACCGTCATAAAGCCTAGTCTACCAAAAATGTTGGAGGATGCTTAACAGCGAATCCAATATATGCTTAAAGCGCTTAAATGATGCCTTCTCAATCCACATCTTCATCCACCTTGGTGGAGCTTGGCCCATGGCTTGAGGCTAAGGCTGATTTAGCCAGGCGAGAGGGAAAGTACGATCAAGCCATCGAATTTTGGCGCAAAATATTGCGTCATCGATCACATACCTCCAAGGATGAACCTGAGGTCCTAGGTCGGATCCACTTTGAATTAGGTCGACTTCAGTTGAATCGGCAAGATCGGCTCAAAGCGTTATTTCATTTGCGTCAAAGTATCATTATTTCCCCTCGAAATGCCGAAAGTCTCGAATTATTGGCACGCTGTTTTTTGATGGGAAACTACTACCGTAGCGCAAAACATTATTACTTACGAGCCTTGGCGATTCAACCCGAGCGCTCTCAAACCTGGCGACAGCTTTCATATTGTTATTTGAAACTAGGAAAATTTAATGAAGCCCTCGAGGCGAGCCTCCGATCGATTCGCTTCAATCGAAAATCTGAGGATAATCTTTTTGTTTATTTCTGTGTTTTATTGGAACTGTCGGACTGGGATAAGATTTCGTCTTTACTTAAGTACTGGCGAACTTGGCGGCCGAACTCTCAGTTTCTAATTTTGGCCGATAAGCAATATAACCGCCGCAAGAAACTTTGTCTTAGGTTTGCGGTCTGGGCTAGTTTTCGAACGCATTTGATTAAGTCGAAAACGAAGCTTGGATCTCTTGATAAACTTCGGCGAGCGCGAGATCTTTGGAGAGATTTTTGTCGCCAAGAAACTCGAATGAATTCAAAGCGATTTAATATGCGACTGGTGAGAATTTGGACGGGAGCATTGGACTATGCTTCGCAATCTTCTGAAATGAATAATGAGGATCTTGCTATCGTCGCGACAAATTTAAATGTTGAATCTCATGAGATTCAAGCCGCCGCAAAACTGTTGTTGGAAGTAAGGGAGCCCCGTGAAAATAGATCCACTCAAAATTGAAGAAGCAGCCAAGAAGGCCGAAGGCAAGATTCGTCGTACACCTCTTTTACGATCGGAAGCCTTTGAGAAGTATCTTGGTCTTAAGCATCCGATATTTTTTAAGCCAGAAAATTTGCAGTATACAGGATCCTTTAAAGTTAGAGGCTCGCTGAATAAGATTTTATCTATTCTTCCATCTGCCAAATCCAAGGGGGTCATAACAGCTTCTGCGGGTAACCACGCTCAAGGTGTGGCCTATCACTCTTTTCATTTTGGAATTAAGGCGACGATCGTCATGCCGGAGCGAACACCTATTGTGAAACAACGAGCGACAAGAGCATGGGGAGCTGATGTGGTGCTGAAGGGTGAGAGTTATCAAGAAGCTTTCAATTATGCCCTTGAGCTTCAGAAGAAATCTTCAGCTGAATTTGTGCATGCGTTTGAAGATCAATTGGTGATTGAAGGGCAGGGGACTCTTGGCTTTGAGGTTTTTCAGGACTGCCCCGAAATTGAATCCTTTGTTTGTCCCATTGGAGGCGGCGGCCTGTTGGCTGGTTCGGCTTCATATCTGAAATCCAAAAACTCCAAAGTCAAAATAGTAGCCGTACAAGCGGAAGGATGTTCGACCTTTTTGCCATCTCTCAAGGAAGGCAAACCCGTTACTTTAGAAAAGGTAGATACTATTGCTGAGGGAATGTCCGCCAAACGAATGGGAGATTTAACTTTTGATATCTGTCGAGAGATGGTCGACGAAACTGTTATCGTCAATGATTCCGAAATTTCGCAAGGTTTGCTTTGGGTTTTGGAAAATGAGCGCTTATTTGTCGAAGGCTGCGCGGGGGCTACGATCGCGGCCGTTATTAAGAAACCAGATGTCGTGACGGGACCGACCGTCGTTGTTTTGAGTGGCGGCAACTTGGATGTTAATTTGTTGGCCCGAATTATTGAGCGAGGTCTCGTTAAAGATGGCCGTCGAGTTCGTCTTGAAGCGACCTTGGCAGATGTGCCTGGCTCTCTTGAGCGCTTTATCCATGTATTGGCAGAAGAGAAGGCAAGTATTCTCGAAATCGATCATGAAAGAGTTTTTAGTCAAGCCAGCCTTCGTGAGGTGAGCACACATGTTCAGTTGGAGACCGAAGGTCCCGAGCACGTCGATCGGATCAAGACCCGATTGACCAAGGGTCCTTGGCCTATTCGCTTTATGTAAAAGCCTTCTTTTGGCCTGCGCGGAGCATCAATTCTTGGGCTCTGCAAAATTCTGGCATTTTTTGCTATAATTAATTCAAGGGTTTACTTGGAGGTGGTGGCATTTGGATTCGATGTCCTCTGACATAGGAAAATCAATTATTGCAGGTAATTTGGTAGAGTTTTTTGATAGTCTTCTTTACGAGGCTGTTTCCAAAAAGCAAAAAAGCTGCTCTCCCTTTGCCTTAAATTATGTTTCAAGTGTTTTGGCTAATTTTCACGAAGCCGATAAATTTTTTGTTTCGCGCGATTCTAAGCTTCCCATTTTGTCGGATCTTTTAACCGAAGCCGCTGATGCCGATGTGTATCGTCGTATTTCGATCCTAAGACAGATGGGAGATACCTCTCTTATGGTGAGTGGCTATTTCTCCGAAGCCCTTCAAAGACGATTGGTTGACTTAAGCTATTATCATCAGATGGGGGAAACCGCGTATTCGCAATTGAGCGGTCTGTCTGAAGCTAACAATGTTTTTGATGAACTGAGTGAGGAGTTTGTTGAATTTTCTGGCTTGGTCAGCGAAGTGTTTGCCAATTTGAGATTGGAAGGAATGTCTGCCATGGATATTCTAAATCACTATACATCTAAAGACTCCGTAGCGGCTCTCAAGCGCCTTAAAGCTTTAGGTATCATTCCACTTCAGCTAAATAAAGACGTCGCCAGTGAGGATAGCTAAGCTTTATGGCCGAATCCTTTATTGCTGAGATTGACGAGAAGATTAAATCCATTACAGGGTCGATCCATGATCTCCAGCCCATTGACTTTTTAATTCCGACAGAAAATAAAAACGCTTTGGTTGTCAGCGAGGCGGAGTCCTTTGTGGATGTTGCAGTTTGTATTCGAAAAGATTTATTGGAAAGGCTTTCTGGCAAATCCTTTCCGCGTGATTTTGATTTGCAATTGCTTCCGGATATTTCGGTAGTTGTGGAGGAGCTCAGTCATTTTAATCGCTACTGCGATCATGCGATGAGGAATCAGCCTTTGTCAGCTCTTGAGTTAGAACTTCAAGCCGAGGTAGATAAATTTGCCTTTGCCTTGGAATGTCTTCATGAGCGGAATGAAAATCATCTTCGGGAACAAATATTTTCGGTTTTGTTTGACGAATGCAAACTAGGCGATTGGGTCACAGACGAAGAAGTCGAGCGTTATCAGAAAGCTCATGAAGTCGCGCGAGCATTCTGCAGAAGCATTTTAGATCAATCGAAGGCTGGTTCTACGGAGCGACAGCTTTTTCAGGATTTTTTCTCGTCGACTTATGAAGAACGCATTTCGATTCGAAGTAAGTAATATCCGTCCAATTTAATCATTTAATTTTTTGCTGTTGAGTTTATGAAATTGAAGCAGATCAATTTCTATGCTAGCAGGACAGAAAACATAAACTTACAAGGAGAATAAATTATGAAGCTAGTTTTGATGACAGTATTGGGCGTTATTTTTTCAGGGGCTACTTATGCGGCAGGCGCAAAGTGTGGAACGCTTATGGAAATTCAAACTGAAGAAGCAAACTCCAAAGTGACTATTTCCCTTTCCGTTGCTGGAGAAAGCCTTGGATACGTTTTATCGACCGAAAAGCCATCGGATATTGCAGTGGCTTTGGCCGCGGGAACTGCCAAGAAGCAAGTGTGTTTTCACGATGTAACTGAAAACGGATCTTATGCAGAGCCAGCGAAGTTTTCAGCTATTTCGTACAACTTTGTTCAGTAGTTGCGGGGTGCTGATGTGACCGTCTGAATGGCGGTCGCGTTTGGGCTAGTGATTGCGAAGCCCGCCCAGGCTGAGTTTGTACTTTTTAGGGGGGAGGAGTCGCATTTCCCTATGAGTCCGCCTTACTAGCATTGGAATATGAGGGCCAGCTTCTCGTGAGCCCGATTATTCGAGACCGAATGGACACTCCCCGTGGTTCCATCCATACCCATGATTTGTTTTTAAGCTTTTGAAAGCGGTAAGAGATTTAGTTGGATATTCCGAACAAAAAAACACAAAGTCTGCAACACCATTGCGGGTTATTCTTATTCACACTCATCCGGGTCGGAATGCTGTTCTCAATAGTACAGATACGATAGGAGGAATCCTTCTCGAAGGAATCGCAAAAGAGCAATGGCCTGGCGCAAGCGTTGAGATATTGAGTTTTGTCTTACCCATCGGCAATTGGATCGACGACAAAATCGTGTTTCAGGACAGTCTTTTAGATTGAAATCCCACAATCGAAGAGCCTCTTTTTCGACTAGCTTGACAGACTTTCGCCATAATCTTGACACTTTTCGATCTGACGCGACACGCATTCAATGTTTTTTGAAGCAGAAGTTGGTCCCTGATTTGCATTGCCTTACAGCGAAGGAGTTTCGGCTATGAAACATAAAGATATCGCGGATGAGATACTTGAGCTTTCGGATCGAGAGTTTTTGGGCGGAAATAACTTTTTGGTTAGTGCCGTCATGATCCTTCGACGCCAAAAGAAGGAGCTTGCGGACGAAAATTTTAGATTGAAGGCCCAACTGGATCACCTTCAAAATCATAATGCAGCGCTCGTTAACGTTAGTGCCGATAGATTGCTCGGAAAAATGAATTAACCCCTAAACTAACTAACTTCAACTTTCATTTGTTCAAGAATATCGGAAGCCTTGGCTTCGAGAACTTTCATTTCTTTGAGCCAAGTCTTAAATTTGGAAAGATGGAGATTTTTGGCGAAGGCTTCTTGGGCGTGTCGCGATTTTAATTCCCATTCCATGCTAGTCTGAAAATCAAAGTTCTTTGATTCAAAATGTCGGATCGATTCCTCGATGGCTTTTGCGGCCTGATCAAGATTTCCACAGAGAAGGAGGTGATCATAGCCAAGCTCGAGCCCATGGATCCAGGGTTGGCGATCGGATACCGCTTTCATGGTGGCCAAGTCATCCGTTAGCCATCTAAGATGCTGAGGCATTTCTTTTCGGAATTCCTCAAGATACAACTTGTCCAAGGAAAAAATTCTTTCGGGTTCTTCCGGAAAGGCAATATGGGCGGTCATGATACAAGAGGCCGTTCCGGCCGTTTCCTTAAAAATTCGAGTATCGGTATGCTTAATTTCTTCTTTTGTTTTTTGTAAAATGGCAATGCCGTCGTGAGAATCGATACCGCTTGAGCCGTGCCCTGGAAAATGTTTGAGAGTCGTATGAATGCCTTCAGATTCGAAAGCTTCACAAAAAATCTTGGTAAGATGAATGACCCGATCGAGTCGATCACTAAAACTACGATCGCCAATGACCATATCATTGGAGTTTTCTGTTCTCAAATCGCATACGGGTGCAAAGTTAAGAGAAATATTGGACACTCTAAATTGCTGAGCTGCCAATCGGTAGAACTCAAAAATTAAATCCGTACGATCATAGTCCTCTAAAACTTCGCCAATTTTCTTGGCCGAAGGAATTCGAACAAAAGGCGAACGAAGGCGTTGAACGCGTCCTCCTTCCTGGTCCACCGAAAAAAATTTAATCTGCTCTTCAAGAGATCTAATGAATTCAAAAAATATCTCAGCACCGGTGTCGGCGTCTTTCCAAATATTCTCGGGAGATTCAAAGGGCGCATTAAAGAGTGCAAGGCCTGGCACAGGGTATTGTTTTAAAAAAGATTTTACAAGATCGGGCTTTCGCAAATCTCTAACCCCCACCACAAAGAACGACGGAAGGAGTTCCTTAATTTTCATTCTTTGCACTCCATGGAGCTATTTTTAATAGCAACAACATTCCTGGTATGGCAATGAGCGTGCAGAAGGTAAAGAAAAACGACCAACCAAAAGTTTTGGCAACCCAACCAGTTGGAGCCGCGGCAAACGTTCTTGGTACTGACATAAGTGAGCTGAGGAGAGCATACTGGGTCGCCGTAAATTTTCTATTTGTAAGACTCATCATGTAGGCAATGAAGGCCGATCCGCCCATACCGCCGGTGATGGATTCAAAGCCGATCACGCTTCCTAATGCATAAAGATCAAGACCCATTAGACTTGAAAATGTTTTAAAATTGGCGAGCAAAACAAAACCAAATGTGGAGATAGCCTGAAAAAATCCAAAAACCCAAAGAGATCGATTAATACCCCACTTCAAAACCAAGCCTCCTCCAATGAGGCCGCCGACTAGATAACCCGTCAGTCCTACAGTTTTTCCAATCAGTCCTATTTCTGTCTTGGTAAAACCAATATCGAGATAAAATGGGATCGTGATTTCTGAGGCCATCGTATCCCCGATTTTATAGAGCAAAATAAAAGCCAAGACAAAGAACAGGCCCAAATCCATTCGCTTAAAAAAATCCGTGAAGGGTTCAATGGCAGCGGCTCGCAGAGTGCGTGGAGGTTCCGTGACTTCAGGCTCGGGTGAAAATAAGGTTGTAAGGATACCCACCAAAGATATGCAGGCCATGAGCTTGTAAACATCTGACCATGCCAGATGGTCAGCAAGAATGAGCGCCAGCGCGCCCCCGACGAATTGAAAAGCGAGTCGGTAGGCGGCGATATAGAGCCCTGATCCCATGCCGAGTTCGTTGTCGGCCAGGGTTTCGCGCCGGTAGGCATCGACAACGGTATCTTGGCTGGCACTAAAAAATGCAATGCCCAAACATAATAGGGCAACCTGAAAAGTCATGCTTGTCGGATCCATGCTCGATAGCAACCATAGGCCAAGCAGAATAAAACTCTGAGTCACCAGTAACCAGCCGCGGCGCCGACCAAATCCAGGAATTGAAAATCGATCGAGAAGAGGTGCCCACAGAAATTTTAAAGAGTATGGCGTGCCCACCAAGGCGAAAAGCCCTATTACGGTTAAATCGACGCTTTGGTCTTTCATCCAAGCTTTGAGAGTGCCACCCGTAAGGGCAAGGGGGAGACCACAGGAAAATCCCATCATGAACGCGATCAGCATTCTGCCGCTAAAGAGAGATTTGGAAAATCGACCAAACATAAAGCTCTAGCCTATCGGAGCCCATAGGTGTCTAAAAGAACTTTTCTCAATGCTTATTGAAGTGAAGAGATCCATCCCTCAACCATTTGTTTGTCATCGGTTTCGGGTTTTAACTGTAAATAAATTTTGAATGATCGAAGGGCGCGTTCCGATTCCTTCCTTGCCATATAAATCATGCCCATTCGTTTATAAACATCTGCAAAATCAGGATCAAGCTTAAGAGCCTGGCGGTAGGATTCGAGGGCGGCGTCGGTTTCTCCCTTGCTAAATTGAGCATTACCCTGATCATAGGCAGTCTTGGCTTGCTTTTTCTGAGTGGCCGAAATTTTGTTCTGCGCCATTAGTTCTTGAGAGGCTTTTGGAAGTCGAGTGCTTGCCTTCTTAGGCTTGCTTCGTGGCGCTGGAGTTTCCGTTTTGACGACTTCCTCACTTTTATTATTTTGTGGTACTTCAACGATTTTCTTGACGGGAGCAGGTTCTGCGGCCGGAGCTTTCTTGGCAGAGCTTTTGCCTAGCAAGCGATCGATTTCTTGATGAAGTTTAGGAAGTTCAGGAAGGGATTTGGCGAGCATGTCACGATGTCGGTCGTAGAATCTCTCTAGTTTCTTTTTTGTAGATTCATCCAAATACTTGTCAGCCAAGGGCGGACTTTGAAGGCTCATCAGATAAACATAATTATTTGCCCGCTGAAAACCTGGCTGCACCTTCATAAGTTGCGAGGCTTTTTCAAAAGCATCCTCGAGCTTGCCGGTCTTACTCAAATAAACAATCTGAAGCAGACTATATTCGGGATCTTCACGGCCAGATATTGGCCAATTTTCGACCATATCATTCATGGTCGTCTTATCGGCAAACCACATCGCATAAGCCGCAGAGCCATAATAACTAAAAGCCTGATGAGGAAAGTTAATGACAAGACTTGGCGTAAAACTAAGCCCACGATTAACCTGGTCGGTCGCGCCACTTAACAAGCCATTTAAAATTAAGGCTTCCGCTATTAAGGCTCTATTTTCTGGTTTTTCTTGTTCGGCCTTTGGAAGTGCAGCGATTTGAGAAAGAGTTTCTTGGTAAATCTGAGGGTCATCATTGTACCAACCGCTTGGCCGCTGAACCTCAGTCGGCTTTTCCATTGGTTTTTTGGCGACTTCTTCCACAGGTTTTTCAGGCTGCGTAAGATCAAGTTCACTGAGACTTGGCCCAGTAAAATACCAGTAAGCTACGCCACCAAAAATCAAAAGCCCTGCAGCGATTGGAAGAAATTTTTTGAGGATTGATGACCTGGTCCTTGAAGCTTTTTGGATCTCGAACAAGGTAGCGTCGCCAAAGGGTTTGATTTCTTCTTCTACTGAGCTCGATTCATCAGGGCTAATCAGTTCTTTAGGTTCAAGAATTCGGGCCGGATCGCCGATTACTTTTGACTTAACTTTAATCTTGATGGGTGGGGAATCCATCGTGTCTTCATCGAGATTTTCGGGCGGGCTCTCGATGGTGGGAGGCGGAGGCGATTTCTTTGGCTTAGCGCTCGGCCCGTCCGCTTGGGCTTCTGGGACAGGCTTGGATACCATCGTCTTTTGGTCAAAGACCGAGTCAAACTCACTGTCTTCAACGGACTCGACTTCGGCTGTGATCTTGACCGTGCTTTTGGCGGGAGTTGGAGCCGCAAGCTTTGAAGCGACCTCTTCTTTTTGTTTCATTTTATCGAGAAGATCATCTCGCCGAATAAAGAGTTCGGTATGATCCGCGATTTCCTCGGGTTCCTGGCCTTTTTGATAAACCAAAAATGTATGACTGCATCGAGGACAACGAACCTTTGTCCCGGAGGCCTTGATCTTTGAATCAGCCAATTGATATTTAGCCGAGCAACTCGGACAAGACAAAATCATAAGCGAAACCTAAAAAATCCCCATACTTATGGTATCACGGGTTATAGCTTTGAGGTTGGGCTTTTTGAGCCAATAAGGATTCTCGACGCTTGGCGGCCAGTTCATATTCTATTCGCTCCGCATCGGATTCAAGTTTGAGCGTAGGGACCGCTTTGGGGCGCCGCTGCTCGTCAATGGCGACAAAGGTAAGGTAAGCATCGGCGCATTTGCGGGGCGTTCTATCCTTCAGGTTTTGCGCTGTCACATCGACATGAATCATCATGGATGTCCGTCCGGTATAAATAACTTTGGCTTTCAGGCTGACCGTATCACCCACTAGAGCTGGAGAAAGAAAGTTCAAGGCGTCAATGCTAGCCGTGACGCAAATACTGGAACTATGTCGTTGGGCACAAATCGCTGCGGTTATGTCGATCCAGCTTATTATAGTTCCTCCAAATGCCGTGCCCAAAGCATTAGCATGAGAAGGAAGGACCAAATTAACATTTTCTGTAACAGATTCTCGCGATGATTTTTCAGTCTTTATCATCAAATAAATCCTCCGTCCAATAGCTTGTCGTAATTGTAACGTCTCCCAAGAGCTTTGTCTGACACGAAATGCGTTCATTTTTCTGGAGTGAATTTCTCTCCGCTAAGGCCGCCTCTGTATCGTTGGGAGCCGAGAGATTTTTGATGCCCTCCAAAACGGTCAGTTTGCAACTAGCGCAAAGTCCTTTTCCACCGCAGGCATTTCCCACGGGGATATCACGATCAAGCAGCACTCGAAGCAGGTTTGACTTTCGAGGAGCTTCTATCAGGGGACCATTGGGCTCTAACTTTAGTTTGGGCATACTACGAATTATGAGCCTATTACAGAATCAGAAATAGCGCACCCACTTGCTGCGGGGCGGACTGCCGCATTGGGCGTGCTTGATTTATACTAAAAGGAAGTTTGACGGAATACTGGAATTCCCTAGTATCAGGAGCCTCTATGAGACGATCTTCTTCAGATGGAACGAATAAGAAAAAGAATCTCTACGCCGGTGTATGCAGTAAGTGTGGAGAGATCTACGAGGCCTCTACGGCTGTCGATGACTTGGAAGGCTTAACATTTAATTGTAAGAAAATGCTTTGTTCGGGTCGAGTGCAGCTTTGCGCAAAACATAAGTATAAAAATGAAAAATCCCTGGCGCCTGTTTCGAGTTTAGAAGATGCGGGTTTAGAAGATGCGGGTTTAGAAGAGTTAGGGCCTCGTCGTTACTGTTGATCCAGCTTGTGCGAGGTGCCAGTTAATTTCTACAACTTCACTGCTCTTTGTTAGATCGATAGATTTGCTTTCTGGATTTCGTCCTAAGCCTGGGTGCCATAACATTAATTGGTATTGGCCTTGAGGAACTTTAGATATTTTGGCAATTCCTCGCTCATCGCTTTTAGCAACGAAAGAATGCTGCTTCACAACGACAAAAGACTGAATCCATGGATGGAGCTCATCTCTGAGGCTAACGATTTCCGCCTTATCTAATGAAAACAAAACTTCGGCCAAATTGGGGGGGATTATCCAATTACGAAGTCGATTAAGATTTGCCTCTAGATGGATATCAAAACTTAAGGGGTCTTCCGTTCGAAGTCTAATATTTTGGCTAGGAGATACAATCAAAACGCGCGGCTTTAACTGGCAGTGAGAGATCACCAAAGTGGCATCGGTTTTGTCATCGGGTTGCAGGGCGTTCAGATTTTTTCCTTCCAACCAAGCAACCGCATCCTTCAATTCTTTGGCCGAGCCGAGTTCGACAATATTTTGAGTCGTGGTATTGCCACAAGAGGCAGAGTCAATCCTATTGGGCAATACAATGGGATTGAATTCGCCCTCAAATTTGATAATTACTTGTAGATTGGATAGCTCCCCTTGCGCAAACAATTGACTCGTGCGAGTAGTCTGCAAAAGAAAAAGGCAAATACAATTTAAGAGTAGAATACGCATGAATGAAGCAATCTTTAAAATTATACATCAGGATACTGATATCCTCGTCATCCAAAAGCTGGCCTCTTTTCTTTCTCAGAGAGGGGATCAGGGATCGAAAGAGGGGCTAGATGAATTTTTGGCCAGGGTTCTAAAGATGAAAGTCTATCCTGTGCATCGATTGGATCGAGAGGTGCTCGGACTTATGATTTTTGCCCTTAATCCCAAATCTGCGGAGAGCTTGAGTCAGCAGTTTAAGCTTCGGAAAGTTGAAAAACTCTACTGGGCAAGGGTGAAGGGGCGTTTGAAGGAGAAAAACGCACACCTTGTCCACTATCTGAAAAAGAATTTGCGAAAAAATTATGTAACGGTTTTTCCGAGGGAAACCGAGGGGGCAAAGAGGGCGGAACTAACCTATGAAGTCCTCTCAGAATCTGATCATTCTTCCATCCTACAAATTAGATTAGGTACAGGTAGAAGCCATCAAATACGCGCTCAGCTGGCCAAAATCGGGCACCCCATTGTCGGTGATGGTCGCTATGGCGCGCGCCACGAAGATGGTCAAAGCCGAGATGAATCGATTCAACTTCAGTCGATTGTCATAGGAATTAGCCATCCGCAGACTGGGAAATTCTTACGCTGGGAGATCAATCCCTCTCTAGAAATCGAATGATCTTGAAAAAACAATTTGAACGTCTATCGAAAATGGGTCAGACTTTCTTCTTACAGGAGAAATACTCTTGTAAGCGTGCAAAGAATAACCCTTAAAGAAGGAGCGGGACTATGGCTGCTAAGAAGAAAACTAAGAAAAAAGCGAAAGCTAAAGCTAAAAAAACTACTAAGAAAAAAACTGCGAAAAAGAAAACTGCGAAAAAGAAAACCGCAAAGAAAAAAACTGCGAAGAAAAAGACGGCTCGAAAAGCTAATGCAGCTTTCATGAGACCTTTGACTCCATCCTCGGTTTTGGCTGCAATTGTTGGTGCTAAGCCAATTCCTCGAACGGAAGTTACTAAGAAACTTTGGACATACATCAAGAAAAACAAATTGCAAGATGCTATGGAACGACGATTTATCAATGCTGATGCTAAACTAAAGGAAGTATTTGGCGGAAAATCTCGTGTGAACATGTTTGAAATGACAAAACATGTTGCAAAACACCTTTCTTAATTTCTTAGAATACTGAAATGAGATTGTTAAGGGCCCTCAAATTGAGGGCCCTTAATTTTTGAATAAACTAATTATCTACTTAGTGTCGTACCATTCCCCAGCCACCCGGCAAAAATTTTCCTTCCGATTGCATGGCCTGATGGTGAACGTCAAAGCCGGGGAGCATATGTCCATACTTGGAATACATATTTCGAGCCTTGGGATCGTTTTCGATAAGATAATTGATATGCTGCCTAATTTCGTCTGCCTTGATTTTATTGCCCATGCCCTCAAAAGCAACCATTCGGCCCCACCAACCAAAGAGGTGGAAGGGGTATTCGCGGGTGATGCTCTCAAAGAGTCTCTCCGCATGAACGAATTTGCCTTCTCGTAAGTTTACGTTGCCGAGAAAATTCACACGCAGGTTGGCGGTGTAGTGAATTTCGCAAAGCTCTTCGGCGCCGACTTCCTTGGTGTCAAATTGTCGCGCAATCATTGTCGAGATCTCACGATCTTTTCGACTTTTATCAAACTCCTTATCCCACATGACTTCGTCACTTGGCAGAACGTCCATCATCTCAAATTGTTCATACATTTCTGAACCGACCAAGGGTGTTGCAATATTGATGTTGGACCAATCGGCATCGATAGCTTCGATATATTTGATGGTTTCCTCTATCATTTCTTTTGTTTCACCGGGGAATCCAATGATAAAGCCCGTCCGAGTAATAATTCCAATTTCTCTCAAATACGCGATCATTTTTTTGGCTTTGTCTAAGTTCACGCGTTTTTTAACAATATGCTTTTGGACATGTTCTGAACCGGACTCGATGGCAATATTTACCATCTTCATTCCCGCCTGCTTCATCAGGTGAAGAATTTCGTGCGTGCTTGCGTTAACATTGAGAGCATTAGGGAAGATGATTTCAAAGCCTTCCACTTCCTCTTTGAACTTAATAAACTCATTTAGAAGATCTTCAGCCTGAGTTCGGCTGCAAACAAACATATCATCCTCAAAAGCGTAAACATTGACTTTGAATCGTTTATGAATCTCCCGCATTTCTTGCATGACATTGTCGACCGAGCGATAGCGCATGGTTCTGCCGTGTACGGTGTGAGAGGCGCAAAATGTACAGCGGAAGGGGCATCCGCGTGAGGTCATCAAAATTGCCGCACGCTTTTCATACAAAACGTCTTCGTCATATTCAAATCTGCGCATTCGTGTTGCCTGGCGAATATAAGATTCCATATCCAGCAAGTCCCAGTCGGGAAGTGGGATTTTGTCGAGTTCGGCGATATAATCCGTAATCGGCTTAATTCCCGGTTTCGAGATCGTCTCCTTGCTATAGATTCCCTTAATGCTTCCCCGGGCTTCATGAGAGTGGAAGCTGTCAATGAAACTCGTAAAGGCTTCTTCACCTTCGCCTTTACAAACATAATCAACGCTTGAGTCGCTGAGAAGTCGGTCCGCGGCATTGGATGAGTGCATACCTCCAAAAATCGTGACGGCATTGGGCCATTTGCTTTTGAGATGTTTTGCGGCTCGGAGCGCAAAATAGTGGCCCGTCGAAAACATCACGGAAAAGGCGATGATATCGGGTACAAAATCCAAGCAACCATCAGCGACTTTCGTAATATAGTCATCGGCATTTTCATATTTATAGGATTCGCGCATATGAGTTTGGTAATCAATGCAGGCGACTTTTCCCAAGCTGCCATTGGTGTATTTTTTGACGTATGACGAAAGATAGAGGATCCCGAGAGGCAGACCAAATGGGATATCCAAAAGCTTACTTTCTTTAGTAATATATTCTTCTTTGTCGATCCATCGCGCGGGCATGTTTACAAAAGCGACATTTACTGACTTTTTGAACTGTTCCGTTGTCATATCGGTGAGGCCTCCCAAAAATACAGTTTGACCTATTCTTGAGCATTCGGTCCATAGGAGTTGTCGTTTGAGCGGCGCATCACGGGTGACAAGGGTCTCTCGCTTGTTGACTATTTGTCGCTTCAGCTTAAAAATCTGGAGAAATAGATAGAAAGGTTCCTCCATGAAAAAAAGTTCAATTGTACGAGAGAAAAAGATCTCCAAATCTACTGATCAAAATGAGCTGAGAAGTAAGAATGACCTTCTCTACCAGGATCGCATTGAACAGCATTATGAACAGAGCGGAGGCAATTTTTCTCAAAAAATGCAGAGCTTTCCTCGCTTTGTGTCGCGGCAGCAACAGGCTATTTATTTATTTAAATGGGAGTTATTTCAAAAAGTTTTGCCGATCCATGGATCGATTGCCGAGTTTGGTGTGTTTATGGGTTCTGGAATTTTCTCCTTCGCTTCTTTTAGCGCCATTGCCGAGCCGTTCAACTATCAAAGACGCATTGTCGGTTTTGATACCTTTGAAGGATTTGCGGGGATTTCTAAGCACGACACTGTGACTTCGGATCACTCTAGCTTGTTAAAAAAGGGTGGTTTTGGCGTGACTAAAAATCTTTACGAAGATCTGCAGGAAGCCGCTGAAGTATTCGATTTAAACCGACCTATTCCGCATATTCCAAAAATAGAATTAGTGAAGGGCGATATTTTTAAGTCTTTGCCGCAATTTTTAAAAACCAATCCGCACTTTTTACTTTCGCTACTCTATTTAGATTTAGATCTCTACGAGCCAACATTATTTGCACTGGAGCAACTTTATGATCGCGTGGTTCCTGGCGGGATCGTTGCTTTTGATGAATTGAATAACCCACAGTGGCCCGGGGAAACCAAGGCATACTTGGAATTCTTTAAAGGCAAGGCGGGTCGATTGCAAAAATGTAGCTTTGAGCCTTTGAGATCCTATTTCGTAAAGGAATAAAAATGCAGGCTTTGAAAGGGGAATCACGCTTGAAGAGAGAATTCGAAGTATGTGGCTATCAAATTTTCCGAGGCTATTCGGAAGTATTCCTTCCTGTTCGGAATCGACTTGTCAGCTTATTGAAGATGAAGTTTCGAGATCTCCCTCTCATTGAAGATGAGGCTGCTTTCGGAGCTTTCATGGGAAATGTCTACGAGACAGACAAGAAATCTGTTTTAGATCTATACTCTGTTTTTGATCGAACCCCTGAGATGATGTTGGCTTCCTTTCATCCCCGAATCGTCGTCGCGCTAAGGGAATTGGGGCTTAAATCGCCAATTGTTTCCAGTTATCCTACTTGGAGATTGGATCTCTATAATAATCCTCAAAGGCGCTGGTTTCCCTGGCATCAAGATAGCTACCATGAAAATTTTTCTGAAAATAGTGTAACAGTTTGGATTCCGCTCTTAAATAGCGGCCCAGAAACTAAAGGCAAAGGCCTTGTGATCAAAGAAGGAAGTCACCGAATTGGTATTGCTCAAACCGGTGCCAATAAATTTGAAATTACCGATCCTCGGATAAATGACTTCAAAGAAGTTGAGCACTCTTTGAGCTTTGGTGATTTTGTTGTTCTCAACTCTCTAGTTGTTCACCGAAGTGGAGTGATTACAGAAAAGCCAGGGATGCGACTAACTCTTCAGTTTCGATACGATGATTTAGAAGAACCGAATTATATAGCCAAGGGTTGGCCACGAAACTTTTCGATTGTTGATGCCATTAATCACAATCGCTTCGGCATCTGAAACCCAGCCTGCTAGTTTTCGGGGTGAGAGGATTCGAACCTCCGACTTCTTGCTCCCAAAGCAAGCGCTCTAGCCAGGCTGAGCTACACCCCGATCTGGGGTCAGGGCGGATAAGTGCCAGGTAAACTTTCATTTCATAATCAGGTTAACCTGGCACTTATCCGCCCTGACCCCTCTGTCTAACATTATGGTGGATAAACGCCAACTCGTCCTTGACCGAAAATTGACCTAAAAGCCGTTTGCCAGAGGATTTTGATAAACTAGGATGGGCTTACGGGAGCAATGTTTGACACTTAGGCGCCGCATTCTTGTTGTTGATGACGAAGTCGATATAGCCGAACTCATTAAGTATAATCTTGAGCAGGAGGCTTTTGAGGTTGTCGTTTTGCATGAAGCCTCCAATGTCCTTTCGGTTCTCAAATCCCAGAATTTCGACTTGATTCTATTGGATCTCATGTTGCCTGGAGCTTCGGGCCTGGATCTATGCCGGGATATGAAGCGCAATCCTCAAACCGAGAGCATCCCCATCATCATGCTTACGGCGAAGTCATCTGAGACTGATAAAATTGTAGGGTTAGAAGTTGGGGCCGATGATTATATAACGAAGCCCTTTTCTCCGCGGGAGGTTGTAGCCAGAGTAAAGGCCGTATTGAGGAGATCCGAAACCAAGCGGGTTGGTTCAAACTCCGCCATTATTGAGTACGAGGGCTTGAGAATTGATGCCTCGCGACATGAAGTTTTGGTCGATGGGGAGGAAGTTAAGCTGACTAATACGGAGTTTAAAATTTTGCAGTGCCTATTGCAAAAGCCTGGACATGTTTTTGATCGCAGTCAGTTAATCGATTTTGCTTTGGGAAAAGATGTGTCTGTTGTTGATCGTACGATTGATGTGCATATTACAAACCTTCGAAAGAAACTCAACCAGCGAGGACCGTTGATCGAAAGTATTCGAGGCGTGGGGTATCGGGTTAAAGAAGTTCGCGATTAGACTTAGAATGCCAATATGTTTAATTTGTTAGACTCAGATTTCGTCACCGCCGTCATTTGGGGTCTTATTTTTTGTGTGGCGATTCTATTTGGCCTATCAGTATTTTTTCGAAACAGATTTCATAAAAAATCTAAGGAACTTCAGGAGCTGATTAATAAGAGAACTGACTTTGTAGCGAATGTTTCACATGAACTAAAAACACCACTGACTTCCATTCGGGGTTATACCGAAACTTTAAGAGCGGGCGCCTATCGAGATCTTGAGAAAGCAGCGAGCTTTTTGGAAAAGATCGAGGATAATGTTCAGCGCTTAGATGCCCTTATTCACGATATTTTAGATTTATCGCAACTTGAGGCCACGGATGCCTTTCTGCATTTTGAGGACATTGAAATGGATCGATTGTTTCATCACTTCAAAGAGCAGTTCAGGTTCCGCTTGGAAGCAAAGAATCAAACCTTGAGTATGGATTCATCTGTTAAGCTCCTTCGAGCCGATAAAAACTTGGTCGAACAAGCTGTTTCTAATCTCATTGGCAATGCCAATAGGTACTGCCCTGAGGGCTCGCAAATTCAGATTAAATGCGCCCCCATTCATTTGGAGCAAAAGGACTGGATTCGTATTGACGTAATCGACAACGGGCCTGGCATTGTCGAAACAGATCTGACCCGAATTTTCGAGCGTTTTTACCGCGCCGATAAATCCCGAAACCGAGCTTTTGGGGGGACCGGTCTTGGACTAGCGATTGTAAAACACATTATGCTATCGCATAAAGGTAAGGCCCTGGCTTCAAATAATGCCGACCGGGGAATGCATTTTAGCCTGTTATTTCCAGCCTCTCCGGGCCGTTAACCGATTGTTAACAGGATCTTAGGCAAGCCATAAGTACTCCTTTCCGAGTATCCAATCTAAGGTCGTTGTATGAGGGGGGAATTTGATGTTCTCCATTAAATCTACTGGCTTGAAAACAGGAGTAAATAAAATGAAATTTTGGCTTATTGTTGCAACAATTCCTGCCCTTTCGATCTTCAACCTTGAAAGCTCAGCCGCAGCAGAACTTAGAGGACAGATTAGTATCGACGGATCCTCTACTGTTTACCCGTTATCAGAAGCTGTAGCCGAAGAGGCTCTCACCGATGCTCAGCTTAAAAAAGTACGAGTAGGGGTCAAATTATCTGGGACTGGCGGTGGTTTTAAGAAGCTTTGCCACGGCGAGATTGATCTGTCTGGAGCGTCGAGACCGATTAAAACAAGTGAGATTGAAGCTTGCAAGGCCAACAAAGTTGAGTTTGTAGAAATTCCCGTCGCGTATGATGGAATTGCAGTCGTCGTTAACCCAGCAAACACCTGCATCAACGAGCTTTCGGTTGAACAGTTAAATAAAATCTGGGGTAAAGAAGCCGATGGAAAGATTAACAATTGGAAACAAGTTAATGAAAAGTGTCCTGACTTGGCATTGAAGCTGTATGGCCCTGGAACGGACAGTGGAACTTTTGACTATTTTACTGAGGTGATTAATGGAGAATCTAAATCCTCTCGCGCCGATTTTGTAAAAAGTGAAGACGACAATATGCTCGTCACTGGTGTGTCTCGAGAAAAAGGCGGGCTGGGTTATTTTGGTTTTGCCTACTATCAGGAGAACAAAGATAAGCTGAGGCTTATTCCGATAAAAGCTAGCGCCACGAGTGAAGCGGTTTTGGCTTCTCCCGCAACTATCGCAAATGGAGCTTACGCTCCTTTATCTCGCCCCATCTTTATTTATGTTTCGAAGAAGGCGGCCGAGCGACCTGAAGTTAAGGCTTTTGTGGATTTTTATATTCGTAAATCGGCGGAACTGGCGAACTCGGTTGGTTATGTGGCGTTGGGGGATAGCGCTCAAGCCAATAATGAAATCTACTCTTTGATTTCAAAGCGGTTTGACTTGATGAAAACCGGAAGTCTCTTTCAGAACGAAGCTCATGTTAAAATTTCTCTTCGTGAGAGGCTTAAATAGAAATAAGTTAGATGGGTTTAACGAAATTAAATTTAAAAGCCGCTTCCGCAGAGGGATCTTCTATTGGGGATCCCTCACTTACTTCAGTTGACAGTCATGGGGTTGCCGCTGTTCATGCTTATCCACAAGTGTCTTTGGCGAGATCATGGAACTCGCCATCTGGAAATTTTGTTGAGCAATCACTTCAGTACTTTCTATTTGCTTGCGCTTTGAGTTCTGTGCTGACGACTTTTGGAATCGTTTTTATATTACTTAAGGAAATGAGCGGCTTTTTTTCGGTCGTCTCAGTTTGGGAGTTTTTTACGGGAACCCAATGGTTCCCGCTGCTTAGTCCGGCTCGTTTTGGAGTTTTGCCTTTGGTATCGGGAACCCTGATGATTGCTCTGGGGTCTTGCCTTATCGCTGTTCCGATTGGTCTCTTAATAGCCATTTTTTTAAGTGAATATTGTCCGCGAGGATTTCGAGTGATCCTCAAATCTGCTCTTGAGCTTTTGGCTGGCATTCCCACTGTTGTCTATGGATATTTGGCTTTAACATTTGTAACACCGCAGCTCGCAAAAATTTTTCCTCAGATTGAAGTGTTCAATGCACTTAGCGCCTGCATCGTAGTTGGTATTATGATTATTCCTACGATTGCTTCGGTAACTGAAGATGCCATTCATTCGGTGCCGGGCTATTTGCGAGATGCTGGATATGGGTTAGGAATGAGGCGTTACCAAATCGTCAGTAGTATTGTATTTCCGGCAGCGATTTCTGGATTTGTGGCCTCAATTATTTTGGGTCTTTCGAGAGCCATAGGAGAAACGATGGCCGTTACCTTGGCTGCAGGGGCGTCTCCCAAACTTACTTTTAACTTTTTTGAAAGCATACAAACAATGACGGCCTTTATTGTTCAAGTTAGCCAAGGTGACACACCCGCAGGGACGATTGAATATCAGAGCATCTTTGTGGTTGGTTTCTGTTTATTCATTATGACCCTGGGAACAAACTTAATTGCTCAATTTGTTGTTCGTCGGATTCATCATCGGATTTAATCTATGTTTGCGAAGAAACTACATTGGAAAAGCCTCCCTTTGCCGGTTGCGGGATTGGCTTCTCTTATAATTGCGTTTTTGTTTTTAGCATTTTTATTGATTCATATTTTTTCTGAAGGAGCGGGCGGATTGAGTTGGAGCTTTTTCATTAATTTCGCCTCACGCTTTCCAACAAAGGCGGGAATTTACTCGGCATTGATGGGAAGCTTATGGTTGTTAGCTTTGACAGCCCTTATTTCTATTCCAGTCGGTATCTTTTCAGCTCTATATTTGGAAGAGATCGCTGCAAAGAATGCTTTTACGAATTTTATTCGTGGAAATATTGCAAACTTAGCGGGTGTGCCGTCAATTGTTTATGGCCTCTTGGGCTTGGCTTTATTCGTAAGAATTCTGGGATTTGGTTCCAGTTTAATAGCGGGGGCCTGCACGCTTAGCCTATTAATCCTACCTGTTATTATTATGGCGAGTATTGAATCGCTTCGTGCTGTGCCAAGAAAGCTGCGAGAGGCGGCTTTCGGGGTTGGGGCGAGTCCGATGCAGGTTTTATTTGAGCACACGCTTTCACAGGCTATTCCTGGAATGATTACAGGAGTTATTCTAGCCTTATCTCGATCTCTAGGAGAAACCGCGCCACTCATAACGGTTGGGGCCTTGGCCTTTGCGGCGTTTTTGCCGGAATCCATGACGGATCAATTCACAAGTCTTTCCATTCAGATTTTTAATTGGGCCTCACGCCCCCAAATGGAGTTTCAGGAGCTGGCCGCGACGGCTATTATCGTTATTTTGAGCATTACTTTTATGATGAACTTCGTTGCTATGCTCCTGAGGTGGAAGCTGTCCTCACGAAAGGCGACGAGCTGAAATGGGATTAAAATCGATTATCAGTACAAGCCATCTTAGCGTTGCTTATGGTGACAAAGTTGCGGTGGAAGATGTCAGCCTTGAATTTGAGTCGAGAGAAGTGAGTGCGTTGATTGGTCCATCGGGATGTGGCAAATCCACTTTTCTTCGGGCCCTTAACCGAATGAACGATTTCTTGGATGACGTAAGAACTTCGGGCCAAGTCATTTTTCACGGTCAAAATATTTATGATTCAAAGATTGATCCTGTTTTGGTTCGGCGTCGAATCGGAATGGTATTTCAAAAGCCAAATCCTTTTCCAAAGTCGATCTATGAAAATGTGGCTTGGGCGGTCAGAAAGTTTGGTTTCAAGGAGAATGAAGTTAGGGAACGAGTCGAAGTAGCTCTTAAAGGGGCAGCGCTTTGGGCAGAAGTTAAGGATCGCTTAAAAAGCTCCGCCTTTGAACTTTCGGGTGGCCAGCAACAGCGTCTTTGTATTGCGAGAGCGATGGCTTTGGGTCCTGAGGTCATACTGATGGATGAGCCTTGCTCAGCTTTGGACCCGATCGCTACCGCCAAAATAGAAGACTTAATTGCAGAGTTGAAAGAGCAGTTTTGTATCATTGTGGTCACACATAATATGCAGCAAGCGGAAAGAATATCGGATAGGACAGTATTTTTTTTGAATGGCAAAGTGATCGAATCCGAAGCCACTTCGCATATCTTTAACCGACCTCGTGAAGAGTTAACCAAAAACTATTTGACGGGACGCTTCGGATAGACAAAAAGTCCTTTTCGTCCGAAGGGATAATAGAATAAGTACTAAGTTAGTTAGATGTCTGAGCGTGTTGTAAATGAATTGATGAAAGAGGTGGGGCAACTCAAAGAGAGCCTACTTCTTATGGGCGGCAGCATTGAGTCGATGATGTCAGAGGCACGTGTGGCCCTCCAGAATCGAGATGCGACTTTGGCGCTACAGATCGTGGATCGAGATCTTCAAATCGATGAGATGGAAAAGAAATGCGATGAATTGGCAATCTCGATTTTGTCTCTTAGCCCGATTAGCACGAAGGACCTTCGTTTTGCCTGCTCTGCGTTGAAAATCACCACCGATATGGAGCGAATGGGTGATGAGATTAAGAATGTATGTGAACGAATTATTGAATTAAGGGATCTCCCACCTATTGATGAATTTCCAGAAGTTGGTCAGCTATTTGAAATGGCATCGAACTTGGTTACGAAGTCTTTGGATGCCTTTGTTAGTTTTTCCTCTCAGGAAGCTGGGCGGACCCTGCCTTTGGATGAAGAGCTAGATCGAATGCATCGAAAAATATACGGACAGTGTCGGGACAGAATGCTTCGTCACCCTGAGCAGATTCCATCGATATTGAAGTATATGTATCTTTCTAAATATTTGGAGCGGATTGGTGATCATGCGACTAATATTTCAGAGCAGGTGATTTTTATGGTTGAGGGCCTTGATATTCGCCATATTGCAGATGTTCAGGCCCTTCCGTAGTTTTATTTTTTCAATTGCTCGTCGTTAAATCTATGGATCGAATCATTAACCCAATCAGGCCTTTTTTGAGCATCGGTTGTAATTGCCAATTGTTCAAAAAGATCGTGCGTAATTTCCGGGGTCTTCACATTGGGAGTGGGCGACAGTTGTCGGCCATAGTAATGCTTTTGAATTAACCACTGAATATCAATCTCATCCGCCTGGACCGCAATTACAGTTAGCCCTGCTTTAAATTCCACGTCGTAGATTGCGCTTTGATTGCCCGGATTTCGCATGGCAAGTAATAGGCGCTTCTTTCCGTCCCGATGGATAACTCGCAAAGGAAAGACGTGGTACTTTCGCGCCAGGTCCTTCAGGTCAAATTCCGTTGGGACTCGGACCTTTGAATGATGCTTTTGAAGATCAAAACTGGGAGTCTCACTTGGTCTGATTTGTCCGGACATCCTCCACCTTCCTCCTGCCGAGCCTAGGCCCAACATCATCTTAGTAATACAGAATTCGTGCCATGCCGCTCAATAGAAGAAACTAAATCTTTTCGGGGGCTTAGATAGATGGCACCGCGCATCAATCTGCACGATTAGACGTTGGATTTTTGGCGGGATGTCACAAAAGCTGCACGTTTAAGGCCTATTTGTGCGGAGCCGACTCTCCAATTCTTAGGTACTGAAGGTCACCCCCAGATTCAGTTCGCTAAGCGCTTTTTTTAACGATGGGAGCAGGTTTCCGGCTTTAGGCAATGTCCGTACAATTCCATTTTGTGATCTTGAAGTTTAAAGCCAAGTTTCTTCGCAGTTTTTTCCTGTAGACTTTCAATTTGATCGTTCTCAAATTCAAAAATATTTCCACAGTCTAAACAGGTGAGGTGATCATGATGTTCAGCCGCTGTAACTTCAAATCGCGCGGGCCCATGGCCGACTTCTGACTTAGTAACAAAGCCTGCTTCTACAAGAAGATTCACCGTGCGATAGACTGTCGCAATTCCAATATTAGGGAGATGTTTCTTGGCTTTGATAGCGAGGTCTTGAATGTGCCAATGCCCGGAAGTTTTTAGAATGAAATGTATTAGGTCTTCGCGAGCCTTAGTAATTCTCATTCCTCGAGATCGCAGTTCGTTGAGGATATTCGGATCGTTTTTCACCGGCCCACGCAATCTAACTGGCCTTCTCACTCAATGAGGCTTTCGCTAATGATTTTCCAAGATCCCAAAGTCCACCAGGAAATTTATGTGCAAGCTCCAATACCGTCCGGAAGCTCTTGAGGAAGTAATCAATATCATCATCACTCATCACAAGTGGCGGTAGGAGTTTGATAATATCCTGACCCTTGCCGGAGGTTTGAGTGAGAATTCCAAAGTCTCTTAACAATGGGATGATGATCATTTGAGGAAATAAGCTCTTATCTAGTGTGTGTAAAAGATTCCATCCCATCTTAAGGCTTAAAGATCGTGGAGAAATGAATTCAATTCCAATCATAGCCCCCCGGCCACGAATTTCTCCCAACATCTCAAATTCTGGCTTCATCGCATTAAGGCCAGCAATCAACTTTTCACCAATGACGTTAGCTTGTTCTATAAGACCTTCATTTTCTAGAACCCAAATCGTAGCTAAGCCCATGGCGGCCGAAAGAGAATTCTTTCCAAAGGTAGAAGAATGCACAACGCAACGATCCATGCTACTGAAAACAGACTTAAAGATTTTGTCACTTGCAATGACCGCTCCAGTGGGGACAAGCCCACCACTCAAGGCTTTCGAAATCAATATTATATCCGGCTTGAGGCCCTCATATTCTATGGCAAACATCTTTCCGGTGCGTCCCATTCCGGTTTGTACTTCATCTGCAATGGTAAGTGTGCCGTACTTATGACAGAGCTCCTCCGCTGCTTTCAAAAATCCTGCTTCGGGAATAAACACACCCTTGCCTTGAATGGGCTCGAAGACGAAGGCTGCGACATCTTTCTTTTTAAGTTCATTTTCAAGAGCATTCAGATCGTTCATGGCGACTTGCTCGCATCCGCTCAAGAGACCTCCAAAGCCTTCTCGAAACTCCTCATTACCCATCACTGAAAGCGCGCCGACTGTAAGCCCGTGAAAAGCCTTTTTCAACGAGACAATTCGATCTCTCCTTGTTGTAGCCTTAGCAAACTTGATTGCCGTCTCGACCGTCTCCGCGCCTGTGCTCGTAAAATAGACCCGATCACCACTTGGAGATCGTTGAATGATCTCTTTAGCGAGCTCTCCAGTGAGATGAGGGCAATCCATCTGCACAAGGTTGGCATCTTGAAGGTCTAGCATTTCGCGCAGGGTTTTGACGATGACGGGGTGATAGCGACCTAGATTGTAAACTCCATAACCCGAAAGCAGATCCAAATATCGCTTTCCATCTTGATCCCATAGATACTGTGCCTCACCCCGCACGTAGCTTTTGTCAAAGCCTAAGGTTTTGAGAACCTTGGGGAGTTGAGGGTTCATGTACTGGCTATGGTTTTCGAATCTTTGATATTGATTTTCAAAAACCTTTCGAATCGAAAAGTCGGTCGACTCAATCCGAGCTGGGGGCATCTTTGAAGCTGTATTTTCCATAGTTATTTCAGGCCTTCTTTAGCGCAAGCGTGATGGACTGACCATCAATTTCAAAATTTCCAGTCCGCGGGTACTGACAGCTTGAAACCTCTTTAATTTCGAGAGCTAAGGTTTGTTCCATAATGAAAGTTCGATGTTTATTTAGGGACTCCAACAGTTCCTTAGGGGCCTGGATCTCCAAATGAATTCTGTCGGCTAAATTTAGACCAGTGTCCTTTCGGAAATTTTGAATGCGATTAATGATTTCGCGGGCATTGCCTTCCAGCTCCTGGTCCCGATCTACAGATAAATCAAGGGCCACAGCGATTTTTGATGATGCGCTTACCGAATGCGAGCCGTCAACAGGCTTGCGTGTAATACGCACATCCTCCGCGGAAATTTCAACATCTCCGGCAACTTTTAACCGCTCACCTTCGTCGAGTTTTTGAAGGTCTTCAAAACTTAAAGTTGATATGGCTTTCATGAGTTCGCCCATCCGCTTGCCCGCGCGAGGTCCAAGAGTAGCGCCATTGGCTTTGATTGAAACCTCAACGTATTTTGGCTCATCCGAAGTATACGAAATGTTTCGAATATTAAGTTCCGACTTAAGATAAGACTCGAGAGGTCGAAGGCTTTCGAGAGCGCTAGCCTTGCGATGAACGATCACAAGTTCCTTGAGTGGGATGCGTACCTTAATTTTTTCCTTCTCTCGAAGATTCCTTGATAAGAGAATCACTTCCTCTAAGAGGGCGACCCCCTGTTCAAGACTTGGATTAATCAAGGTTTCCTGAGATCGCGGGTAGTCATCAAGATGAACAGATTCTTTACCAGTTTCGTTTGATAATAAGAGATAGAGTTTGTCCGACAGAAAGGGCATGAAAGGTGCCATAACTTTCGAGAAATCAGTCATAACATAATGTAACGTATCAAAGGCCGATTTCTTGTCTTCCGTAAAACCTTCATCCCAAAATCGTGAGCGATTGAGACGAATATAGGTATTGGTCAGTTCCTCCAAGAACTTTAAAACTTCGGGAACGACGCTGTACAAATGATAAAGAGTCATCTCAGTTTCTATGCGCTTCAGAAGGCTTTGCATTCTCGAAATGATCCAGCGGTCCAAGATGTTTTTGCTTTGTGGGGGCTTCGTCCACATGGATTTTTTGTAACCATCGATTTCAGCATAGCTTTCAAAGAATGAGTAGGCGTTCCAAAGTTTGAGTTGAACCTTGCGAACAATTTCCTTAACACCTTTTTCCGAAAATCGAAGTTCCTCTGCGCGGATGACCGGGGAGTCAATTAAATACAATCGAAGTGCATCGGCACCATAGCTATGCATAACATCCATGGGATCTGGATAATTTTTTAGCCGCTTGCTCATTTTCTTTCCATCTTCGGCAAGGATGAGCCCATTGACGACAACATTTTTGAAGGGAATCTTTTCAAAGAGAATCGTTCCTAAGACCGACAGCGTATAGAACCACCCGCGGGTTTGATCGAGACCTTCTCCAATGAAATCAGCTGGGAATTCTGCTTCGAATTGCTTTTTGTTTTCGAAAGGGTAGTGGTACTGGGCGTAAGGCATCGAGCCGCTTTCAAACCAACAGTCCAAAACCTCCGGCACTCGTTTAAACTTCTTTCCATTCTTTTCGATAATGATGTCATCCAGATGTTCTCGATGAATATCCTTAAATTGTTCGCCAGTGAATTTTTGAAGTTCCTCAAGACTGCCGAGGCAAAAACTTTCACGATTTTGAACGGGCTCTTCAAAAGCTTCCCAAATGGGGAGGGGATTTCCCCAGTAGCGGTTTCGAGAGATCGCCCAGTCTCTGGCGTTTTCTAACCACTTGCCAAATCTTCCATCTCGTAAATGTTCAGGCACCCAATGAGTTTGGCTGGCATTGATTTCACAAAGTTTATCTTTAATTTTCTCAACACTCACAAACCACGAGGCGACGGCTCGAGAAATTAAGGGCGTATCCGTTCGCGGACAAAAAGCATAGCGGTGATTAATGGTCTCTTGCTTAAACAGACGCCCTGATTTTTTCAGATCCTGAATTATTAATTTGTCCGCATCTTTTACATAGAGATCTTTGTAGGTTGGCACTTCATCGGTAAATAAACCATGCGGATCCACCGGGCAAATAAGCTTTAGGCCCAAGAGTTTTCCACTCGCATAATCCTCTTCGCCATGCGCGGGAGCCGAATGAACAATTCCGGTACCATCTTCGGTGCTAACGTGGTCACTTAGCTGAACCGTAAAATGCGGAGCAGGAAGACTTTTGAAAAAATCGAAAAGTGGAACGTAGGCCGTCCCGACAAGATTAAGCCCAAGTGTGTTTTCTTCGATTTGGTAATCGCCTTCTTTAAAAAATTTTGAGAGCAATGCTTCCGCTAGTATGAATTGCTTTCCGTCTTTTGTTTTTATTTTGGAATACGAAATATCCTTGCCGACCAATAAAGAAAGATTGCTCGGCAGGGTCCAGGGAGTCGTCGTCCAAGCCAAAAACGAAACATTCGGATCATCGACGAGTGGGAAGCTAATCGTGATCGCAGGATCTTGAACTTCTTGATAATTAGATCCTGCTTCAAAATTAGAAAGTGGCGTTCCAAGTGCCGTGGAAAACGCCATTACTTTGTAGCCGCGGTAGATTAGTCCTTTATCCCAAATTTGTTTGAAGACCCACCAAACCGATTCCATAAAGTCTCGGTCCATAGTTTTGTAATCGTTTTTGAAATCCGCCCATCGGCCAAGACGGGTGATCACTCGCTCCCATTCTTCGGTAAAGCGCAAAACGATGGATCGACACTCTTCGTTGTAGCGAGCGATGCCAAAGGCCTCGATTTCGTTCGTCGATTTGAACTGATGCTTTTTATCAATCTCTTGCTCAATAGGAAGGCCATGACAATCCCAACCCCAACGGCGTTCTACTCGAAAGCCCCGCATCGTCCAGTACCGAGGAACGATATCCTTAAGGGTACTTGCTAACAGATGTCCATAATGAGGAAGGCCTGTCGCAAAAGGAGGTCCGTCATAAAAACTGTAAGCCTTTTTCTTGGAATCGAGACTCTTTTGAAAGATATTTTGTTTCGCCCAGCGAGCAAGAATTTCCTCCTCCATCTTGGGGAATGAAATCTGATTAGAGTTCTGATTTTGGGTGATTTCGGCTTGTTCCGACATAAGCAATCTTATCGAGCTTAGGGCACTTAGGGTCAAGGCTTCCTGTTGTATTGAGGCTAGCCATACCCAGAAACTGGCTGAGTCTTTAAGAAAATCAGCATTTTGGGCCGATTTGGCTAGGCATTGGCTTTGCATAATAAAAGGCCGTGGTAAGGCTCCTAATATTCGGTGGATTTCTGTATGCAGCCATTCAATGTCCCTTGGCCTCAGTTGAGGCGGGACCCTGCACGGCGATGTTCAAGGCCATTATGGGTAAGGCTGAATCTGGTTACAAGTCTCGAGTAGCATGGAAAATAGCCTACCGCGGTTCAGCGGTTGCTGGATCATTTCACTTCTTCCTAAAATATCTACAAACTTATGACAGAGCGGCTTCGTTTAGCGGGCAGGGTTTAAAGCACTTCGGACTTTTTGTTGCAAGTTCTGTTAACAACTCCCTCCGGGGCGATAGGCAAAGTCCGGCCCCCCTCAATCTTTTGACAGCTGAGAATGTTATCCAGCTCCCATTGTGGTTCTCTTCCCATGCGTCCAATTTTGTCTGGTCCATTCCGGCAGCGGGCGCGGGTTATCTTGCCGCCAATGTTTTGCGGCTGCCGGTTTTAGGCAATGTAGCAGCGGCCGCGAGTATTTTTGCAGCCAATTATTACTCCGAATTTCTTTTGGATCGACAGATCCACGGTGTCATAGATTGGGTCGATATCGCTTCCGGTCTGGCGGGTGGAATTGTTGGCATTCGATTTTATCATTGGTGGTCAAATCGTTATCGCTCAGACTCAAGCCCTTAAGGCTGAAGTCGTCGTGCTGCTTCGGTGGCCACCTCTGATCGCTCGCCTATTGTCAAATTCATATGTCCAACAAAAGGAAGTCCCCTCATCCGTGAAGCGGTAATAATCAATCCATTGTTAGAATGATTGAGAAGTTTATTGTCGATTTGCTCGAGATCTCCGAGCAACACAACTTTTGTTCCTTCGCCAACCCTCGTTAGAAGAGTTTTTACTTCATGCATCGTCATGTTTTGAGCTTCATCAACAATTAAAAGTGTATTATTCCATGTTCGGCCACGAGTATAGGCAATGGCTTCGATGGAGAATAAATCCGAGCCACCAATAAGACGCTCAGCGATTTCGCGAGGCGTATATTTGTCACCAATGATGTCTTCGAAGCTAAGCTTCTTCGGCCCAGCGCTTCCATTTCCGTTTAAGCTGTTGGCAGAGCGAACGCCAGTATCAAGGTTTTTAAGTCTGGCTAGCTCTTCTTGTTGTCCGTTTCTTCGAATTACCTCTTCATAGCGGCCCTTATAGAGTCCAGAATCTTTCCTCATCGCCTCAACAATAACTTCGATATTATCGCGGAAAGGCCCCATAAATGGTGCCATCTTGTCCTTGAGATCTCCTGGCAAGAAGCCCATTTGCTCTCCAGTGACTTGATAGGGCCTCGTAAGAATAATTCTTTCGAAGGTTGCACGTCCCGTAAAGAGTGCGCTATGGGCAACGCCAGAAGCAAGTGTTAGAAGTGTTTTGCCAGTCCCTGCAAGTCCAGCCAATGTGACCACTGAGATATGCGGGTTGACGAGTAAATCTGCAGCAATGATCTGCTCAATATTTCGAGGCTGAATAGTAAGTGCCAGAATTTCCTTTTTGTCGGCTGGATAAAATTTTAATGCGCCTTGAGCCGTTTGATGAAATCGCCAGACTCTCGAGAGAGCCTCTTTGAGATCGAAAGTTTCAGAAGGCGTCTCAGCTTCAAAGACAACATATTGGTTCTCATAAGGTTCAGCCTTTGGGTCGAATCCGAGATGGCGAAGATCATTGAGATCCAAAGTCCTCGAGTCTCTAATCAATGTCATATTTTCGTTCGATACAACGAGGCGGACAGGTCCTTGAATTAGCTCTTTTACGGCGGCGGGATCGATCGATGTCGCTACTTCATCAGCATCAAGCCCGAGAGCAAAAGTGAGATTGGCAACATTATTATCCCCCGACAAAACAACTACTTTGCGGTGTTTGTTTAGGTCTTGGAGTTCTCGGGCTAGAGCCACAATTCGATCATCTACCTTTTCTCTATCGAGGCCGACTGGAAATTTATAATCATCCGAGACCTCGAGAATGAGAAGCCTGCCGCCATTGCTTAATTTAATTTCTGATTTCCCACGATTAGCTTCCATCAGCCTTCGTAACTGACGTGAGATGTCGCGCGAAGATTGACCCCGATCGCTGAGTTCGGACTTATGCCTGTCGAGCTCGCCAATGACGGATCGTGGAAGGACGAGAGTTTTATCTCCCATTCGATTAAATATGGCTGGATCGGCATAGAGAACATTGGTGTCAACTACGTAAATAACTTCGCCGTTCATGGCTTCAAGTTCCGCGCTTCGACTTAGTACGGAGGAACAAACTTTGGTGTCTCTTGGTTTCGGTTTCGCGCCGGCATAGCTTGAAACTGCCACCCAGGCTGTAACTGTTAGGTAAAACGAAGCCCTTTGTAAGAGCGAAACGATAAATTGAATCAATGTTGTCTCCCTAAAAACCCCTTCTTCAGATGCTCTAAAGAAGTATTGCAGAATGGCTACCAGACTAAAGGCCTAGAATCAAATGTCTTAGAATGAAAATCGGTTTAGAGGGATTTGGTGGACGGTTTCGAGGCTGGTGCAAAAACCGATGTCCGCCCAAAAACCATCCTGATTTCAACTATTAAAACCCTGCCCGATCATTTTAACCAGGCCGTTGTCCATCAAAAATATGTGGTCGAAGGCTTCTCCATAAAGCAAATTGCAAAGCAACTTTCGTTGTCCACCGCTGCGATTCTGGATTCGCTCAAACGCTTTGGAATTGATTCAAGGCCGCAGGGAGGCAACTCAAATCGACCGTCATGGGCACCTTATGGCAAACGATATCAATTCGGGAAGCTCGTTGAGCACAAAGGCGAATCTCGCGTAATCAAAACTATTATCAAACCTCGGTTTTTACGAGGCGACACCCTCTCATCAATTGTCGATTTCCTACATTCTCAGAACATCCAAACTAAAAAAGGCGGCCTGAAATGGCAGACTGAGCAGATTCGACAAATCTTACTGAGAGAAGGAATTTATAGAAGCAAGAGAAAGCCACGTGGAAGTGGCAAGTCTCCTGCTCGTTTACATAAACAAAAATAGAGGAATGTAAAAGGAAGGAAATGAGAATGAATATCAACGATCTAATTAGTATATTCTGTGCCCTAGTATTAATGGTTGGTGCCCCTGTCGGAACCTACCAAGCGTACAAGTTTGTCCGAAAGGAAGTATTTAAGCAGTCCCAGAAGGGACTACCGTCGCTTGAGCGATTTTCGCGGCAGCTTACAAAGGAGAACTAAGCTCTCTGAAAACGTATAACTTTCTAACAAATTGTACAGGAAAAGACTGATCGAGATCAGATCCATGCCCGTGACTACGGGCTCCAGTCACCCTTAACAGCTTCGATAGCAGCGTTGTTTTTTTACTTACAAAATAGCGTATGGCAGCATTGCAGCCCTAATAATTCCCAACATCATTAGTTCCCAGATTATCTGATCTCTTTGGCCGTTGAGATGTATTTGGTGGCTTTCCATTAAAATGTTTCCAGCTTTCTAAAAGAACGCGGGACGAGAAAAAGACACTCAGGCCAGCTATCAGAAAACCCCCCATGATGTCTGGCCACTTTGAATTGAAAAGGTACACACATCCGGCAGCGATCAGCGTGAAAAAGTTATTCAGAATGTCATTACGCGTGCACATCCACACTGCTTTCATATTAATGTCTTTATGTCGATGAGCCAGGAGAATGGCTCCCGAGGTGAGATTGGCAAGGAGTGCAAACGAGCCAACAATTAGCATGGTCGATGAGATGGGTTGAACGTCACGAAAGATTTTTGAAATCACTTCAATGAGAACTCCAAATCCCAGAATGAGTTCAAACCCTGAATTGAAAAGAGCCACTTTTGATTTCGCTTTTAAGCTTCGATTGAGAGCTAAAAGGCTAAGAAAATAAACAAATGCGTCACCCCCCCATATCTACAGCGTCAGCCAATAAACTTGAAGATTGTGCGAGAATTCCAGCGATTCCCTCTCCAAAGAAAAATAAGAGGTTAATGCCTAATACGAGAAGGATCGCTCTTTTTTGAGAAGGATCATTAGATACTTCGGGGTTCGTACAACAACTATCGCTCACTTAATTCCATCTCCAGCTGATTCAGCGGATTTCCAGTAATTGCGCTGAAGACGAAAAGGAAGCGACAAAAGCGACCAAAGCCGATTTTCATTTTCTGGATAGGCCGGGACGCCGATCTTAATTTGATTCTCTGGAATGCCTCGGCGCAGACTTCGATGAAGTGTATCCCACACTCGCAAGACCGCAGAAAAATTAGAGTTCGTTTCTTCCTTCTCTTGCGAATGATGAATCGTATGCATTCGAGGAGTTACGATCAAAAGATTCAAATAGCGCTCGAATCGACGAGGCAACCGGACGTTACTGTGATGAAAAAAGGTGCCTAGCTGGAAAACCGTTTCATAAATTAAGAAGACGGAGAATGTTGGGCCAATCAAAATAATTTGTAAAAAACGAAAACCACACGAAAGCACCACTTCGCCAAAGTGAAATCGAAAAGACGTGGAAACGTCCAGCTCCGGATCTACATGATGGATGTTATGAAATCGCCAAAGGAGTGGAATCATATGATTGGCTCGATGCCAGTGTCCTGTCCGCGCAGGGGTGACCTAAATCAGGTCGTTTGAGAAGTTATGTTTTTTGCGGACATCATGGTCTGTTTCCAGAATTCTCTTCGCTTGTTTTCTGTTTCTTGTCGATCCTTTTTTCTTTG
>Ga0210019_1000461_pt1 | contig 51139 bp, 41 predicted proteins | sample CryGeyCG2114_020_2_FD_183969 | JGI IMG/M metagenome (GOLD analysis project Ga0210019, IMG submission 183969) | Groundwater microbial communities from aquifer - Crystal Geyser CG11_big_fil_rev_8/21/14_0.20 (SPAdes) (version 2) | ecosystem: Environmental > Aquatic > Deep subsurface > Groundwater ...
AGTAAAAGATGTTGAGTGGGAGTTAAACAACAGACCCCGTAAACGTCTTAATTTCAAAACACCTCAGGAAGTATTTTCTGAGTACCTTAATAATCCCTAGGGGTTGCATTAGTTTCTAGAATACGGGACCTTGTGGGATTTGTTATTCAAGATTGGCGATGGGTTTGGCGATTACAAGTAAGCGTTTAAGCGTTGTACCGGGTGGCCAGCAGGTCTGAAGGATAAGCACTTCCTCGTCTGAAGGTTCGACCAAGTACTGCACGTCATCGGCTTCTACAGTCCTAATTTCCACAGTCTCATACACATAACGTCTATTGTTGTAAAAGATGTCTATTTCATCCCCTGGCTCTAGTTCTTTTAATAAAAAGAAAATGGCGTTGTAGCGGTTTATGTTCCACCAATTATCTGTCGAGTGAGCAAACAGATATGTCTTGCGGTTCCCCTCTTTAGCCCCAGGAAAAGCAGTCCCAGCGGCATGGGCAACTCCTATTTGCAGAGCATCTTGGTACTCTTTTTCGTTTCCTGCGTCGACGTTGGCCACAACGTTTGAGTTAGCGCCAATCTTAGGAATGACAATTCCAAAGTCTGTGGAGGTTGGAGATACGCGCTGTTCGCTTGGTTGAGCATTGCTTAGCAGTTTGGCAATAGGATTGCTAGAGCTTTCTTCATAGGAACGGACGATGAGGTCACCTTCAACCCTGTACTCTACACCTGTATATGACCGATAATAATATCCTACCTGCGCAAAGGCAATAGGAGCGAATGTTGCAGCCACTCCATATAATGCAAAAAGCACAAGAAAATTACCAACTGTACGCATGATGAGAAATTTTCGTTTCTCTTCATGTCCTATAATCTGCATAAACCTATTTTTGTAACCTACTATATGATTCATCTCTTAATATGATAATCGTTAATTATTGTTTAGTTTAACCATTTATAACACAATTCACTATTATGTCTATATAACAATCCATAACTTGAGTAATATTTATACTCATAATACAACTCCAGCCAAAACAATAATAGTGCTTTGAAAATTTTGGTCATGGATTTTGTGAAATAATTGTAACCTCTCCCCTATTCCTATAATTATTTATAACAGGTTGGCAAAAAATTAACCCCGGAAGCGTTGTGAGAAGTTCTGCCCGTACCTCCCACAACGCTCTCAGGGTCAATAATGCATAGTTATTATATACCCTTTGATATAGTATGTCAATGCTATAGGTTGTTGTACTTTTCATAGATAGAGACTGTTCTAGCAGTTGATATCATTTTACAGTAAAATAGAGAGAGATGCGTCCTTGTAGTTCAATGGACAGAACAAGGGTTTCCTAAACCCTAAATGAAGGTTCGATTCCTTCCAGGGACACTAAAATGTTATAGTGGATATATGAATCAGCATAAGAAACTGTTGGAGAGATACCAAGCTGCCTCAAATGAAGAGAAGCCGCACTTTCTTCTGGGGTTGAACCGCTATTGGCGCAAGCAATTACTGTACCAACTTTCAGATGAAGAGATTGCCGATGCACTTACATATTCCGATGAAGATGATGCCGTAACCTCTTTGGATATTCTTTCAACTCATAGAAGAGAAGGTATTTTAAAACTGCTGCACCACTCTAAGAGTGAAAAATTAAAGCAGCTTTTATCTTTTGCACATCATACAGCTGGAAGACTGGTTGATATGAATTTTATTGAGATTAAAGAAGATAGCTCAAGGGCAGATCTGGAGACTAAGCTTAAAAACCATTACCAGACAACTGGCAAGTCTCCAACTATTATTGTGGAAAACAAGGAAGGTAAGATATTGGGGCAGCTACCTATTGAAAAGCTTGTCTTGGAGGAAGTAAAGAGCTTAAAAGGGCTAAGACTTGCACCTTTGCCAGTGGTAAAGTACACGCTTGATCAAGAGCATCTTATTGAAAAAGTTGTGGGCACATCAGCACGGGTGATAGTTGTTAGTGACAAAGAAAGTCGGATACTAGGTGTAATTAGAACTAAGAACTTACTGGGAGTATTGGAACATGAAAATACAGAGGATTTTTATAAGTTTGCCGGATTACCCATCGCAGAGCATATTTATGATTCTCCGCTCAGATCTGTTCGGCTTAGATCTAAGTGGTTAATTGTTAATTTGTTTACAGCATTGTCTGCCGCTTTTGTTGTTTCTATGTTTAGAGAAACCTTAAGCCAAGTAGTAATATTAGCGGCATTTATGCCAGTTGTAGCAGGTATGGGGGGCAATGCAGGAACTCAGACTTTGGCTGTTATGGTGAGGGGTTTGGCAACGGGTGAAATTAAAGCAAAAAGCGCAATGTCTGTAGTGGTAAAAGAGCTCTCGGCTGGATTTTTAAATGGTCTTATTACTGGCTTAATTGTGGGAATAATTGCAACTATTTGGCAAGGTTCACCTCTGTTAGGTGTTGTTCTGTTTTTTGCGATGATGATTAATCTGGTTGTTGCAGGATTTTTTGGTGCGATCATTCCTCTTATATTAAAAGCTGTACGCATTGATCCTGCTGTTGCCTCTTCAATTTTTATCACGACAGCGACGGATATAATTGGCTTTCTAGCTTTCTTAAGTTTGGCAACTCTTTTGCTATTGTAGGTATATCAAAATACTATATTAGTAGATCAAATTACGTATTAAAGGCTTAGCCTTATACTCGCTTTTATATCCCACAAGGTCAGACCTTGTGGAGTTCAACTTTTAGGTTATAAAATTCAGATAATTATCCTTATTAATGGTCAAAACAGATGTATTATAGGATTGTTTAAATAGTTTCGGCGTTTTAGCAATGCTACCATATTTAAACTCATATGCCACCAAGTGACCGCTGTCTTCTTCCAACCAGTCAACCTCCGCTTGTTCATAACTGCGCCAAAAATAATAGTTGGGTTGCGTACCACCATAGCTATTATGCTTAATTCGTTCTATAGCTACGAAATTTTCCCACAACTGCCCTATATCATTTCGAAGATCAAGTTGAGTAAATTGACCAATTAGGCTGTTACGAATTCCCAAATCCCAGAAGTAATATTTTCTGCTTTTTGCCACCTCCTTGCGAAGGTTAGTCGAGTAAGATCCAAGCTCGAAAATAATAAAACCCTGCTTTAAAAGATATAAATAGCTTGTTACTGTCTTTGCGTCAATTCCAAGAGCACTCGCAAGTTCATTTATTGAGACTTTTGAACCAACTTGAAAAGACAATAAAACAGCTAATTTATACAAGGCTTCAGGACGCCCAATGTCTTTAAGCAGGAGCAGATCACGAAAAAGATAAGATTTTATAATCATACGCAAGTAATCCTGTTTTTCGGCAGACGAGGGTAGCTGTTGTAAATATGGGTAGCCACCAAACTGTAGCTGATCTGGCAGTAGCGCGGACAGTTGGTGTAAGATCAGTCCTTGTCCAAGTTCTGGCGTTGATAGTGGATAGAGCAGATATTGCTGAAAACGACCTGTCAAGGGCTCTTGGATGCCGTGGGCGAGTTTTAAGGACAAAGACCCGCTAACGTAAAAACATTTTTCTGGAAACGAGTCAATCATAATTTTTAATACCAAACCAATATTGTCTATCCTTTGCGCTTCATCAATAACTATGATCCCGTATTTCTGAATAAGCTTGCTGATTTTAGTTTGGGAAGTAGAAGACAGAGCTAATCGTGTATCTTCATCGTCGCCATTGAACCAAATCACGTCGGACTTGGGAGTTTTAGTTGTCAATTGTGAAAGCAGAACAGTCTTACCCACTCGTCTTGGTCCATAAATAATGTTAATAAATCCCGATTTTTGGCGCGAGAGTATGTTTTTAGTAAGCTGCCGTGTAATCATTTCCTCAAAATTATACCAAATTTATGGAATTATGTCAACAGATTAATACCATATTTATGGAATTATGTCTAACTTCCACAACAGCCGCCGCCACAACAGCCATCAACGCTTGAGCCAAAGAGGAGGTTGGTTTCTTTCTCTACAGACTCAGGAGAATCTGAGATATGCACGACGTTACGTTGAATGTCTTCACCAAGGTCTCCACGTATGGTGCCTTTATCTGCTTTGGTTGAATCTGTTATTCCAGCTAAGTTACGAACTTTTGCTATAATGTCCTCCCCTTCCCAGATCATGGCCAAAACTGGACACTCAGTCATAAAGGAAACTATGTCAGGGAAAAATGGCTTGTCTTTGTGATGGACATACCAGACTTTGAGTAATTCTTCGGTTAGGTCTACAACTTTCGCTTCCTTTGGCTTAAAGCCAGCTTTTTCGAGGCGGGAAACAACCTGACCAGCATAGCCTTTCTGCATTCCGTCTGGTTTAATGATGACTACAGTTCTCTCCATTTTTTTATATAAAGATCGGATCTTTATATAGTTAGAATTGTAACAGCTTGGCTATTTTTTGTCTATCCTTAATTGGCCCAATTGCTGAAAAGTTAATATTCTTATCCTTTATGATATCTTTAGCAACCGCCCTTACCTCCTCTACTGTAACTGAGTTAATTTTATTTATTACTTGTTGGGGCGTTTTAATCTCACCTTCGAGCAAGTATTTGACTGCGTAATGATTGGCAACATCGCCTGAATCCTCAAGACTTAAGATGAAATTGCCTTTTATATGCTCTTTGGCTTTTGTTAGTTCTTTGGCTGGTATTTCTTCAGTTAAGACGTGTCTGAGCTCTTGCATGATGACCTCTAACGCTTGGATTAATCGTTTAGTATCTAAGCCTGCCTTGATACCTAAATACCCGGCGTCAAGATAACTCTGGCTATATGAAAATACACTATACGCTAGTCCCCGACGCTCACGTACTTCCTGAAACAAGCGAGAGCTCATCCCGCCTCCAAGTATGGAAGAAAGTACTAAAAGTGGATAACGCCTGGAATCAAAACGATCAAATGTGCGCAGAGCCAAGATCATGTGAGTTTGCTCCGTTTTTTTGTTAACAATAGATAGCGCGGGTTTATTTTGAACTATACTTTTTGTGGATTTAGTTTTTTTAAGCTTACTACCGCCCCAGTTGCCAAGGTGCTTATTGACAAGCTCCATTACTTTATGATGTGTTGTTCCACCTGAGACGACCAAGACGATGTTGGAAGGAGTGTACCAGTTGTTTCGATAATCCACGATGTCTTTTCTTGTCATGGAGCTAACGGTTGCCTTAGTTCCAATTATTTCTCTGCCTAAACTTGTACCTCGAAATATTAGCTCTTCAGAGATCTCCCCCACTTTACTACTGGGATGATCTTCGTACATATTTATTTCCTCCAGAATTACTCCCCGTTCACGCTCAACTTCTGCTTCGACAAACAGGCTATTTTGCAACATATCTGAAAGCATATCAATTACCAGGCTAAGCTGAGCGCTTGCAGCTTTTACGTAGTAACCAGTGTATTCTTTTCCGGTGAAAGCGTTCTGCTCGGCGCCAATTGCATCGATCTCCTCTGCAATCTGCATTGCTGAGGGTCTTTTAGTAGTTCCTTTAAATGCCATGTGTTCAAGAAAGTGAGATATTCCAGCGACTTTATCTTGTTCCCAGCGTGAACCTGCCCGAACCATGAATAGCCCTGTTACAGACTTGGTGGGCATTGGTACTGTAATTATTGTAAGGCCGTTTGCAAGATTTTCTTTGTGATATTTCTCTGCCATAAGAAATGATTTTAGCACAGCTTAAAAACCAAAGGTTGAGCCTTTCACTTCGTAAAGGGCTCAACCTTGCCTCGTCTTATAATAGCTCTTTAGTCTTCTATAAGGTTTGTCCTTGTATTTTTTGTCTTGAGCGTGGTTAGCACTCTCTAGTCCACTCTGATAGCTAATCCTTGAAATAAGTTTGGTCTTTATCTGCGCTCCCAAATGCTATTATTTATCACTCTCTATTTTATATTGCTGACCATCGGTAATAACCACTATATCCCCATCATTGTCTGTTCTTAGTATAGGTATAGAACGTAAACTAAGCCTAGAAAGCAGTTCGGGGGTTGGATGTCCCCACTGATTCTTGCCCACCGAAATAACAGCGAAACCCGGTTCAAATCTATCTATAAACTCATCTAGTAAACCGTAGCGAGAGCCATGGTGTGGTATTTTAAAGATCTCCACTGGTTTAAGCTTGGTATTTGCAGCTAGAATTTCATCTTGGATATTTTCATCTGCATCTCCGGTAAACACAGCATCAAAGGTACCGTATTCTAGTTGAAGTATTACAGAAAAATCATTTAGATCAGAGTTGGTTGTGGTGGCTCCCAAAATATTGGCTGAAATTGTGGCATTGGTATTATCTGCAACAAACTCTCTACTAGGCCAGAGAGTACGCAAAGTAATATCATTAATTTTTATTTCATCACCAGTGTAGATATTTTGAATAGTAGTATTCCCCTCTTGAATTGCTTTTGTTAGCGCTTGGTATCCTTTGGTAGCATTGCCGACTGGGCTGGTGACAAAATGCTTAACCTTGTAACGCTTGGCAACCTCTATAAGACCATTTAGATGGTCTGCCTGGGGATGCGTCAAGACCACTATCTCTATTTCTCTATCCCAAAAAGGCATATACTTACCCAGGCACTCAAGAATCTTAGTATTCGGTCCTCCATCTATTACGACGTCTATATTATTGGGTAGATCGAGATAAATGCCGTCACCCTGGCCAACGTCACAAAAGATAATTCGGGCATCTTTACTATTGGGCGGTGAAAATTGTGATAAGTATAAGATAAGAATTAAGACTGTAATTACGAGTGAAAGTGCTTTTTTATTCATATTAGTTATTTCTTAATATTATCAGTAGCTATTGATTAATTCTAGAAGAAATTAATCTGTGCAAATGGAATTAGTGCTGTTACTTCGACAATCACAATGAATATTGTCAGCAGTAACCATAAAATCATACCCAACAAGACTCCTAGCGGTCTTATGACAGCTCCCGCAGTAACAAGTAGTATGCCTAGCCATGTAATGTATTCTACTACCCATAATCCGAGCGCGTTTGTTAGTGGAGCCACTAAAGATAGGCGCCCGAAACTGTATACCAGTAAAGGCGTGATAAATACCTGGGCAGCGAGAGTTGTTCGTAGATTTTCCATAAAAATAAACTTAAACCAGCTCGCTACCAGCCCTATCTGTACATTCCAGGAATGTGCAAGGTTGACATTCCTGGAATGTGGTTTTTGGCCACGGTTATCAAAGATAATTATTCCCAGCGTGGCAAAGAAAGAAAGCTGGAAAGATAAACTAGTAAGCCACTCTGGCTTGATGATGAGCATTAGTGCGGCGGTAAACAGTAAACTGTAGATGACATAGGTTCTTCGCCCAATGTATGAGATTAACGTCGCAAGCCCTCCCATAATTGTTGCGCGTACAATAGGCGGATCAGCTCCTACCATGGCTACAAAAAGCGTGATAGTGACCATAGTAGCAATAAACCCAAACCTGCGACCTATGCTGCCAAAGACCTTGTCCACAACCCGGATCAAAATTGACACATTTGTACCTGAAAGCGCCACAACGTGTAGGGTGCCAGTTGTAATAAGATCGTTATATAGTGCTTGAGGCATATGGGAATATTTCTGACCAAAAAGCATTCCAGCGAGTAAGGATGCCTGCGGCTCGGGTAATTGCTGGTTGATGATGCTGACAAAATAATCTGGAGACAATTTTTTAGTAGACGCTTATCTGGTCCTTAATCTTGTCATAAATGGATTGCCCAAGGATTTTTTTGGAAACTAGCTCAGAAATCTCACCATAAGGCCTATTGGCAATTATCTCTGCGGCACGTACTGGGCCAATTCCAGTTAAGGTCTCGAGCGTAGATTGGGAATCATTATTAATGTTAATCAGCTTATCTGTGCTGGCTCCGGGCACGGTTTGAGCTGCACCCACCTCCATTTCTTCACCCTGAAAGGGTACGATGATTTTTTGTCCATCCGTCAATAAGGCGGCTAGGTTAAGACTTAGTGAAATCTGTTCCTGATCAGCTTCCTTGATGAAGCCACCTGCCTCAGTGATGATGTCTTTTATTCTAGAGCCTACGGGTAGCTCATATACGCCAGGTTTTTCTACAGCTCCGCCGATGTCTATAACGACTATCTTGACTGTAGTTTGAGCTGGAGTTAGCTGCTCTTGAGTGTTAAATACAACCTCACTCTGCTTATCTCTACCCAAGGTGGCTGCTAACCCGATAGAAAATAGGAATAACCCCACAATAACCAGACCTACAGGGAAACGGTATTTCTGCAGAAGCTGAGCAATATCCTCAAACTGCACAATATTCGGAGCATATCAGATAGCTCAATTTAAGGCAAGGCCATTCATTGCATGAAAGGCCTCGCCTTGTTTCGCTTTCTTAGATTACAAAGTTAAGGAGGCGACCTGGGACAAAGATGGTCTTTTTAGGCTCGCTCAAGAGATATTTTTTTACATTAGGAAGCTCTCTGGCTAATTTTTCTATTTCGCTTTGTATTTTTGACTGCTCACAACTTACTTCAAGAGTTTGGCGCAGCTTGCCGTTGACCTGAACAGGAATGGTGATTATGTCTTCTTTCACCTGATTTTCATCAAATTTAGGCCAGAGCTCCAGATGAACTGAAGCAAACTCTTCATCATTAGTAAGACTCTGGTATATCTCTTCGGAAACATAGGGAGCAAGCGGGGCAATTATCTTGATAGCACTAATTGCGTCCTCTTTGCTTAAAACCTGATCAGTTTCTCGCCAGACATTAACTAATTCCATGTATCTGGCAATGGCCGTGTTGTACTTAAAAGAGGCAATATCTTCCCCCATCTGTTTAATGGTCTGGTTTAGCTTGCGCAAAAGCTTATTAGTTGTTTTAGCTTTCACTTTTTGGCTGTCTGTAAATAAGCTCCAGCATCGAAGTAGGAAACGATTCATACCTGCCATGCTGGTGTCTCGAAAATCTCCACCTTGGCTGTAAGGACCTACAAACATTAAATACATTCGTAGTGTGTCCGCACCATATTTGTCTATATAATCATCTGGAACGATGACATTGCCACGGCTTTTACTCATTTTAGCTCCATCTTTGATAATCAGCCCGTGGCTAAAAAGGAAAGGGAAAGGTTCCTCGAAATCCAGCATTCCCCAGTCATGAAGGGCAATCGTAACAAAGCGTGCGTATAATAAATGTAAAACGGCGTGCTCTGCTCCCCCAATGTACGCATTAACCGGCAGCCACTTCTTAGTCAACCCTTCATCCCACGGCACATCGAGAAGCGGGTTCTCTATATTTTTCTTGACGCTGGGGTAGCGCAGGAAGTACCATGAACTATCTAAAAAGGTATCAGAAACGTCAGTCTCACGCTTAGCTTTACCTCCACAGTTGGGGCACTTTGTATATAACCACGCGTCTGGTGCTTTTTCTAGTGGCCCTTTTCCATCGCCTTTAGGCTCCCAGTCAGAGACAGCTGGAAGTAAAACCGGCAATTGGTCTTCAGGTACAGGCTGCCAGCCTTGTCCGCCGGGGAGGCGCGCGCATTTTTCACAATAAACCATAGGTATGGGTGGACCCCAGTACCTCTGCCTGGAAATAAGCCAATCTCTAAGGTGGTAGTTTGTTTTTTTAACACCGGCATCTTTGTCCTCTAGCAGCTTAAAGACCTCATCTTTATCCGCCAGTTTATCTATAGTTGGTAGGTTAAACTTTGCTGCGAAAGCTGCATCGCGCTCGTCGTGGGCAGGAACAGACATTATTGCCCCAGTACCATAATCCATGAGTACAAAATCAGCTATCCAGATTGGGATTCTATTACCCGTAATCGGGTGAATAGCTTCAAAACCAGTATCCGCGCCTGTTTTGTCTTTCTCTGTTGCTTTGCGTTTTTGTTCGGTCTTTTTTAGAGCCTGCAATTTGTATTCCTTGGCTTCCTTGGAGATATTGAGCTTGTTTAAGATGGGATGATCTGGAGCTATAACGATAAAAGTTGCTCCATAAATAGTGTCTGGGCGTGTTGTAAAAGTCCAGATTTTTTCAGCTGTTTTAGCTACTTCCCAGGCTATCTCTAGACCTTCGGACCTACCTATCCATTGTCTTTGGGCGCTTTTTATTTTGTTGGGCCAGTCTATTTTTTCGATGTTCTCGAGTAATTTATCCGCATAGTTAGTAATCTTAAAGAACCACTGCTCCATTTCTTTGCGCTCGACCTCATTTTTACAGCGTTCACAAACCCCTGACTCTACCTGCTCGTCAGCCAGCACTGTCTTACAACTTGGGCACCAGTTCACCATTGCTTTCCCCCGGTAGGCTAAACCTTTTTTGTACATCTGAATAAACAACCACTGAGTCCATTTGTAGTATTCGGGATCATAGGTTTCAAGTTTATTATTCCAGGCAAACCCGTTGCCAATGCGGGCAAGCTGTTCATAGAAACGTTTTTGGCTTACCTTGGCCAGCTTAGCTGGGTGCTTGCCTAGTTTAATAGCGTAGTTTTCTGAATGAATACCAAACCCATCTAGCCCAATAGGTTCAAATACGTCGTATCCCTGCTGTCTCTGAAAACGACCGTAAACATCTGCTCCTGTAAACGCGTACATGTTCCCTACGTGAAGACCCTCAGCGGAGGGATACGGGAACATCATGAGGTTGTAGAAGGGTTTTTTGGCTTTGTCTAGGTCCACTTGATATGTCTTATTTTGATCCCATTTGACTCTCCATTTAGCTTCAACATCTGTGTGTTTATATTGTTTCATTGCTAGATTATACAATAATGAAATCGCTCACAGGGTCAAACCCTGCTAGCTAAGGTAGCAGGGTTTGACCCTGTTTTACTGTTTTACTTATACTTTTTGGTATACTTAAAGCTATGAAGCATCTAAGTTCGATTATAACTATTTTATTCTTAGTACTTCTTCATAACCCCGTGCTTGCTCAGACGCTGGAAGGGGCCGATGTACAGATTGAGGTTCACAATATTGAGATTAAGTCCTCGACAAAAAATGCCAAAGCTCCACAAGCTTCAGCTGAATTTATCAATGAAGGCTATCTACTTCAGACACTTGCTGTGGATAAAACAGTGTCTCGTCCATTTACTAGCTCACCTCAGTCTTACCTTCTGCGAGCCAAGCCCGGAATTGGCCTATCCCTGCCTCTAGAGATTAACAACTACCAATCAGCAGTGGTTTTGGACCTAGCCGTTGTACCGTTTAATTCACAATCCTCAATTGACTGTAATGTTGTAGAGGTATCAGCGTGTGACGCCTTGGATTGGTTATCTATAAGCAAAGAAGCCCAAAAACTATTTATGGAAGCTGAGGAAGCAAGGGAGCTTCAACTAGATCTAACTATCCCCGAGGATGCCAGCGAGGGTGATTATTATCTTTCTATCCGCTTAGGTGAATATAATAAACCATATCATTATACCTCAACTGAGCTCTATATTACCGTAACAAAAGATGGCATAATACAACAAAATGTATCAGTTGATGGCTTAAAGATAGCTGATTCTTTATTGTTTATCCCCCACATACCTACTGTTGTGTTTGGAGATCAAGCTCACGAGCTACTTGTGCAAATAAGCAATGGGTCTCCTGTTTATGGAGTTACAGACTTTGATATTAGAATAAGATCGCTACTGGGTTTTGAACAAGTAATAGCTGCGCCTATAAAGGTAGTATTGGGGAACACAACAACCCAGCTGACGGTTGATGTGGAAAAACTGCCGTTTGGACTGTTAATCCTATCCCCTAGCGATAATGTTAAAATTCCCGCACTTGCCTTTCCTAATCCTATAGTCTCGCTAGTTGTACTCGGACTGGTTGTTGTGTCAATTTGGTCCTTCATAATTGTTAAAAGGATGCACCACTCTCACAAGTAACCATATATTAGTTACCAAAACAAGCGAAACAAAGCAAGACCCTACATGCAATGGAAGGTCTTGCCTTAAGTTGAGAGGATAGAACATTCACTCGCTTAAGGTCGATCTCTTTACTAAAGCAAAGTGAACGACCTTGTCTTGTTCACTTTTGATAGCTCATATACGTTGCTCTATTTTCGTCCTTTGGCCCGCTAAATCAATCTAAACTCCCTATCCAATAATTCTAGCACTTGGTATCCTTAACTGATAAAATACCTTTTTCCCGTGATTGAGTACTGAGAGAAGAATCAAAACCTTCTACTTGGTGTATATGGATATACCCTAAAAGGGTACCTAGACATGTCTACATTTTTGTATACCAAAAACAGAGACGTTGTTTTTTTCACACACAAGCTTCGCCTGTACACCTGCTTTTCGCGCTGCTTTGCGTGAATTAAGTATTGTTATAATTAGTATAATCCTTTATAATTTAGGTATATTATAAATCATGCGGGAATCACTTCTCCTACAAAAATATAAGTCTTATCTTGAGAGTACTAATGTATCCACAGCTACTGTGGATAACTATGTGGCTGATGTTGTCTTTTTTTTGGGTTGGTTGATCACCTACTTACCTTCCCATGGATATAGCATAAGCACCGCACAGCCTTCTGCATATATTTCTTATGTAGATAATGCTATCGTAGGAGAGTTCTCTGCTCATCTTTCTCGAGGAACTTTTTCGAATTCAACGGTTGCAAGGAAAGTTGCGGGCTTAAAAAGTTTCTTTAAGTTTGTAGTCACGGAGGGATATTTGACTACTGACCCATTTTTGAACTTCAACATAGATCCACTTAATCATAGCCGTTCTACTCTAAGCTCATTTCGTACTTGGCTTCAGAGAAAAAAAGTAACTGATCATACTATAAAAAACTATATCAGTGATATACGGCATTTACTACATAATGAGGTTAAACTTATTCCAGAGTCTATTAGGGCCTACCTTATACTACTGGACAAACAATATAGTAAGGCCTCTTATAAAAGAAAGTTGGCAAGTATACGCAAATTTATTGACTTTATGGAGTCGGTCACAAAACTTGATCAGCAAGCAGCAACTACCTTAAAAAAAGAGCTACTCATAAATACCAATGTTGCAGATGTTGCATTAAAGGTAGATGTTGTACCAAAAAATGAACCAGACTTAACAATAGACGAGCCTAAATCAAGCATTACTGCCTCTCTCAGGCCTCTTTTTTCTTCTCACTTTTCCTTGGTGCTACTATTTTTAATCTTATCTTCCAACATATTCCTACTAGGTAGGATGAATACCTCCCTTTCATCGGCTATAAACGCTACAACTGACATCTTAGATAAAGGGTCTGCAGGCTCGGTTGAGGATAGTCTTACTGTTACTATTCCTTTTACAGGCAAGCTTAAAGATATGTTTGGAATCCCACTATCATATGAAAATGAATTCAGTTTTTCTTTATATCCCACCAGCGACGCTATAGACCCTATCTATAGCACCGGTCGCTGCTCCACTACTCCCGGTAGCAGTGGTAATTTTACAGTTATCTTAGGTCAAGATTGTGGTCATCCGATTCCTTATTCATTACTACAGCAATACCCCGAAGTATATCTAGGAGCCAGCGTAGGATTTGGACCTGAGCTCAAACCCAGAATCGCGCTGAAACGTTTTGAGTTTGGCTACGTTGCGCCTACCCCTACTCCTACTCCTGTTATGAGAATTGCTCCGCTATTTCTTGATGATGAGCTATCTACTCTCTCGGCAGAGCTTGCAACAACAAGCGCAAGTCTTTCTAATTAAGGTTAATTCTACAAGCTAAATGCCCTACTCCAATTGTGTAGCAGTTAACCATCTTTGAGTGATAAATAAATAATCTACAAATACCAATATGGAATTACAAATTTCTACTAATTTTGAGTATTTATTTAAAAAATCTATTTCTCGCGACTAAAATTAGTCAAACGTATCATTTTGTAGCTTTACATCTCTTTTTTGGTCTTATATAACTATCATACTACTACTTAACTACATCATATTTACCACTTGACATTTGCATTAACACTAGTTTATAGTGGTATTAGAAATACGTTCTCGTGACGAGAAATTAAGTAAAAACTAAGCGTGAAAAATATTGACCAAAGCATAGATAAATATATTAGCGTATCCGCAATAGTGAGAAATGCTAAAGAGGCTGGGTATGACTTCGGCAGTGGTAATCCAATTAATCGCATTCGCCATTACATCAAGCTAGGCTTGCTACCACATATGTTACGTCAACAGTCAGGTCCACACCTTTCTTATACTGAAGGATTTTTACCTCTCTACTCTATAGTCCTGCTTTTGAAAATACAGGATCTAAAGCAACAAGGAAGAAATATAGATGAGATTCAGGTGCTCATAAGTGATGAGCTTGCGCATTATAAGAGATCTGAGCTATTGGCTAAGTTAGGTGACTTTAACCGACCCGCTAACGCTTTTTACTCCACCTTGCTTGTTCTTTCCACGTTAGTGGTTGTATTTTCTTTACATACACCCCATGTTGAGACTGTGTTTGGAAATGTAGGTCAAGTCCAACCAGCTAAACAACTGGAAATAAAAGATGGACTAGAAAATATATCTGTTTCCAATAAGACTGGTAATAAGATTCCCGATGTCTTGGGCTTGGATATATCCCTTAAGGATAAGCCTGAACCAGAAAATATGGATTTACTGTTTTATAAGAGTGTACATAGTTGTATCAACTAATAGTTGACAGTAAGTTTTTGTCTATGATACAGTCTCGTTTATTGAAATAAAAATGGGTAAACCATGAAACAAATGAAACTATTTAGAAACATAATATTATATTTGGTCAGTTTTCTTTTGCCTGTCTTCTTCTTGCCAGCAGTTTTTGGAGACTCCATTGGGATTCCTAAATTATTAGTGCTTCTTGTTGGTAATGTTGGACTACTTCTGTTCTGGGCATACGAAGTTTACCGCACGGGCTCCCTAAGATGGATGAGCACCTCTTTTGATATGCCACTATTAGCTTTGGCAGTTTCTTATATTGCAGGCGCTATATTTGCCTCATCTAATACCATTGGCTCTTTGTTATCTCCCGCCGCGGCGGGAGCGATGTTAATGTTGATACTATTCTATATTCTAGTAGTCCAAACAAAAGCTATAGTGAGTAAACAGAGTGACATTCATATGTTTCATGGTTTACCTATAGAGGCAAATGCAGACAAACTGCCAATTGCTAGATTTGTTACCATGATAAGCAATAGTGATTATGCTTTAGTAAATGGCTTACTACACGGAGCGCTTGTGGTTGCAGTGTGGAATCTTATAAATGTTGGCATGGAGTTAGCAAACTTTAGTTACACAACTAATATTGGACAGGTGACCCTGCAATTTCCATTATCACAGCTGTCGCCCCTGGGGGACGTTATCTCTCAAGCTGTATTTTTGTTAATTGTGCTTGCATATCTACTTCTTAACCTACCTAAGCGCGGTCTATTTGGCTACATCTGCCTTGCAATCTTATCGTTGGGAATTATAGGAACTGGATACGTGTTATCTCAAGTTTCTCCTTTTCCTTTATTACCGTTTAAGTTTGGCTGGATTATAGCAATTGAAAGCTTTAAAAATGCTCCGATATTTGGAGTTGGGCCTGATGGATTCATTACTGCCTTTACTCGTTATAAACCAGCAAGTATTAATTTGACTGATTATTGGACTGCTTCCTTTGGTCTCTCTAGTAATATGTATTTTCATTTATTAACTACAGTGGGAATATTGGGACTTGGAAGCTACCTATTGCTAGTGCGTAGAGTGCACGTTCTATTTAGACATGCTGAGAAAAACAATAAGGGCATTTTGAGAGTTATATTAGGTATCTTTTTAATTCAGCTACTTATACCGTTTGGTATGACTTTGCTATTTGCTCAACTGGTTCTGCTTCTAGAGTACGGCGTGAAGTCTAGTTCGCCTGCTACAAAAATTAAGTTGGTTAAGATTTCTGACGCATTTAATGTTGATTAATTTAATGGGTAAACCATGAAATCACGCTTAGCGTGATGAAACAAATGAATAAACAAAATACAGTATTTAGCTACATAGTATTAACACTGGGTCTAGCTCTGGCGGGAGGGTTATCGTATGTAGGTTATAGAGTTGCTGCTGGAGAGTATGTATTCGGTAGATCAATAAGAGAAGCGGCTGCCAATCGTGGAGATGCAACTTACAATTCACAGATTCAAGCTATTGGGCTCAATCCTTATGATATAAGATATAGACTGAGTTATGCTCAGACTAACCTTGCGATAGCTAATTCTTTAGCGGCTAACAAAGACTTAACAGATCAAGATAGGCAGATTATTCAGCAGCTAGTAACTCAATCTATAGAGCAAGCAAAAAATGCCATAGCCATAGACAGCTTAAGAGCTGATAGCTGGGCGGTTCTAGCTAATATCTATCAGAGTCTCATAAATGTGGCAGAAGGATCAGATCAATGGGCAGTTGCTACATATCAGCAGGCGATTGCTGTTGATCCTAATAATGCACAGCTAAGGTTGGCATATGGTCAGTTATTATTTAGCTTAAATGAATTTGAGGCATCCCAACGTCAGTTTGAGCTAGCGGTTTCCTTAAAACAGGACTATACAAATGCTTTTTATAATCTTGCTTTTGCATACAGCAAGCAAGAGAAACTACTTCAAGCACAGTCGGCAATGACACAAGTATTAACTTTAGTTGAAAGAGATTCGGACGATTATAAAAATGCTCAAGAGCGTTTAACTGAAATTAACGACTTGATTGTTCAAACCCAACCTCAACAGCCAGCTGAAGGCGCACAGGATGTACAAAATAATCAACAGGCAGTTACAAGTCCTTCCCCCACGCCTAAACCAGTGTTGTTTGGCCCTGAAGAGGCAACGAATGAGGCTTTTATGGAACCGCCACTAGAATTGGATGAGAAGAGCGCAGCTCCAAATGTAACCGTTGCTCCTACTAAAGCCACTCAGTAGTTAGCTTTCTTAAGAAGTTTTAAGTATAGAGTATATGCTTGTTTACCGAGGTATTCACTTGAAAGTAAATTGAAAGGCAACTGTGGATCTTCTTTTAGGATGGCGAGGTACTCAAAAGCTATATGCAAACACTCTCTTTTAACCTTAGTTGCCTTATAATGACTGTGTCTTCCTATGAATAGTGCATACTTATTATTAATGTCTTCGAGATTATAGATCTTCCAAACCAATTCTTTAAAACTTAAAGCCTCGCCATATATGCCGCTTTGTTTAAGTTCGGAGACCACAATCTGATCATTGAGCTGACCATCTTGGTTTAGCTTAAGAATGGTGGAATGAGGATTATATGGGGTTAGATATACGCTCTGCTGTATCATCACGGCGCTTAAGCTGACTAGTGCCTTACGGAAGGCGTCACGGCGCTGGTTGTGCTTAATCTGAAAATCATAGGTAACCAGATATAGCTTATTGTCCCAGCTACGCTGTTCATCATAAAAAGGAATCTGCCCTTGTAGTCTTTTTAAGCCTTGCTTGGTCAAAATATACTGTTTGTGTTTAGCTTTATTGTTTAATTTAATCAAGTTGGCTTGACTAAGATTGTAAACTGCTTTTTGAATCTGAGCAGGGCTAAATACATTAAGCAGCTTGTCTGACTCATTAAATCCTCCACTTTCAATTGCATATAGCACAATATTGTTTAGGCCGTCGATCAAGCCTAAACTAAGATCATTCACTCTTTTACGGGTGCTAGGCATGTTTTCAATCTAACAAATATTTCTAGATAATGCAATCATCTACTGTTTAGATCTAGAAATATTCTATTTTAAAACCCGGTTTTAAAACACTTCTGTGGACCTACTGGGAATCGGACCCAGGACACGGTATACCACTTACCTATAGGCCCTTACTGTAGGAAGCTCATGGGGTTAAGGGCAACTCCATTTTTGCGAATTTCAAAATGTAAGTGAGTACCAGTTGACCGACCAGTTGACCCCATCTGACCGATGGACTGTCCCCTAGCGACGGCGTCACCCACGTTTACATAATACTGGGAAAGATGTGCGTAGAGCGTCTGAAAGCCATTGCCATGGTCGACAATCACATGACAGCCATATCCCCATTTTAGACAGCCTGCATATACAACCGTACCTGTGTCGGCTGCGGCAATTGATGGTGCTTGCTTATTGGCAATGTCTATAGCTTTGTGATACCAAACAAAGTTTTGAGTAATTCTACCATTTGTTGGCCATAGGAATTGGCCATCTCCATGGGCAATAATCTCAGGGGCAAGTGGAACTTGACGAATGACTGGCTTTGCGCCTTGAATAACTCCATCGGGTACAATTAAGATCTGACCTGTGTCTAAGGCGAAAGTTTCTAAATCGGCGAACTCATTAAAGGGAAAATTTACTATATTTTGAGCTTCAGCCTGGTATTTTTTGGAAATAGAATAGACAGTTTCCCCTTTTTTAACTGTATGCACTACTCCTGAAACAGGTGGGACTTTTAGCATTGTCTCGATCTTGAGCACGGGATTTTTGACAGTTAGATCATTTGCCCATTTAATGGTATCTTCAGAAACACCAAACTGTTCTGCAATAGATGAAACAGTGTCACCCTCTCGAACAACGTACTCAATAACCTGATCACGTGGTTTTTCTGAGATCTGAGTAGAAGTAGATATTTCATCATATGTGAGCGATGACAATACCGCAGAAGGTGATTCATAGTCCTCAAAGCCCGTTCCCCCCACAATTGGATGACTTTCTTTAATGATTGGAGCTACAATAAAGCCCGCTCCAACTATAACAAATACCGATACGTTTAGGAATGAGCGCGAATAACGACCTCGTTTATGCAATAGAAATGTAACTATAATCCCTTTAAAGCTTTCAAAGTGTTCAGCAAAAAATTCTAACTTAGACTTGATATAGCTAGCGCTAAATTTAAGCCATAATTTCAAATCCTGCAGGAGAGCAGCTAGGTCACGTTTTAAGCGTGCCTTTTGATGATGCCAATGAATTCGGTTTATCATTGTTTGGGCACTGGAATTATACCAAAGATTCCAAGCTGAGATTTAGAATCCTTTGTCAAACATCCAGCGTTTGACACTTTTCCATTAATCCCGCAAGGTCTGACCTTGTGGAGTTATTCTTATCCTTCTTTGAGGTTATCCAAGAACTCCTTGTTGTTCTTTGACTTCTTGATCTGGCTAATTAGCGTAATGATGCGCTCCTCATCACTTCCAAGTAGAGAAAGCATGTTGCGGAGAGTCACAATCTTTGGAAGGTCTTCTTTGCTGATAAGTAGCTCTTCTTTTCTTGTAGATGACTTATCTATGTCTATTGCTGGATAGATCCGGCGATTAGCAAGCTTCCGACTAAGATGCACCTCCATATTACCTGTTCCTTTAAACTCTTCATAGATTAGTTCGTCCATTCGACTACCTGTATCTACCAAGGCAGTGCCTATAATAGTTAAGCTTCCACCACCCTCGCAGTTTCTAGCTGCTCCTAAGAAATGCTTAGCTGGATATAAAGCTGCAGGGTCAAACCCTCCTGACAATGTTCTTCCCGATGGTGAAACATTTAGATTGTAAGCGCGGGCTAAACGTGTAATTGAATCAAGAAGCACCACAACGTCTTTACCTAGCTCAACTAGGCGACGAGCCCTATCTAATGCAATTTCAGCAACTCGAGTCTGTTTTTCGGGAGCTTCATCAAAATTTGAGGCAACTACTTCACCTTTAATTGACCTACTCATATCTGTTACTTCTTCTGGTCTTTCACCAATTAATACAGCCATAATATGAGCATCAGGAAAGTTTTGAGCAACGCCATGGGCAATGTCTTTCAGAACAGTTGTTTTACCAGACTGGGGTTGACTCACAATTAACCCCCGCTGACCAAAACCAATTGGACTTATAAGATCAATAATTCGCGTGCTGAGGGTGTCTTGATCGGTTTCAAGTATTAGCTGCTTATCTGGATATATTGGAACTAACTCGTCATATTTAGGGCGGCGGGTTGCTTTACTACTGTCATCTCCATTGACTTTGTCTACTCTAAGTAATCCCCAATAACGTTCACTTTCTTTAGGTGGACGAGCAATTCCACTTACTTGATCGCCCGATCTGAGCCAAAATTTGTGAATTTGAGATTGGCTTATATAGATATCATCAGGTGAGTGATGAAATTTGGGCCGCAAAAACCCATGTCCATTTGGATTTAAATCTAGAATTCCTGTTACAACCTCGGTATCGTCAGATTTTTCAGGTAGTTTTGTTTCGTCTGTTTCTGCCATAAAGCTCAGAGATCTAAAATAATTGGGTAAAGTGTAATCCATTGGACTACAACTTTCGAAGCTCCTTTATATTAGCTTACCTTGCTAACTTTGTCAAATTACATTAAATACATTAAAATAGCTTATATGAATAATCTTAAGCTCCCTCCTTTGTTTAAAGCATTGCGACCTGGTCAATGGATAAAGAATCTATTGCTGTTTGCTGCAATCATTTTTAATGGCAAACTGTTTGACCCTATTTTCCTACTCCGCTCCATTGAGGGCTTTATTGTATTTTGCGCTATATCATCAGCTAGTTATTTATTAAATGACATCATTGATGAGCCGTTCGACAAAAAACATCCCAAGAAGAAATTTCGACCAATAGCCTCGGGCATGTTTCCAAAGTCGCGCGCTTTTGAGATTATTATTCTACTTACCATCTTGGGATTTGTGGCGGCATTTGCGATCCGTGTGAACTTCTTTTTTATTACCGTGGGATTTTTTGCATTACATGTTCTGTACTCTTTCTATCTTAAGCGCTTTGCTATTTTGGATATATTGGCGATCGCATTGTCATTCGTGCTGAGAGCTTTTGCAGGAGAGGTGCTAACGGGTCTTCACTTGCCAGTATGGTTGATGTTTACGGTGGTCTTTTTGTCATTGTTTATTGCTGCCAGCAAACGCCGCTCCGAGTTTACACATGAAGGTACTAGAACAAGGACTTCACTGAAACATTACCATGAAAAAATGCTGGATTTTTATGTTTCTACTTTTGCTACAGCTTCTATTGTGACTTATGCAATGTTTACGTTCATCGAAGGAACGCTTAAGTTCCCTAAGAGCGAAGCAAGGCTACTAACTCCTCTGCTTTTACAGTATGCTCCGCATATTTTGGAGCGCAAGTGGTTAATGATAACAGTTCCTTTTGTAATTATTGGGATCATGCGCTATGCCCAGCTTATTTATGAACGCTCACTTGGGCAAGAGCCGGAAAGATTGATTACCTCAGACATGCCTCTTGTCTTAACAGTTTTGGGATGGGGGTTAAGCATCATCTTAATTCTGTATGTCATCTAAACAAACCTTAACTTCGAGAACCCGCTTCTCGATACTAATTTTACTTATCTTAATAGTAGCTTTAGGAGGATTATTGCGATTTTATGGCCTAACCTGGGGAGATGGTTTATTTTTCCACCCTGACGAAAATAACATGGCGAGGGCAATATCCCAGCTGAACCTAAACAGTGGTTTTCATCCTGATTTTTTTGCTTATGGACAACTTCCTTTGTATCTAGTTTACTTCAGCTACCAGCTTGTTCATGGTCTGGATTTAAGACTGGTTCCGTTTAAAGAAGCGATCTATAACTTGCGTTTCTGGTCAGCGCTCTTCTCTACATTGACTATTCCCCTGGTATATTTGATATCCCGCAAACTACTTTCTACCTCCTACTCCCTACTGACTGCTGTTTTAGTAGCGTTTATGCCGGGGCTAATTCAAGCTGCTCATTTTGGCACAACAGAATCACTACTAACTTTCTTCTTCATGTTAATTATCTACCTCACTCTCCACTTAGGACCTGGTCCTAAGTATAGATCAATACTTATGGGAATCGTCTTTGGGCTAGCGGTTGGAACTAAGGTTTCGGCTTTGTATTTTATAGCACCCGTTATTGTTGCCAGCTTATATGTTGCGCGGGACTGGAAAAGGTTTATTTATTTCTGGCTTATATTTACGGTATTTGCAGTGCTGGTTGCACTGTTAGCTTCACCATATAACCTCGTTGATTACGAGTCATATCTCTCATCGATGAGATATGAGTCAGCTGTAGCCCTTGGAGAGGTTAAGGTTTTTTATACCAGACAGTTTGAGAACTCAGTACCTTTGGTTTTCCAGGCAATTAGAGTTTTTCCGTTTGCGGTTGGATTTATTACCAGTATTTTTGGTTTATTTGGGTTATTACTATCACTTAGAGAATATAGGAAGCAGTTTTTTGTAATTTTGATATTTTCATTTTTATTTATTATTGCTGTAAACTCATTAATTTTTGCCAAATGGACAAGGTTTATGACGCCAGCCTATCCCCTATTTGCGGTATTCACGGCTTACGCACTCTATAAACTGCAAAATAAACTAGCAGTAATACTAGTTCTGCTTTTTACAGTGGCTCAGGGAGTATTGCTTTTTCAGATATATACAATGCCTGACACTAGAATTGCGGCATCTACCTGGATTAATGAGAATATTCCTGATGGCAGTTACATACTGTCTGAAACTGCCAATGTAGTTGATATTCCCGTACGCAATGAAAATGAACTTACTGTGATTTCCTTTGATTTCTATCACCTAGATCAGGAAGAAGAGCTGTCTGATCAGCTGATCAACCACCTAGAAAAAGCAGATTATATTTTTGTTCCCTCTAGGCGTCTATTTGCAAATCTACCTCAGAACGCCGGTAATTATCCATTATTAGAAAAATATTACGATGCACTATTTTCAGGTCGTCTGGGATTTGAACTTATCCACACCCAACCCCCCTATTTTGAACCCAGAAGGTCAGACCTTCTGGGTTCATTTGAGGAGATTTGGGCGGAGGAGACGTTTACTGTATTTGATCACCCAACGATTCGGGTTTATAAGAAAGTTGATGTGCTAGAATAATTAGATGAACATATTAATCACGGGTGGAGCTGGATTTTTAGGTCTTCACCTGGCGACTTATTTTCATAAGAAAAAGCATAGCTTGACTCTAGTAGACATTAACCCCTTTAATAAGACTGAATATCCGCGAGATTGCAAGATGATTTTGGCTGACGTAAGAGACAAAAAGAAGATGAAGAAACTTATGAAAGGAATAGACGTTGTAATCCATACAGCCGCTGCTCTCCCCTTATCTAAACCTGAAACTATTATGGATGTAAATATCATGGGAACTAAGAGTATTCTTGAAGTTGCCAAAGCTAATAGTGTGAAGAGGGTTATTCATATCTCCTCTACGGCTGTGTATGGTGTGCCAAAAAAACATCCAGTGTATGAAGATGATACACTAATTGGTGTAGGACCATATGGTAAGAGCAAGATAGCGGCAGAAAATTATTGCTTGCAAGCCATGGCTAAAGGATTAAATGTGACAATAATCCGCCCTAAGACGTTTGTAGGTACTGGAAGATTGGGAGTGTTTGAGATTTTGTTTGATTGGATACATGATGGGAAAAAAATTCCAGTGATTGGTAGTGGAAACAATCGATACCAGCTTCTGGATGTTGATGATCTGATAGAGGCAATTTATCTAATATCTTCAAGAGACTTAAAAAAATACAACGCTATCTATAATATTGGCGCAGCAGAATTTAGTACAGTTAAAAATGACTTGGGAGCACTGTTTGAATTTGCTGGTTCTCGCTCAAAGCTAGTTCCTACTCCAGCTGGTCCAGTTAAAGGCGCCCTCTGGTTTTTTGAAAAAATAGGATTATCGCCTTTATATCAGTGGGTTTATGACACGGCAGACAAAGATTCATTTGTGTCGATAGATAAACTCACAAAGGACTTGAACTGGAAACCTAAGCACTCCAATCGCCAGGCTCTTATTAAAGCTTATAAGTGGTATTTATCTAACTATGATGAAATTAAAGCAAGATCTACCGGAATTACACATACCGTGGGCTGGAAACAAGGAATACTGGGGATTGTAAAGAAATTCCTCTAAATGAAAAAATATCTACTGCCTATTATTCTACTGCTAGCCTTATTCTTAAGACTGTATGGCATAGACTGGGATGCCGGATTTCATCTACATCCCGATGAAAGAATGCTGATTATGGTGGCAGAACGTTTGCGCTTTCCAGATGCCCTTAACCCAGATTTTTTTGCGTATGGATCTTTTCCTATATACTTGTTGAAGTTTTTAAGCTGGTTAGTTGGATTGGATAGTTATAGTGGAATGTTGTACATAGGAAGAGCTATTTCGGCGTTATTTGATACAGGAACGGTCTTACTGGTATATTTCATTGCCAAACAAATAAAGCCCAAAATTGCTGATCTTGCTGCATTTTTCTATGCAGTATCCGTGCTACCTATGCAGTCAGCGCACTTTTTTATCTCAGATATTCCCCTCACTTTTTTTACCACTCTAACCCTCTATCTACTCCTAAAACTAATATCGAGGACCAGGTATTCTATACGATTGGCGATAGGATTAGGTGCCGCTATTGGTCTGGCGCTGGCCACAAAAATACCAGCAGTTTTCCTCGCCTTCCCAGTGTTGGCAGTAATTATTCTTCGCCGTGTAAGCTTTAAGCAAGTATTGGTTATTGGAATGGTGTCGTTTATTGTTTTTGCTGTAGCTATGCCATATGCAATACTGGATTTTGCCGAGTTTAGGTCACAGTTAATTCAGCAATCGCTTATGCGCAAAGATGCCTTTATCTTTCCTTATACACTGCAGTATGTTGGCACAAGGGCCTATTTATACTTTATTGATAATATTGTCCGCTGGGGTTTGGGCTGGCCTTTGGGGATATTAGCTATCGCAGGCACTACCTTTGTCTTCTTACATATAAAGGCGAAGCCTTTTATAGTAATTTTTGCTTTTGCAGTTCCCTTTTTTCTCTTTATGGGGTCATCGGCGGTTAAGTTTATGCGCTATATGCTTCCCCTCTATCCTCTACTAGCTATCTTTTCTGCTCTGTTTATATCAAGGGTTCAACCCTTATTAAAATTAAAGGTTGAACCCTTATTAATCGTAATTGTAATTTGGCCACTGGCATTTATGTCTATATATTCTCGTCCGCACTCGAGAGTTGCTGCGTCAGAGTGGATGTTTAGTAATATTCCAGCTGGATCAACCCTGGCGGTAGAACACTGGGACGATAGGTTGCCCTTGCCTATAAAAGACAGTTCTATCTATAGCTATATTGAGCTTCCATTGTATGAATCTGATACACCAGATAAATGGCAGAGCATAAATGAAAAGCTTGTTAATACAGACTATATCATTATGGCTAGCAATCGTCTGTATACACCGCTAATGAAATTGACAGATTGCGAGAATCTCCCACCAGATAGGTGCTATCCACAAACAGCTCAATATTATCAAGACCTGTTTGCTGAAAAGCTAGGCTTTGAGTTAGTAGCTGATTTTGTTAGCTATCCGCGATTTTCAATTTTTAATTTTCAATTTTCAATTCCTGATCAAACATCTGATGAATCATTCACGGTCTACGACCACCCAAGGGTGATGATCTATGAGAAAAATATTGAATAATATCAAATATCAGGATTATTTATTGCTGGTGACATTATATATTGCTACTCTAGTCTTCTATACATGGGGTATAAATTCATGGCGCTTTTCTTTCGTAGGTGATGAATGGTATTTTTTTACTTATGCAGCTGATATAGTCTCAAAGAGTTTCATGGTTAATCCATTCGACCTTAATGGAGTATTCTCTCAAAATCCTGTTCTGGGTAGTATTTGGCAAGCATTATTCATGTGGGTAATAGGAGTCAATAATTTTGCGTGGCGATTCTCAAATGTTATCTTGATAGTTCCTATTTCTTTCTTTAGCTATACATGGTTACGGAGCCTGATTAATCGCAAAGTTGCGCTTATGACGGCGGTATTAATATGTTCTTCTGCTTACTTTGCTAACTTTCTTAAAATTGGCAAAGTAAATCCTCTTGCGTTAGCTATGCTAATGCTCTTATTTTACCTAGCAGAGCAAGCTCGTCTTAAAGATAAAAGATTAAATTATATATTGATTGGAGTTTTGCTTGGCTTATCATTTTATGTATATATTGGTCCTCTCTTCCCTTTTATTCTTAGCCCTTATTTATTACTATTATTCAAGCGTAAAAATCTGGATAAATATATACAGATGGTGATAATTTATCTTATCTTTGTATCTTTAGCTTTATTTTCCATTCAACAACATTTAGGTCCAACAGCAGAAAAAACCATATTGAATCCAGAGTTTGAGAATAAATCACAAGTCATAATAAATATCCTGCGTAATTTCGCCTTGTATTACAAAAATTTCGATTACAACTACAACCATTTTGTTATTGGACCATACTTAGATTTTATTACCCGTATATTGGCTCTAATAGGTTCATTTATGGTCGTTATGAAGATAAAAAATCTATCTTATGCAATTATCTTATCACTGTACATATGCACAATTGTTGCTATTGGAATAACTTCTCCATATGTATATGCACCTACTATGCGAGGGATATATTTTTTGCCATTTGGCTATATATTTGCTGCAATAGCATTGGTAAAAATTAGCAGTTATTTGCCTAAAATTTTAATATATATCCTGATAATCGTAATCTTTGGAATAAATGTGTACCAAAGCCAAATAAGGATATTTCAACTAGTCAACCATCAAGAAACAGCTCTTATTATTAAATATCTACAGCAAGCAGAAGTTGGTAGCGAAAGCGTGTTGTTGCTGAGTGACAGTAGTAGTTTTAATGAATACAACTTAGCTCCTATAAAAATTGCTTATGACCTTATTGAATCCAAGTTAACTGTGATACATTCTTCCAGAGTAGACTGTAATCAGGTAAGTCATAAGACCGTGTTAGTGCCAAAAAGTGAGTTAACTAAAATAGATACGGACTTGTTGAGTGAATGCGATAATATGGATAAGGTGATTATTATAATTCTTGATCCCTTAGTTTCTAAATAAAATACTTCAAATGGGGGGGGTGTTTGTAAGGCAGGCAGCTGTCAAAGTTAATCATTTTTTTCTGCCAGGGAAACTATTGGGAAATTACTGGTTATTATTTTTACATCAACTCCGTACTTATCTTTAAATGCTTTTGATCCTCTCTTTTTATGCGATAACCACTTAATTTCAAAAGCGCTGATCTTTTCTCCATCTTTTACAATCAGGTCAACTTCGCTTCCAGCTCGGGAACGCCAAAAATAAAGTGTTTTCCCAAGCTCGAGCTGAATATTTTCTTTAGCAAGTTCCGAAACAACCCAATTCTCCCACAGTTTTCCTATGTCTGATCTTAAAGGGTTTACGCTTAATTCGCCCAGTAGCGCATTGCGAATACCCGTGTCCCAGAAATAGATCTTTGAATTTTTTGCTATTTCTTTTCGCAAGTTTGTGCTGAAAGCTGGAAGTCTGAAAATAACAAATGTTTGTTCCAAAAGATCAATGTATCTGTCAACCGTAACTCTGGATAAATTTAAATTGTTGGCAAGCTCATTTATAGAGACTTCTGAGCCTGTTTGAAAAGCTAAAAGCATCAGTAGTCTTTTTATTACGCCTGGATCTTTTACTAATCCAAGGTTGAGAATATCTTTAAGGAGAAAGTCGGAAACCAAGTTTGTTAAATATTGCGGTTTCTGTGCAGTTGTTACAGCTTCAGGATAGCTACCGAAAACCAAAGTCTCTAGTAATAGAGTCCTTACTTGTTCAGAAAACTGCCTTTGTATTTTGTTCCAAGAAAAAGCAGTTGAATACCAGTCTTGGGTTGATATTATTTCTTTAAATAGAAGCGGCGTGAGAAAAAGCTTGACATTGCGTCCTGTTAAGCTCTCGGTTGACTGGTTTAATATGTTTAGGCTTGAAGAACCAAGAAGTACTATTTTTGTTGAAATTGCCGAATCGTACCAGCCTTTAACTATCTTTCCGGTTTCTATCAATCCCTGCGCCTCATCAATAACAAGAACTTCAGGCATTCCAAAACTTTTGATTGCCGCTTTTGGTGTGATTTTTGAAGCTGCTAAAAATCTTTGCTTGTCTACTTCAATATCAAGATTAAGGAAATAGACATTTCTAGTCCTAAAAACTTGTTGAACCAATGTGGTTTTTCCAACCTGACGTGAGCCCAAAATAATAACTATTTTTTGAGTCTTTAATAACTGCGCGAGTCGCCCTTGGGCAAGTCTTGGCATGAAATTCATAACTACACTATACAATATGTACTATTATTTTGTCAAGTGCACTATTTGCTTAATAAAATATTTCAAGTGAGGGTGTTTGTGTTTGTATGGTAAGTAGCTGTCAAATAGGTTATAGATCCAGTGGATTTGCGTCTTGGTTGTTTTATTAAGATGCTCAACTATGTCTAAGTTATCCTCCAAAAAGTAATCTACTTTAAGAGATTTAACCATCTTTTCTTTGAACTTGTGGGGTTGATCGTCACTCTCGTTATGATAAATGCCTGAAAAATAGTCATATAGGTCGTTTCGCTTGAGCCAGCGCTCCAGTTGAGGACGCAAGAAGGAGTAGCGACTGGTAATAATAAAGCCTTCGATCTTATTTTTTTTGAGTAGATTGCGTAGCTCATCTATTCCTGGCGCTGGGAAAAAACTTGTTTCGTGGATTAGCTCCCAGATCCTTTTTTCGAAAATGCTTTTTGGATAGTAAAAGCCTAGTTCTTTTTTGCCTAAAATAAGGCTTTTTAAGTATTTTGTGGGCTTTCTAAAAATTCGCAGAGGGTTATAGGCAATAACTCCATCAAAATCAAAACCTACTTTAAGTTTTTTTTGTTTCATCATATTCTGTACATTCCAGAAATGTGCAAGGTTGACATTCCTGGAATGTCTTCTGTTCACTGTTCACTGCTTGCCAGCATATTCCCAAGCACTTTGAACAATCTCCGCAAGATCCGAGTGCTGTGGCTTCCAACCAAGAGCCTGTTTTATCTTTGTTGAATCGGCTACAAGCTCAGCTGCGTCGCCGGGTCGTCTAACCTCAATTTTCACTAAAAGCTCTTTTTGAGTGATTTTTTTTACAGTATCTACGACTTGCCTGTTTGACCAACCTCTACCCGTTCCAACATTGTAAGCGTCGTGACGAGGATCGTTTATTAATGAGCTTAGTGCCATAAGATGGGCTTGGCAGAGATCTACTACGTGAATGTAATCACGGACACAAGTGCCATCAGTAGTGGGATAGTCGTCACCAAAAAGCTTAAATTCAGCTCCTTCTTGAGCAGCTTGAAGAGCCAAAGGAATAATATGGGTTTCGGGCTCATGGGTCTCTCCTAAAGATCCGTCACTGCTGGCACCAGCCAGGTTATAGTAGCGCAAACTTAATGAGCTTAGGTTTTTAGTGCGCCAGAACCAGAGCAACATCTGTTCAACCAATAGTTTACTCTCGCCGTAAGGATTAGTGGGTTTTTTTACTCCTGACTCAACAATTGGAACCACATCGGTATTGCCGTAGACCCCAGCAGATGAGGAAAAAATGAGATTGTTGATACCTGCATTTAGCATTGCAGTTATTAGTGATAAAGATCCAAAAGTGTTTACTTTAAAATACAGCTCGGGCTTGCGGGTAGACTCCTCCATCGAAATTAGTCCAGCAAAATGAATTACAGCATTAGGCTGCTCTGTTTTAAGAATCTCTTCAAGCTTAGCCATGTCTAAGATGTCTTGTTGGTAGAATTTGGCCCTTTTATTGGCTTCTACTGTGGAGTTTTTAGTTCGATCTACTATTACCACTTCGTGATCATTATTAAGAAGCATCTGGACCATTATTGAACCTATGTACCCTGCTCCCCCAGTTACTAGTACCTTCATTCGCCTATTTTATCACTTATCTCAATGAATGCGGTAAAATAGCTTAATGTCGTCATTAATGCCGTCACTAGATATTCTCTATATCCTTACTTGGTGGTTAGCCTTGATGTTTATAACCCTATCTTTTATACCTATAACTTCCATTTTGTTCTCCAAATTTGTAGACAAAGGGTATATTTTTACCAAAGTAATAGGGATGTTGGTATTATCTTACCTAGTGTTTATTGGAGGATACCTCAAGCTAGTTCCTTTTACTTTTCCAGCTGTACTGGGAATTTTAGTCATATTGGCGGGTTTAAATTATCTAGTGCTTAGAAAAAGATCCCTAAAATTTAATAAACAAGATATAAAATTTTTCATTATTGAAGAGTTGCTGTTTTTAGCAGTACTTGCTTTTTGGAGCTATGTTAGAGCGCATCAACCAGCAATTGAGGGATTGGAGAAATTAATGGACTACGGTTTTGTGCGCACAATGCTCGCTAGTGGAACATTTCCTCCCCAGGATATGTGGTTGGCCACAATCGCTAAGCCGGAAATCGGCGAGGTTATTCCGGAAAACATAGCTGGTTTTTATATTAACTACTATTACTTCGGTCAATTAGTTGCTGCCGTACTAACTAGATTATCTATGCTTCCTTCAGCCGTTACATATAATCTACAAATTGCAACACTTGCCGCTTTTACTTTTGTGTGCTCTTTTTCTTTAGGGATAAATTTATTTTATATAAAGATCCGATCTTTATATTCTCTTAAGCAACTTTTGGTGGTGGGAATATTGTCTGGGTTGCTGGTGACTTTTGCTGGCAACCTGCACACAATCTACGCGTTTACAGCAGGCTATCCTCTGGGAGACACACTTCCACTAGCTCCCTGGCAACTTACCTGGGACTTTAACCTTAATAACTACTGGTATCCTAATGCTACTCGTTTTATTCCTTTTACCATTCATGAGTTTCCTGCATATTCCTTTATAGTTTCTGACCTCCATGGGCATGTGAATAACATTCCATTTGTGATGTTAATACTCGCTGGATTACTAGCGCTTATTCAGTATGGAAAAGTTAAATTAAAAGTGGTTATAGGATTTGGTTTTTTACTCGCCGTATTTTATATGACCAATGCCTGGGATCTTTTGATCTACGGGGCTTTAACTGTAGCTACACTGTTTATCATATCTCTAAAAAAGATTAAATCTTTTCTGGTAGCCGTGCTTATCCTTGCTATTAGTTTTATGGTTTTTTCACATCCGTTTAGGACAAATTTTAGACCTATTTCTTCAAGTTTAGGTATTAACTGTGGATACGAGGCAGCATCAGTATTTATTAAAGGCCTTGCCTTTAATAATGCTGAGAATACGCGCCAGATAAGCTTTGGTCCATTTACGGCGGAAGCTGGTAAGTGTCAAATATCCAAACCCTGGATGCATATGATCCTCTGGGGGTTTTTCTATTTTGGTGTACTTGGATATTTGCGGTTTATCCTTCGATTTAAGGACCTTATGAAGTCGCCAGTAGACAAGTTTATGCTCCTAATAATTGTCTTATCCGTAGGTCTCTTGTGGGCTCCAGAGATTATATATATTAGAGACATTTATCCGGCACACTTTAGAGCTAATACTATGTTTAAGCTGGGTTATCAGGCATATATGATGCTTTCATTGGTTGTAAGTTATACGATTGTAAAACTAATTTTTAATTTTAAACTTAGACTCTCTAGGATTATCTATGCTGCTATTTTGCTTCTAATGACATTTGTTGTTCTAATCTATCCCCTATTCGGAATTAACTCCTACTACAATAGCCTTTCTAACTATAAAGAGCTGTATGGCTTAGGGTGGCTTATGGAAAGATACCCTGAGGATTACAATGGAGTCATCTGGCTAGATATGCGAGCAGACAAGCTATGTGCTGCTGCTGCAGGCAAGTGTCCGGTTGTTTTAGAGGCGGTAGGAGATTCATACACGACCTATGCGCGAGTCTCGTCAAATACTGGATTGCCAACTGTTTTAGGATGGCCGGTTCATGAATGGCTATGGCGAGGTAGCTATGATGAGGCTGGTAAAAGAAGAACGGAAGTAGAGACAATGTATACCTCTAAAGATTTAGCTGAGGTAAAAAGATTACTAGAGAGATATGCAGTTGAGTATGTTTTTGTTGGTAAACTCGAGCGCGAAGCTTATCCGAAAATGATTGAATCTAACTTTGATCAGTTAGGAAACGTCGTCTATTCTTCAGGGGATACTAGGATATACTTACTTAGGTGAAACTCAATCTAAAGACCGTACGAGCGATGCACATGAGAGAGAACTTTTAAGCTATTTATCAAGCAGAAATAAAAGCAGAATTGATGAATCTGACTTCGAAAATCAGAAAGAGTTCGTATAAGGTATGGAATTATGAATAATATATGAAATGCCCATTTTTTAATACATAAGGAAACTAATATGGAAATAGCAACTCTATTACTTACAGGGCTAAATATTCTAATTATCCCTTTTTTACTTTGGTATCTTAATTCAAGAACTACTAAGCAAATTGAAGAATTAAAAATCAAGAATGATCTTAAAATACAAACATACAAAAAGCTGTTTGATATTTTTAATTCTATTCTTACAAAAGATCGCACTACCAACTGGCATCCTAAAGATAGGATAGATCTCGTTGTTGACTTGTTAAAATATGCTCCAGATGAAATAGTAGATAAATTTATTTTATTTTGGAATGAAGCAAAAAAAGGGAGATATGAAAAAAGTTAATTTATCACCACTGTATGAGGATATTCTCTTGTTGATTAGACATGACTTAGGTTATAAAGATTCTAAAATTAATAGAAAACAAGTAGTAGAGTTGCTATTAAGCAAATAAAAAATGGGCACATCATATGACATGGCATATCTGCAAGTGCTAAAACCATACGTATCGTGAGTCCACCATGGATTTAAGAGATTTATTATGTTCTGGGTTTCGGTAGGAATATTCATAGTTTCGAATGATGCAACTGTTATTCGAAACTATTGCAAGTAGGACAATGATGGCTGACCCCATTAACCCTCCGTCATTCCCGCACAGGCGGGAATCCAGAAATGAGATTCGCAGACGCTTATTCTGAACTCAAAAGGTCAGACCTTTTGAGTTCAATAAACTTAATTTGAGTATTTACTTACCGATACGCTTAAGCTTTTTACAATGTTGTCACACCAAGTTGCTCTATCATCTTCCGTGCTACAATCCCAGAATAACTCAGATTAATGGGGTCAGGCACCATTCTTTACAAGCCGAGCTTTACATGAAATGGATAGCCTCGCCTTGTTTCGCTCATACTTTTATATGAGGTGATATGTTTACCGAAGCTAGGTAGATAATTGATAACAAAAAAAGCGGGAGGTTGAGTGTCTGCCCTACACTCTACCTCCCGCTTTTACTGTCAAAATACCCACAAGACGTGCCTTGGGGTAACCAAAGGTCATCTGCGGCTTGACAACCATATACCAATTTGTTACAACTACACTAATATAGATTGCAATCTGCCTGGCAATCCATATCTCAGTCATCTGACTGACATTTTTAGCGGCTAAAGGGCATTGCTATTCGTAGTCTGTTCAAACGGTACTAGCGATAGTGATGCTCTTTTCTTTCGATCTGTCCCCTTGCGGGGATGTTCCACCCACTTCTTTTTGCCCTCTTAAGCGACTAAAGGGTTGCTATTGGTATACTTAAACCTCTCTTTTGTAATCGTAAAAACTGCTCTCTTGCTTGTTTTGTAAAGAAATCATTGTGCTGCAACTTCCCCTCCAAGACACTTGCGCGTTTACCTGGCTTATCCCCTAAGACTGCTTTAATTAGTGACTTAATTTTTTTCATTCTTTTTTCGCTCCTAAAATAACTCTAACATACGCGGATATTATTTGTCAAGCCCCATAGTTAACATACTGTTAAGATATGAGTATCCTATAATATAGGATGTTAATTATAGCCCTTATTTACGGTCCGTAAACTTATCTACATGCGTTGTGGATAAGTTGTTAGTTAACTATCTACTGCCGTAGACATGCTAGATGCTGATTAGGGTTATAAAGAAAATGGGGTAAAATCCTATAATGTGGTTATTTAGAAGTAGACCTTATTTAAAGACCTTTTTGATCAATTCAGGTAGATATTTGGATGTATTGTTAGAATAAACAGCAGTCATTCCTAATCTCTTAGCTTCTTTAAGGCGTTTGTTTTCTTGTAGCACTGGCCTTACACCTGCTAAGAGCGTTAATTCTCCCAGTGCGCAGCTATTATTGGCAAGTGTCTTATTTTTTACTGATGAGTAGACTGCAAGTGCCACCGCCAGATCTGCACCGGGGTCTTCGATCTTTAGACCGCCTGAGACGTTAATAAAAATATCGTATTGGTAAAGTGGAATGCGTAGATGCTTTTGTAGAATTGCGGCGATCATCTCAAGTCTGGAACGAGAAAAACCTTGGCTTACTCGTTTAGGGTTGGGAATTTTACTATCCACAACTAGACATTGAATCTCAACTAATAGTACTCTTGCTCCGGCTATGATTGGGCAAAGAACAGCTCCTGGAGCTGAAATGAGTTCATCGTCCAGAAACATTTTACTGGCATCCGCTATTTCTTCCATACCATCTTCCCCCATCTTAAAGACTGCCAACTCGTCAACTGTTCCAAAACGGTTTTTAAAGCTACGAAGTAATCTTAATTCTTCTAGGCGTTCTCCTTCTAAATACAATACTGTATCTACGGCGTGCTCAAGAACTTTAGGGCCAGCAACGGTTCCTTCTTTGGTTACCTGACCAACAAGAATTACTGGAATTGAGAGTCTTTTTGCCAGTTCAATAAGCTTCTGCGAGCAGTAGCGAACTTGACCAATTGAGCCGGGAACTCCCGTTAAACCGTCGGACCAAAGAGTTTGAACGGAGTCAACTATAACAAGGTTAGTATCTGGATTTTTACTGATGGTAGTTAAGATTTCTTCGATGTTGGTTTCTGGGAAAAGCTCAATGCTTGCTCCTTTAATGTTAAGCCTGTCAGCTCGAATTTTGATCTGTTCAGGTGATTCTTCTCCGCAAACGTATAGACAGCCTGCCTTGTCTGCTACCTGTAGCAAAATTGTGCTTTTACCAATTCCTGGCTCCCCCGCCAAGAGAACCACATGTCCTCCTACTAGACCTCCACCCAATACCCTATCTAGCTCCAACAGCCCTGTTGAGACGCGTACGATGTCTTTATTAACTGTATTGGACAAAGAGATTGGAGATGTAGTTGAAGAGCGATGTGAGCTCTTGGTTTTGCGGATATCCTTGGTGCTTACTTCAACTAAGGTTTCCCACTCATGACAAGCTGGACATTGACCATTCCATTTAGGAAACTCGTTGCCACATTGTTGACACACAAAAAGGGTTGTAGCTTTCACCATGGGCTAATTGTACTATATATAATATTGACAAATACGTCATTATGCTGTAACATCTACCTAAGATTATTTCTTATGTAGATGTTATGATTAATCAAATACTACGTCGCAAATGTGCTTTTCAGACAGTTTTTAGTGTATCTGACGTTGCTCGTCTTACTGGTAAACAGCCAGATGAAAATTTACTGTCGGCTTTAAGTTATCACGTTAAGAAAGGTAACTTACTCAGACTTACCAAGGGTATCTATTCGCTTGATAATCAGTACTCAAGAGAGGAACTTGCAAATAAATTGCGCCAACCGTCATACATTAGCTTATATACTGTGTTGCAGAAAACGGGGGTTGTGTTTCAGCCGTATACTTCTATTTTTGTTGTTTCAAACAGATCAGAAACCTTAATAATTGGTAATCAGAAATATCTGTACCGTAAAATAAAAGATACAATACTACTAAATTCACAAGGTATTAGTGAAAATAATGGCGTATTTGAGGCTTGCGTGGAGCGAGCAATTTTGGATAAAGTCTATCTGGATGGAGAAGAACATTTTGATAACTTAAATTCGGTAGACTGGAATTATGCGAATAATCTAAACGTTGATGTGTTTAAGAGCAAAACAATACAAAAATATATAAATAAACATGCTGGATAGCCAAAAACACAAGGTACATTTGTCAAATATCTTAAGTTCTTTATATAAAAATAGCCAGGTTTCCACCAATCTTGGGTTTAAAGGTGGCACAGCTTGTTATTTTTTCTATGAGCTTCCCCGGTTTTCTGTAGATCTGGATTTTGATCTTATTATCCCGAGTTTAATATTGAAATCAGCTAAAGATATGCTTATTAAAAGCATTACAGCTATTTTAGACAAAAATTACGATGTAATAGATTCCTCGACAAAGTACAATACCCTATTTTGGCTCGTATCCTATGAGAAGGGTCAGCGTAATATTAAGATTGAAATATCAGTTCGCGACTTTCCAAATACATATGAAGTAAGAAATTTCTATGGAACTTCGGTAAATGTGTTACAAATAGGTGATATTATTGCGCATAAGTTAGTCGCAATTCAGGATCGGAAAATAACAGCCAATAGAGACATTTTTGACGGTCATTTTTTCTTAGGTTCAAAATATGCCACTGAAATAAATAATGAGATTATTGAATTTAGGACAGGACTCAAAACTCTTAATTTCTATAAATCACTACATAAATTCATGAGCTTCTATAAACCCAAGAGTGCTTTGGAGGGCTTAGGAGAGCTTTTGAGTGAGAGTCAAAAAAACTGGATTAGGAGTGGGAAAATGATTTCTGAATTTACTGGATTAGTCGAGAGACAAATTGAAGTTTTTAGTTGAGCAGAATACCTTTAAGCAGGTAGAGGTAGTCGAGGATGTTTACAACATTGTCGTTGTTGTAGTCAAATCTCATACTACCCTTGGCCCAGTTTTGTTGCCAATTTTTTATTGCTTGGGAAGAGTCTTGTTCAGATATTATAATTTCAATTTCCGCTCCATTTGCATTATGAGATAGTTGTTTAATTGAAATATTACTACTTAAACCGCCATATTCATCACCATCGAATATTAAGCCGTCATGATGCCCAGTAGCGTCTGTTATGGGATCTGGTGTTGTGTCTATCCAGTGAGAAAATCCCGAATATTCTAGTATGTGAATTAGAGTTCCTTGAGTTACTAAGCTGGGTAGACTTGCATCAACTCCTATGTTTTGCCTGTAAGACAGGTAATAATATGCGTTGTTATTTTCTTGTATGTTGTGATGTATTCGTATGAGTTTAGTACCTGGTTCGCTACTTTCTGAGGGTATAATTGTAAATCTGTAGCTACCAACTTCGTCACTCCATACATTTTGCACTTCTTCTTCTCCTATCCAGCCAACATGGTATTTATGTGGTCCATTAAATTGATGCCCTTCACTAAAACCCATGACATCTGTATCATCAGAGTAACCAAATGAATCGCAACTACTTAGTGTAGGTTTTGTATCACCTGTGCATTCTAGAATATTTGCGTGATGTGCCCCCATATTATGACCTATTTCATGCTTAAAATTATGTAAATTATTCCCCCAACTGTTATAGTACCAGGAGCGTTTACCCCAGAGTTCTCCTTGTCCATTTGGTCGACCGCATGGTGAGTCTGGAATTGAATATGCAACATAGTCATAATTATCTATCGAAATTTCACCTTGATTATTAATGAGTTCATCTATTTCAGTTGCCCAAGTATCGTAATAATATGGGTCGCTGCAGTCATCGTTAGGGTGTGGTATTTCAACTGGACCATAGGTTCTACCAGTGAGTTTGACTTTACCAAATGAGACTTCTTCAAAATATGCAGAAACTGAATCATTTTGTTGAAAAAATGATCTTAATAGAAAATCTTGATCTGTAACACTTGTGCTGTTGTTAAACTTAACTTGAACAACTAATACTTGTTTGTCTCTAATGTTAGTTTCAGAAGATATTGACACCGTAGAATCCTCAATTAATTGATCACTATCTATTATTACGTAGTTATCTAGGACATATCCTTTAATTCTTATTTTTGAGTTTATATGCTGCTTGAGCCGTGGGTTGTTAGATTTAATAACGTAGTTTCCGATAAATAGTTCCTCCGAGCTAGTTTTTTGCTCAAAATAATCAGCTATAACTAGTTTTAGCTTCCCACTAAAAACTTTTTCTTGCTCCACAAGACCTAAGTCTGTTAATTTCCGGGGTAAAGCTGATGTCTCTTGACTGTTTAGTACGTGCTGAAAAAAGGTGTCTGAATTTTGCTCAATGGTCTTGATTAGTAGCTCTTTGCGATCTGTGGCTACATCTACTGAATCATTAGTGTCTGAAGTTTGGACTAATAACTCTTTCAGTTCATTTAGCTCACTTGATGTTGATTTGGCCTGAACAATATTAAGCTTTAATGGCAAAATCATTACTATCGTTAGTAGTAGGCTAGTTATTAGAATACTGACAAAGAAAACTCCTGCCTTTTTAATAAGAAAAAATGCTAACTTCACGTGAGTATCATCTCAAAATACCCAGACAATATCAACCATGAGTCTTATACAACCAATAGACAATATCGAGGGTTTAGATGTATTGTACTTTAATCTCCTTGATATTTTTAATTTTCTTATCGGCGGTGATAAATAGCTGAGTATTTGTTGCCAGCGCTGTGGCAAGATGGATTGCGTCTGGAGTCTTAAGATTGTATTTTGCTCGCAGTTCGGCTGATAAAATACTTATTTCCCTTGTTAGTGGTATAAATTCCAGCCCAGGAATATGATCATCCAGATACTTATATATTCTTGCTAACTCAAGCTGTTTTTCTTTTATTGGAGCAACTAATAACTCCGTAATAAGCAAAGTGGAAGCAATAATCGTGGTTTGTTGCTGTACTAAGTCAAGAAATATTTGCTCAGAGTCTGCTGCAAAACGTGGATTGTTCTCAAACAGATAAATATAGATACTTGTATCTAAATATACTCTATCTACTTCATTTATTGATTTTCTTGCTTCCATGCATTACGCTCACTTGAAAGATACTTGGCTCCTCCACCGTATTGCTTATAGAGATTGCCTGCAATTCCACGCAACGACTTTATTGTTTTGACCGTAGGAACGGTTATAATAATTTGTAAAGACCCTTGAACCCTTTCTTCTATATCCCATCTTAGCTCGTCGCCAGACTTAATTGCGAGTTGCTTGCGGATGAAAGCTGGTACACTTGTCTGACCCTGTGGTGATACTTTAGATATCAACATATGCTTTAATTATAGCAATTTGCTTTAAGTATGTCAACGATACATCACTGGTTTTGAGGTGGGAATGACAGAGAGGGCAATCCTGTGCTCGTTGGAATCAATTGTATCCACCTGAACAGTGACCTTATCTCCCACGTCTGGCTCTTGCCCTGATGGGATGTTGGAGATATGAGCTAAGCCTTCGATGCCTTTTTCAAGCTCAATAAATACACCGTATGCCGTCTCGCGAGTTACCACTCCTTTGACCATGTCTCCTTTTTTAAGCTTCTTGGCTATTTTAATCCAGGGATCTTCGGTGGTTTGTTTAATAGAGAGGTTTAGCTTAGCTTCGCGCTCATCTTTCTCAAGCACCTTGACCTTGATGTCGTCACCTTCAGAGAAGTAGTCAGCGGGATCTTCAACCTTCTCCCAGGCAATCTCGGAGATATGGACCAAACCTTCAAGAATAACTTCATCTTTCTTTGATTTAGGATTAATACGAACAAACAGACCAAACGGCACAACTCCCTCAACAATTGCATCAAGCACATCTCCAGCTTTAATAGTTTTTAGAACTTTACGCTTGGCAGCAATTTCTTCTTTTCTGGTAACTAACATCTGGGAAACTACAAAACGATTTTGCTCACGGTCTAGCTCTAGAATTTTAACTTCCATCTCACGTCCGCGTAAACTTGCGGGGTTTTCCTGAAACTCGGGATCGATATGACTTGGGGGAATGTATCCCTTGATGGTTTTGTAATCAATAAGGATGCCCCCATTAACTACGTCGCGAACCATGACAGTAATTTTTTCACTATCTTTATATGCCTGTGTTAAGCCTTTCCAGCGATGATCAAACGTAAAGCGTTTTAGTGATACAACCACACGTCCTTCCCTGTTTTCCTCAGAAATAATTCTACCAAATACTTTGTCCCCTACTTTGAAGTCTTGAAAAAGATCGCTGAGTTCTTCCAATTCCTTGTGCCCTACAACAGCATTGGCCTTTCCTCCAATATCAATTAAAACTTCCTTTGGTTGAATAGAAGAAAGGGTTCCTTCTATCATTTCTCCCAAGGAATACTTAGGGATATTGTACTTTTCTCCCTTTAGAAGATCCGCCATGGTAGTTGGCGTTTTTGATGGCTCCTTAGTCTGTTTGACTTGTGGTGTTTTGGCTTTGGACAATTTGAGTTCCAGCTCCTTTCATTTGTTTCATGGTTTACCTATGTTTCATAGTTTACCTATTATGAGAGTAATTATATCTTGAGAGTAATAGAATTACAAATACCTGTTTATGCTGTGAATCTGCTACAATCAGGATGTGCTACGCATAAGACTACAGCAACTACATAAATTTCTCTTTTATGTGTTGATATTGTTAATCCCGGTACAGCTTGGTAAGCATTTCTGGCCAGATTTTGCATTTATTAATGGCATTAGGATAGATTATTTGGCCCCTACTGTATATTTAACAGATATATTAATAGGCCTTATGCTACTCTCCTGGCTAATAACTTCTTACAAGCGTGGGAAGGACCAGGTCCTCGATATTCGAGGTTGGATATTAGTTGTGGGAATATTTGCTGAAGCTAATATATTGCTATCTTCGAGCCCATGGGTTGCAACTTTAAGATGGATAAAATACTTAGAGATGGGTTTGTTAGTGGCATATGTTAGCCAAGCTAGCTTAGGTATTCAGAAAATTACCAAGCTTCTAATTCTAGCTGGGCTGTTTACTGTTTTTCTGGCACTGATACAGCTAATTAATGATGGCTCAATTGGCGGCTTATTCTATTTTCTAGGGGAACGGAGCTTTAGCTTAAACACCCCTGGAATCGCAAGACAGATGTTGTTTGGCAGGGAATATTTACGCCCATACGCTACATTTGCTCACCCTAATATTCTTGCGGGATATTTTGTAATTACTATGCCTTTTATATTAAGTGGTCAGTGGATTGGGAAGAATCTAAAACTATTTCTCGTGGGTCTATGGCTTATGATAATTTATATTAGCGGTAGCGCTATGGCATTAATAGTTAGCATAGGAATATTATTTCAATATATAAAGATCCGATCTTTATATAAGTATCTAGCGTTTGGAGCAATCGTATTCATAATGGGTATTTTGTCCATAACATATGGGACCGAGAGTGTGTCACGGAGAGTTGAGCTTAATAATATAGCTTATGAACTATTTAAAAGCTCACCGATTGTTGGAATTGGGATGAATAACTTTGTTGTTCAAATGAGTAATTATCGCGATGTGAATGAACCGGGGTTTTTCTTTCAACCAGCACATAATATTTACCTGTTGCTACTCTCAGAAGGAGGAATTATAGGGGTGGGTTTGTTAGCCTGGTTAATATGGAAAATTTATATGATTGGGTTAAAAAGAGGGGTTTATATCATACCTCTTGTGGCAATTTTAGTATTAGGGTTATTTGATCATTATCCCCTAACCTTACAACAAGGCCAACTATTGCTGGCTATGGTAATAGGGCTAAATTTAAGATCCACCACAGGCGGATGAGCCTTTGGCTCAAAAAGCTCCCTTGTTCCGGCTACGACCTATTGTCCCAACCCGTTGCCAGGTAAGTATCGTGGGCGCGGATGTGTTTCACTTGCCTATTCGGAATGGAAAGGAGTGGTGCCACAACGCTAAAATAACCGGAAAAAGAGAGCTTTTTATGCCAGGTACCATACGATACCTGAATCTAGTTCTTCAGGCTGCATTCAGCTGATATATGATAGATTATGACTATTAGTACTCCTCGGCTGAATCCCTCACGGAACTTACACCTAGAGCCTATCAACCTGTTAATCTTACAGGAGTCTTAAAGATACCTTATCTTAGGGAGGGCTTCGCGCTTAATATGCTTTCAGCGCTTATCCTAAATGAATATAGCTACCCAGCGATGCCGGAGAGATCCCCAACAACTGGTACACCAGGGATTCATTCAACTCGGTCCTCTCGTACTAGAGTCAAATCCCTTCAAGTATCAATGCGCTTGCACCGGATAGAGACCAACCTGTCTTACGCATTCTTATTCGTTGTTACCAACGAGAATGGACTATACTACTACCCTAGTATATGACTAGGGAGTCGGCGTATTATAGATTCTACAGAAAGATATCTATCTTGTTCAATCTTAGATTGAACAAAGTCTCTACGGGGCTAAATTAGCTTGTTTCGCTTTATATATGCAGCAACGTTCTTGCTTGTTATTTTTCTATTTTGAGAGTAATTCAAAGTTTCAAATTTATCAATTAGCTTAGCCAATTGTAAAAAGTCTTTACTGGAGCTAATATTTTGCTTAGTTCTAAGAATTACCTCTAATAGCTCAATTTGCTTTTGTTTTAGTACTATATACGGTTTGGTAAGCGAAATAATTGTTAACAATCCTTTTGTGTCAGAGATTGTTAGCTCAACTATTCCATCTTTTCTATTATGTATATATCCAACTTGGGCTAAATTGATTATATATTTCAGGACGCTCTCGTTTTTTTTACTTTGAAAGAAAACAATACTTGGTGCTATCTGGAAGCCGTATTTATAACTATCGTTTGGCTTTAGCCTAACGTAGATGCTTCCATCCGCATCAAGAAATCCTGAAATGTAAGCTTTATGTGTTGCTTGCATAACGAAAAAACCAATCAGCTTCCCTCGGTATTATCCTAACACACGACAGGTTAATCGTGCAAGGATTTCACCGATATGAGCCAACTTTTGCAATTCGCCTTTCGGCGTAAAGCCGCCAAATTGACGGTTTGAACCCAGCTCGCGTAGCGTTTTAATGGGCGAACAGACCAACCCTTGGGGGCTTCTTCACCCCCAGGATACGCTGAGCCGACATCGAGGTGTCGAACCTCCTCGTCGATATGAACTCTTGGAGGAGACCAACCTGTTATCCCCAGAGTAGCTTTTATCCGTTAAGCTCGTTCCACAACCACAGTGGAATCGAGGATCACTAAGACCTGCTTTCGCATCTGCTCGACTTGTCCGTCTCACAGTTAAGCCGGCTTATGCCTTTACACATAACACGCGATTTCCATCCGCGCTAAGCCGACCTTTGTACGCCACCGTTACTCTTTAGGTGGCGGTCACCCCAACCAAACTGCCCACCAAACAATGTTCCCTAATAATATAGAGTTAGGCTCAATAATAAGAAAGAGAGGTATTCCACTAATGTCCGAAGACTCCCTCCTATTCTCGACAATTCTCACAATTTTGCCAATGTTAAGTTACAGTAAAGCTTCTGGGGTCTTTTCGTCCTTGTGCAAGTAGGCCGCATCTTCACAGCCATTTCAATTTCGCCGGGCAAAGGTTCAAGACAGTCGCTGAGTCGTTCTGCCTTTCGTGCGGGTCACCAATTAAGTGACAAGGAATTTCGCTACCGTAGAACAGTTATAGTTACTGCTGCCGTTTACTGGAGCTTACATCCACAGCTTCTCACCGAAGTGATAACCACAGATGGTTAACTTACCAGCACTGGGCAGGCGTCAGCCCCTATACTTCGCCTTTCGGCTTTGCAGAGACCTGTGTTTTTGTTAAACAGCCGCTCAGCTTCTTTAACTGCGGCCAATACCTCTAGGGCATTGGCAGGGCATCTCCCGAAGTTACGCCCAGTTATTTTGCCGAGTTCCTTGAACCTCTTTCTTCCGCTCGCCTGAGTGTTCTCCACCCACCCACCTGTGTCGGTTTGCGGTACGGATACTTTTAGACCCAGCTACGATGCTTTTCTTGGAAGTAGAAATTACCAGAATTTTCTCTTGACGAATCTTAAGAATCTTATTCACAGCTCGACTACATCACGTAAACGTGACATCATTTCTGCGGATTTTCCAACAGAAACTACCTTACTGCTTAAATCCAACTAACGCTGGACTCCAGTTATCCCACCCCGTCACACCTTAGCTGAATACAATCTAAAAATAGCACAGGAATATCAACCTGTTGTACATCGAGTACGCCTAAAACGGCGCACACTTAGATCCGGCTAACCCGAGGACGACGAACGTTGCCTCGGAAACCTTGGGTATTCGGCGATCAGGATTCTCACCCAATTCTCGCTACTTATGCCGGCATTCTCACTTCCAGGCGCTCCACTAAACTTTTCAGTTCAACTTCACCGCCCCTGGAACGCTCCTCTACCACTCATCAATCAAAAGATTAATAAATCTCTGGCTTCGGTACAAAGCTTAGCCCCGATCATTTTCGACGCAAGTGCGTTATTCCAGTAAGCTATTACGCTATTTTTAAAGGATGGCTGCTTCTAAGCCAACCTCCTGGGTGTCTTAACACACTTACTTTCTTATCCACTTAGCTTTGATTTAGGGACCTTAGCCGAGAGTCTGGGCTGTTTCCCTTTCGACACATTAGCTTAGCCCAACATGTCTGAGTCCATTAGTATACACAATGGTATTCGGAGTTTGGTTGGAAACAAGACGATTACTCACCCTATCCCCAGTCAGTGCTCTACCCCCAATGCTTAAACTAACAGCCTATACCTAAATATATTTCGAGAAGAACCAGCTATCGCTAGGTACGATTAGCATATTACCCCTATCCACAAGTCATCCAAAGATTTTGCAGCATCTACTGGTTCGGGCCTCCATTCTCCTTTCGGAGAACTTCACCCTGCTCATGGATAGCTCACCTAGCTTCGGGTCTTACTCCAGCTCCTAACCCATTCGACTCCGCTCAGGGTTATCCTGAGTATAATCGAAGGATATTTCGCCCTATTTAAGACTTGGTTTCCCTGCGCCTCCACTACAAAAATAGCTTAGACTTGGAACTAGAGTAAACTCACCGGCTCATTATGCAAAAGGCACAATATCAGTCCGGTTTTAACACCGGACCCTTATCAGTTTGTTAGCCAACGGTTTCAGGTACTATTTCACTCCCCTCACAGGGGTACTTTTAACCTTTCCCTCACGGTACTTGTTCACTATCGGTCAGTTTGAGTATTTAGCCTTGGCCCGTGGCCGGGCCGGATTCCCACAGGATTTCACGTGTCCCGCGGTACTCAGGAATCCCACTAAAGCTAGTTTCAAGTTTCATATACGAGGCTTTCACTCTCTATGGCCAGCTATTCCGAGCTGTTCTACTACTATCTACTATGCTTATTATGTGGGTCCTACAACACCCCAATAAATCAGGGTTTGGGCTCCTCCGCTTTCGCTCGCCGCTACTGACGGAATACATATTTGTCTCTTTTCCTCTGGGTACTAAGATGTTTCAATTCCCCAGGTTCCCCTCCCTCGTTAAAAACTCGGGATTCCCATCATTACTGATGGAAGGATTACTCCATTCGGAAACCGACGGATCATAAGGATGTAGACTCCTCCCCGTCGAATATCGCTGCCTACTACGTCCTTCTTCGGCTCAAACTGCCAAGGCATCCACCGTTGGCATTACGAGAATCTATCATAAATGGCTGAATGCAACCTAAAAAACTAGATTTTGCATTCTTTACTTACAATCATTAAATTTTCAAAGTGCTAAGTGGACCGTGGGAGAGTCGAACTCCCGACCCCTGCATTGCAAATGCAGTGCTCTGGCCAGCTGAGCTAACGGCCCCTAACATGGAATTCAGACTTAAAGAAGAGATATGACAGGTTACGAAACTAAACTTTCGGCTGCATCAGTTTTATTTCTCTTGTCTACACTCATTCTTAAAGTAACGAATTCCTAAGTGATATTCTACCAGGAGTATTAACGAGAGTCAATTAGGGTGAGAATGAGATGTTCAGAGTCAACTAGTTTTAGCTGAGCTTTCATACCTTTTGCAATATCTGCAAATTCGGCAGATTCTGCTTTGCCACCAGCAACCATCATAACTTGAACCAAGGCTTCGTCTATAGGAACCAGTATTTCCTTGGGTCCTCCAGCTAATACAATATTAGAATCTTCTATTCTGGAAACAACCAAATCAAACTCACCAAGAGCCTCATTTGTATTATCCAAAACCTCCTCTTGTGTTTCGGTTGGCCTTAATTCATCAACCGCCTGCGGACTGGTTTCTTCTTGATCTATGATCCGATTTTCAGGATTTGGAGTTGATGAGGTATTTTTATCAGCCCCAATAAAAACCAGCGCTCCTATTAAGGCTATCGTTACAATGGCAACAATGACTAATATCAGCTTCTCCCCTTTCATAAGCTTAAGCGTACCAAGTATTGCTGTTTGTGTCAACTCCTATAACTATTTTGAAATATTAAAAATAAACCCAAAATAGTATCTTGAGACATCTGTTATTTGACAACCACCAATAACAACCTCCGATGGGTAAATCTCAAAATTATAATACTTGTTTCCTGTACTTGGTAAGTTAAGCTGAGAAAATGGAAAACTTACCGTTTTACCGATGGAATCAATCATAACCTGTCCGCAAACTGTAGCTCCAGTAGCTGCGTTGTATGGCTGATCATATGCAACCCAAGAAATAGTTTGACCCAGCGGACCAGTAATAACAAAATCAATTTTGCCATTAGGATCTGGATTGAATATGTATTGTGTTGCTGAACTTACTGACCAGCCTATTACTTGTGTTGGAGTAGGCGTATTGGTTGGGGCGGGTACGTGGGTTGGAGCTGGAGTTGCAGTTGGCATAAGAGATACTTGTGGAAGCTCATCAGGCGTAAAATCTGGAGCGATGATCGCAGTTGGACTGCCAAGAAAAATCCAGCCGATAAAAGCAGCAATAACAAAACTTGAGACAATCAACAATAAACCAATTAATGACTTCCAGATACTCCCCCACGCCTTACTAAGGGCTTCTGGATCATTTCCTGCGCTCATAAAAAAGAACCCGGCAACAATAAAATTCCAGATCGAGAACAAACCAGCGAGAATAGTAATCATCCGGATTAAAAAGCTTGCTAGACCTGCAAAACCACCATCTAAAATTGGTGCGCTTGGAGGTGTAACAGCATTTCCTATAAAGCTACTCATATAAATTACTTATGGTAAATGGTGGCTGACCCCATTTACATCTAGCGAAGGAGATATAACCATGCAGACTTGCCAGGAACAATCTCTAGCTGTGTTCTATCTCCAATCTTGATCTCGGCAATGGCAACTTCCGTGTCAGTGTCTACCGTACGCACATAAACCTTAACCTGATCGGGATCTTTTGGCAGGGCCATCTCTCCTTTTTCTCCCTCCAGCAAGATATAATTATCATCAATCCCTTTGACTGTATAATCAATGTTTGCCTTAAACCTAGCAGGCTTATCTTCTGCTGTACTTGCAGCAGGCACTTCCTCCAGTGTATTAATAACCTCTCGCGCGCGCTGATCAGCTTCAACTGCGCCATTCTTATTTTCTTCAGCAGGGACTGTTGCTGTGTCAGGAACTATGTTTAATTGTGATTTATCAGCCCCAATAAAAACCAGCGCTCCTATTAAGGCTACCGTTATAATGGCTACAATAATTAAAATCAGCTTCTCCCCTTTCATAAGCTTAAGCGTACCAAGTATTTAAACTATTGTCAAATTTTTTAACTATTTAAAGCAACGTAAAAACCCAAGCTGGTATAAAAAGAGTTGAATCCACTAATTCAAATTCATTTTTCGTAATAACTAAGGCTTGTTTTGTGTTGTAACGTTTAGAAAACTCTTTTAAGTTGAGATAATTTTCTTTTGTGGCTTCATTCCTATATTTGACCTCTATTGGAAGCAAATGACTTGCTGTAGAAACTATAAAATCTATTTCCAACCTGTCTCTCCAAAAATGCGTATTTAACTTATAATATTTGAACCTAAGAACAGAGCTAATTGATGTTTCTACCAACTTTCCAAGCATAGTGTAATCCAACAAAACTTCTCTGCCAATATTGTTTAGGGCATTTATAATTCCCGTATCAGTTAGGTATATTTTTGGTTGTGTTCTTGCCTGTGACATTCCCCCTTTGCTAAATTTTCGCACCATAGAAATGAGATAAGATTCATGCATATACCAAAGGTGCGTTTGCACAGTTTGAAAGCTAACAGAAAACTTTCGACTAATTTCCCTTAAATTCGCAACACTACCCGACTCTGTTGACAATAAGGCAAAAAGTTGTTGCAAAAAATAAGTATTTTTAATTCCTGTTAGCTCGGGTATGTCTCTGAATAATACTCGCTCTATCACCTGAACTTTCAAGTATTCTGTCACCTCTGATTGGTCATAACTTTGCGGTTTGTAAAAATCGTTGATAATCTGAGGGAACCCGCCCATCAACAAGTACTCTTCATACATATTAAGCATTAGGGTTCTTGCCCCTTTGAATCTCTCCCAAACCACCAAAGACTTGGTAAATATTTTTTTCACGTCAATAAAGTCTATGGCTTCTAAGTTAGGAACATACTCTAAGCTATCATTTTGAGACCAAATATATACTTCTCTAAAGCTTAAAGGTGCTATTACTATTTCTTTAAATCTTCCCACCAAGCTTTCTTTAGTGTTTTTTGTAATTTTTATCGAAGCGGAACCTGAGATAATAAATTTTATCGGGTAGCCTAAATCATTGTATTTTTTAAGATATTCAGCCCATAAAGGAGTTGACTGAATTTCATCAATCAAAACTACTAAAGGATTTTTCTTGCTGTACGCTTCTGTTATGGGCTTTCCTATTAGATACTTTTCAATTGTATGTATAAGATCCTGCACAAGGTTATCTTTTATCTTAATAGAAGGATCATCTGCTTTAAAAAATATAATTTGTTGGGGTTTATAATTTTGAGCTAAAAGATATTCGATAGTTTGGTATAAGAGCACAGTTTTACCAACTCGCCTTGGTCCTACAATAGAAGTTATATTTTGTGTATCGCCTAATTGCTTTATTATGGTTTGTAAATAACTTCTTTTGGTTGGATATAAATATTTTTCAGGGATTTTTTTGGTTTGCCACCAAATATTGTATTGTTCTAAAATTTCTTGGCTTAACATAAACATATGTTAGCATAAACTGGATTTTTGCGCAAGTATACTTTAGCAAATGTTGGACATATATAGACTTTCTATGGCGCTACCTCTTCCCACAGTGTATATCGAACTTGTAAGAACTCAGGTGCGGAAAATAGTAGCGATGGCTTGTAGTAAAACTTCTCAGCTGGAGCATTGCTGTTGTTCACGGCGCTTGCTGGGTCAAGATTACGCTCGAGACTGAATTTTTCTGCAATAAAGATTCCTTCAAGTTCAAGTTGGGATTCATATCCAGAGAGATTATTACCTGTGGAGAAAGTTCCTCCCGCATAATATAAACCTTGTATTTCAGTAACGTCTTTGTCAATATTAATATTCCCAGTTGCAATAAGCATCAAAAAGCCATTATTATTAACTGTGATGTTCTCTGTAATATTAATATTCCCCTCAACATAAATAACTGCCTTTTTACCTGATGCAACATTTAAGTTTTCAACCGTTAGAGGACCAGAAACATGGTCATATAATGGATTGTTGCTGTTTACACAGCCTGTGTTAAGCTTGCCACTGCAAGGAGTGTTATCAATGGCAGTGCTATCAGGAACTTTGTTATTCAACAGAGCTAGAGGGAAATAGCTGTTGTTAGAAATAATTGGCCAATCTGTTGTTGACTTCCAATTGGTGGCTGAGTATCCCTTTAGATCTGAACCCGTCCCTCTCGACACAATTCCCTCAGCTCCGATGTTTCTACCAACTATGTATCCTCCAGTTGGAGGAGCCTGTAAGTTAATACTTGTTTGTGAATGGACGTCCGCATCATATGCCTGGATGTATGCTTGAAAGCCAGGGATTGGAGTGGGTGTAGCGGTTGGAGTGGGGGTTGGAGTGGCGGTTGGGGTAGGGGTGTTTGGAACTGTGGTTGGAGTGGCGGTTGGGGTTGAGACAGTGTTGACAGTAACATCACAAGATTCTCTATCATCAGCATTTAAGTAACACATGGCCGGATTTACAATAGAATCGCCGTAGCAACCAACAGTATAAGTATATGTACCTGCCGTAGAGGGCGCGGTTACAGCAACAGAAGCAGCATTCAAACTACAGTTAGGCGCATTGCCTGACGCATTACAGGAAAAACCAACTCCATCTCTGGTTAACCAGCGGCGTTCATATGGATATGCTCCACCAGTTCCTATATATTGGTAAGAAATATCGAATGAAGCTCCTGAGGCTACTGATGCCGGACAAGATAAGTTGCTAATCATACAAAAATTACAGGCGGCTACCGTTGTTGGAGTGGGGGTAGCAGGTGGAGTGGTAGGGGTAGGAGTGTTTGGAACTGTGGTTGGAGTTGGGGTAGGGGTAGGGGTGTTTGGAACTGTGGTTGGAGTGGCGGTTGGGGTAGGGGTGAGGGTTGGGCCTCCACAAGAAGGACCTACACAGCAGTCAGCGTCATCCGCACAGCCGTTAGCTCCTGCGCCGGAAACAGATACACACTGCTGATTAACAAGATCACAGGTCAAGTGAGTTGGAACGGGAGTGGGGGTAGCAGGTGGAGTGGTAGGGGTAGGGGTGTTTGGAACTGTGGTTGGAGTGGCGGTTGGTGGGGTTGGGACAGTGTTGACAGTAACCTCACAAGATTCTTTATCATCAAAATTTAAGTAACACATGGCCGGATTTACAATAGAATCGCCGTAGCAACCAACAGTATAAGTATATGTACCTGCCGTAGAGGGCGCGGTTACAGCAACAGAAGCAGCATTCAAACTACAGTTAGGCGCATTGCCTGACGCATTACAGGAAAAACCAACTCCATCTCTGGTTAACCAGCGGCGTTCATATGGATATGCTCCACCAGTTCCTATATATTGGTAAGAAATATCGAATGAAGCTCCTGAGGCTACTGATGCTGGACAAGATAAATTACTAATTGTGCAGTATGAACACACCTCCACAGTGGGAGTGGGGGTAGCAGGTGGAGTGGTAGGGGTAGGGGTGGGTGGAACTGTGGTTGGAGTATTGGTTGGTGGAGCTGCACAGGTGAATCCGCTGGTTCTGGTTACCCCATATCTTGCGCTACAATCACTATTACTTGATTGTACTTCCCACCAGTTATAGGCTGATCCTTGAACAATTGGCCTAGTTGATGATGTTCCATGTACACAAATCCACTGATCTGTTGATCTGTTCATTGGATTCCACTCTAATACTGGATCGGAGTACCCATCATTTTTATCTATCCTCAAAATATAATCATTTATTCCACTTACCCCAGTCCAAGAAAAAGTTGCTTCACTGCTAGTTGCGCTACAAGACCTATTTAAGTTAGTCGGCCCGGGAGGGGTACAGGTAAATGTTTTATTAAATCCAGCGCTTGAACT
>Ga0210019_1000464_pt1 | contig 51042 bp, 42 predicted proteins | sample CryGeyCG2114_020_2_FD_183969 | JGI IMG/M metagenome (GOLD analysis project Ga0210019, IMG submission 183969) | Groundwater microbial communities from aquifer - Crystal Geyser CG11_big_fil_rev_8/21/14_0.20 (SPAdes) (version 2) | ecosystem: Environmental > Aquatic > Deep subsurface > Groundwater ...
CGAATATCACACGAAAGACACCGGTGCTGCAGAATTCAAGCTGCCAGGTGATGGGAACAAAATCGATGACCGCAAATGGCGCATTCACTTATCGTCTGAGCCTGAAGACTGGAAACAATACGATCAAGATCACAGCGGTCGATGCAGCAGGAAACAAAGCAACGGAGACATACATGCTGTTATCTGATAATGATGCGCCGACATTCAAAAATACAAATCTCGATGCGATAACGCCATCCTATCTCTGCCAAGAGACTGTGCGAGGCCAGCTTGATGAGCTGTCAACAGTATATATCTATCTCAATGACGCAACAATACCTTCTTATCAAACTAAGACAGATGCTGAAAACAAGTTCGCGATCAATGCAAAATTCTCAAAAAGCCTTGATCTGAAGATTACCACAAGCGATTTCAACACGACAAACCAACCAAATACCCAGTCAAAACTACAGTATGGTGAAGAGAAATGGCAGAACAAAGTGAAGATAGTCGCGATCGACGAAGCCGGAAACAACGAAAGTGAGACAGCGACCGTTGTCTGCGCGAACTGCGGACAAGGTTCTGATTGGCAGATAAACATCGGCGAGATAACACCAAATGAGATCACACCGAGATTCATCCTGGATGGGATCGGACAGATAGGATTCACATACAATCTCACCTGGAGAGGGATCGGTGACGCACCGACGATAAAAGATATAACAATGGGTTTTTATCCCTTAAGCGACCATGACACAGATAAATATGATTCTGACTGGGTAAGGAAACCGATCAATCTCATCAAGGGCAACAATCCTGTGATCGGCTATGTCGAAGTCCCTTTCAGGAGGATGGATCCAAGGACCGGCGCACAGAATGATTCTATGACGACATATCAGCTTGAGAACAACATATCCATGAATCATTATGAAGAATGCCTGATGCCAGGCGCAGGATGCATCCGGCTGCCATTGATGATGACCATAGAATATGGTGACACGGGTCTGCAAAAGCAATGCTGGAACACAGAGGTTTTTATACAGCCCCCATTCCTCAATCCAGATTCAGCATACATCAAACCATTCTTGAACGCGTCTGTCATGGCTATCGACGCAGCCATGCAAGTCATCAATAAGACATTGACAATAATCCGGCCAGTGACCAAGTATACTCTAATCGCATGCCTCTCACTTTTTGTCGTTTCATGGCTTCAGTACATCTCAGAATATATGTCCTGCGCAGGGACTGGCGATGGTAGCAAATGCGAATGTGACGAAAGCGGCTGCACGACAGAAGCATGCACAGCATGTTATCAAGCCAAAAAGACATCCATGTCTGTCGCGAAGCTGCAGCATTATGTCTGCGACAGGATATTCTGTCCTGCTGCTCCGACATTTGATAGTTTTGTGGAAGATATACAGAAGCAAGGAAAGAGCTCGAAGATAAAGACATCGAATTGTATAGATTATACAATCGATTATGAAAAAGCATCTACTAAGGACAATTGTGATGGGAGCATGGTCCCACCGATAACAAAACCGAATCCTGAATGCTGTGAAGAAGAATATATGGAGAGATGGGATAGTTCTATCCTCCTCATGGATGAATTCGAGAAATCAAAATGCCTCAAGAACCCGAATGCAGAAGGGTGCAGCTCACTTGGTCAGATATTCGATTGGGCGGCGGATTTCAGTTTCTGTGGGAATGGAGAAGGAAGTGGAGTGCAATTCGTGACAGGTTCAGTATGCTTAGATGATACATGCAAGAAGACTGTATCGAAAAGTTTTGTTGTTGATCTGGACAAGAAAAAAGTATGGCTTGGTGACAAATCAGAGGTCGGTAAAGTCGACCCGGCCACAAAAGAGCTTGTGACTGTGAAGAATTATGTTGATAATCTTGGTGCGCAGGTTTTTGATTCAAGTGATTGCACAAAAGACAAGAAAGCGAAGAACATGCTGGTGCCACAGACTATCCAAGGTATGATCTGTCCGCAGGATTCCATAAAGAAATACGTGGCCGATCCAACATCAGGGATACTTCGCAGCATACAGGCAGTATGCTTATCCGCGATATCAAATTATCTATCGAAATATCAGGCAATACTCGGCCTGATCCGGGCATGCTTCAACACGATACTCGTCACAGGAGATGGCTCTGCTGGCGTATGCAAAGCAGTCTTGAGCACATATATCTGTGATTTCATCTATTATCTCATCAAATGCGTGCAGGAACCAACAGACGAAGGTTATGGTGTCAAATATGATGGCATCAAAGGTGTGTTCACTGCCATGAGCTCTGCCACAGCGAAGATCAAGCAGGGAGTGACTGACAGATATGGTTCATCGAATCTCTATCAGGTCATGTTTGTCCAGAAAAAATTGATCCATAGTCTCTGCACAGCCGCATTCACAGGCGACTGGGATATCAATTGGGATTCTCTTGTCGAAGAAGCCACGAAGATACCTATCGATTCCACTGTCGTCATCGCTCCGGCAAACAGGAGATTCATGGCATTCAATCCAATCAACGGCTACACCACACATATATACAATATCGGCATGGTCGTGATTGCAGGCGCTGACTTGACATATGATGTCGATCTTGTGTGCTCTAACTCAGGCAACTGCAAGGATTTTGTCGGCGGAAGATGCGACTGCATGGGCACTAGCGAGAAAGTATTGCGGGTGACTGGACAATTTGGAAATGGCCAACTAAATCAGGGTGAAGTCATAGACAACGCCCCTTATGTCCAGGTGAAGGCTGACAACACACAATATGCGAATGTCCGTTATGACAAAGTCAGGATAACTTACAAATATAAATCAAACAGTGGTGTCGAGACCACAAAGACAGTCGAAGAATCGATATCACAGGTCGGAGGATCGCCACCTAACCAGTGTAAGTTCTATTTCCCATCTGGATTCTTATGCACGTTCCTGACAGACGCAGATGGGATCGCATATTACACTAAATGGCCAGAAGTGGTCTATGATAACACGTATACGGCTGAAGGAGGATATTACAAGATTGGTGACAGGATAGTGCTAAAGTCCACTGTGCAGACGCTTCCCCCGTCTGACCCAAGCAAGCAGAATTCAATCAAGAAATTCGCGAAAGTGACGGTCAAGAATCAGCATAACAGCATTGTATATGGACCGGCATATTTCCCAGTCTCAGATATGACATCGGATAACACAAGATTGATTCCAGAAGCGTCATTCAAGATAATGACAAGTCATTTTGGCCAATATACTTCATCAAAAGCGAGCTGTACTGTGAATCAGGTAAGTGGCGCGACTTCGCTTGGCCTTTCCACTGTCTATTCCACGAGCAGCGCTCCGCAGATGGTCATTATCAAATACGAAGGCGGAAAATACAAGGCATGCGCTGCTGAGAAAAAAGTGAGTACGGCTGGCGCGACTTTGGGATATCAATGCTCTGGCGGCAAAGAGATCTACACTGATCTCGTGAAACAATCATCAAGCCAGGAATACCAATATTCAAATGTGTTCTTCAGCGAAAACAAGAACGAAGTACCAAAAACTGGTGCCGCAACTGCGCTTGACTGCGCAGCGGTACAGCAACAGAATGTCGATGTGTGCCCGACGACGCCAGTGACATGGACTGTACAGGTGACTTTGCATTCAGGCACAGATAATGGATCTATATCACAGACACCCGAATATTATCAGGGGAAATCTCAGGACAGTGGGGAATTGTCTGTCAAGGTCAAGTGCTATCAGGACAACACCACTTTGAAATGCGGGATTGGTAGTGTTCTCCAGCAGCAATGCCTGTGCACGAAAGGTCTTGTCATGGAATCCTGCAATGCAGGAAGTATATGCTGCGCGACAGGATGCAGAAGCGATGGAAAAGATTGCAATGGAAATTCAATATCCGGGGCGACCACAACAACAGGCTGTAGTCCGATCACTATATTATCATCGATAAGCGCAGCACAGATGAAGACCTGGTATGGGGATCCGATGAACATGCCAAGCGCAAATCTCGGGACGACGACTTTCCGCGGAAAGACGATAACAATGAACAAGAAAGTCCTACCGCTCTTCGACTGCATAAGCAAAGAGATAGATAACACCTGCTCTGCTGCAGACAAAAACTATCAGTTGACAAGCGTCAGCGACACAAGGGAGACCAATACATATTCAGGTGGTGGGATAAGCAAACACTTATATGGGATCGCGATTGACTTGAATCCCGCAACAAACCCATTCTGTTATTCGACACCTACAAATCAAGGGGCAAGCGGATCTTCAAAATGTCCCACATCACCATCGAAGCCAGAAGACAATATAATAAAAGACCTCCCGCAATGCTGGATAGACGCCATGCAGAAATATGGCTTCCTCTGGGGCGGAACAAAGCAATGGTCGATGCTTGAGGCAGCGGCAAAAGACTGGGGAAGAGACAGCATGCATTTCAATTTCTATGGTGATCCATCGACGATAGGGGCGGTCACGACCACCACCACTCCGACTGCTTCGACAAGCAGCCTTAAATTCGACGGGACATATGCGGGATACAGCGGATATAAGACATCGAATACACCGTCCTGCAACAGCGGTCAAGACTGCATGATAGATTTTTCATATAATGACAATCTGCTCCTCTCATCAGGCAGCAAGAGTTCAAGGATATGGGTGCCATCTGAAGCAAGAACGTCAGGCGGATCATATCCATTGGTCGTGATGCTCCATGGCGCAAATACAGCCGGTGTGAAGAATCTCATGATATCCTCAGTCCATGATGTACCGAGCGTGGCAAAAGGACTTATCGTCACAAACCAGATAAAACCAGTCATAATCGCAGCACCCAGCCAGACAAAAGACGCAGGGGCAAGCTTACTATGGCCATCTAGTGATTTTGATTTAGTGACTTTTGTCAATGAAGTCGAAAAGACACTTGCTGCGAACAACGCTGGTGTGACTATAGACAAGACAAGTGTGAGTGTATTTGGCCATAGCAGCGCTGGGCAACAGATCGGTTATGGTCTCTTCAAGATAGCGAAGGATTCACAAGATGGAAATATAAATTCAAAAGGAGTGTACCTAAAAGTCGTCGGGATGATAGACACAAGCAGCTCTTCGGTGATGGGCAGTACGATGAAATCTGGATTCGAGAACAGGAAGAATACTGATGTGTTTGGAGTCTGGCAAGGAAAATCAGTGGATTCTCTCGCAAATGCTATGGGAGTCACATCGACGGATTCATCCTGTGACAGCACACTCTATAGCAGATGCAAGATGAACGGTGATGGTTGGCGGGTGTATGAAGCACAGACAAGCACATTATCTTCGATGTTCCCATCTGGGATCGACAACCACAATGCGCTTGTGCTTGCGGGTATGGACACTGCATTGAAACTTTATTTCTCATGATCACATAATATGAAACAGAAAAATGGCCTTGGGGTCCTTCCTGCATTAAGGACAATCAAAGAATCATGGAAGACACTGCGCAAGAACAAGACGCATCTAGGTGTGCCTTTCATATTTGATGTGTGTTCTGTGCTCTTATTCTACTTGTTGTTATGGTTCTTTTTCGCACCGATTATCAATAATATATTAAATGATATCCTCATCACGGGACAGGCAGCGCAGAATGATCTGGATATCGCGTCGATGATAACTTTCGACGGTCATGTCAACACCCTTCTTATGGTCCTTGGAATGTTCATCTCTGTCTTGTTCATCTTCTGGTCGCTCATCCAGGGCTATCTTTGGAGATTCACATCAGATATGGTCGGAAAAGAAGCAAAAACATGGCCATATATATTCCGTTTTTCGCTAGTCACTTTCATTTTCATTGTGCCTGCGACAGCGATCATGCTTGCAGGAGCGAAGCTCACATTCGGCCATCTTGCGCAAGTCCAGCTTGTATTGATCGCCATCACCGGCATTATCATATCGATCATGATTCATTTCATGCTAGTCTCATATACATGTATCACAATTAAGACTGGGATCGTCCCAGATATCATGCATACTCTTGGAAAAGGGGTGTATCTTGGATCCAGATATCTTGCTGGATATCTGGTCGCATATCTCTTTTTGGGGCTGCTCCTTTTCCTGATCGACAACGTGCTCAATATATTTGGATCATTGAATAGCTATCTCTATCTGATATCAGGTATCATCCTCGTATTCACGACTATCGCGTTCTTCAGGATATACTTGATACAATTCAAAAAAAATATATTCAGAATTTGAACCCTAGTTTGACTGCTGCGTTATGGGCTTCTGTCGTCCAGTTGTATTCATATGCGCCTGCTATCTCGAATATGCCAAGCATTGTCGAGAATCCGCCAGTCAGCAGATGGTTGCCACCTTGGCCGAACACATCACGCTGGTTTATGACAAGCCCTAATCTTGGAGTAAAATTGATCCTCTCCTTTCCAAGGATATATGAAGTGCCAAACTGCCATGTCGGTCCTTCATGATGTCCGACATCCTCAAGATCAGTCGCGACTACCCAGTCTTTGATGCCTAGCATGTAGAGTGGATGCACTGCGCCACCGATAGCCATCCTCTGCATATCCTGTTGCGATGTGCCATCACTGTACCATGTCTTAGCATAAGTGTTCTGTAGTTCCATAGCAAGCCGTGCGTTGACATAAGGATCATTGAAGTCCAATGTCGTGTAAAGATCCACAGCAAACCCATTCCCTTCCTGACATTCAAAATCAGATATATCTATATCTTTATCGTCTTTCATCTCTTTCTTGAAATGGATGGTATACATGGGGACAAGCCATCTGTGGAATCCTTTAGCCTGGATACCTGCTGCGAGCTTCGCTTTTTTCCATAGACTCATGCCACCATAGCCATAGCTCAGGAAGCCGCCTGCATCTGCTCTTCCTTTTGCCTGCAATACATCCATATCCTTTCCGATATCGATGTGTTTTGGCTTTCCATCTTTTCCAAATACAAGTGAGGATTCATCCAGTCCTTCAGGAAGTCTCACTTTCGCTCCGACCTCTGATTCAGCATATGCGCCAAATTGGAATCTGCCGACTTTCGGCGAGCCAAGGTTTATCCTGACAGCCTCTAGACGTATCCTTGTGTCTAGATCGAACTTCACTCTATCTATAATACCTCTCAAGGTCGTAAGCTTATGATCCAAAGAATAATCGCTTAGCCCCATAGTGTCCTTGAAATCCATCACATCAGGAACAAGCCTGTATACATCGATGAATTCTGAGATGCTCATGTTGACATCAGATTCAAAAAGTGACATATAGAATGCTTTTTTGCTGTCTAATGCAGCGTTCGCAGGGTTTTTCGTGTCAAGAGCGACATCGACACCACCCATGGCTCTTTGTTCTGTCGATTCCACTTTTCTTGGCCTAAGCATAGTATCTGCCGATGCGACAGAGCCCATACCTAAAAGTGCGCATAATCCTACTACCATCACTTTTTCGTTCATTTTTTGGATCCCTCATCAAGTTTCATTGTGATATTTGTTTGATATAAATAATAAAATAAGATTATACTCTGATTTGAGGGGGTTTTATCAGACTATTTATAAGTGTTTCTATCGAAACGGTGCTGTAGAAAGTCATCTTCTTTTGGAGATATATGTCCCTCTTTTAAGCTTTGAGCACCCTGCCCTATGGTCTGCGTGCGCTGTTTTGCCCTGTCTGTCAGACCTTATATACATGATGGATCAAAAATAGCAGGGGCAGACTGTGTCCGGGCCGCTTTAAGCAGTCCGGGACTCTGCGAAGCGGAGATATGAAAAAGATCTGGTATCGGTGATCAAGACAAGACTTTCTACAGAGCCTATCGAAACAATACTATCAGGAAACCTTCTATCAATCCGGCAAGCACAAGAAGAGGCACGACAAGAAAGATATAGACGATAAAAGCCTCTTTGAAGGCAGATTTCACTATTCCTTCTCTTTTTTTCTTGGACCTAAGCCCGAATGCTTTGATCCAAAGCGCAAGCCCGATCCTAAGCCCGAAGGCCATGCTGAGGCATAGAGCAGGGATCTCGAATATCCCATGCGGTATTATCTTCATGAAGACAAGCGGACCTGCTTCTGTCATCTTGTCCATCGCGACGATCCCAATGATGAAACCATTGACCGTCGCAGAGAAAAAAGGCACGATCACAGTGAATCCAAGAAGCAAGACAAACAGAGCGCTCTTGAGATTATTCAATATGATGAACGATGTTATCTCGATAAATCCCTTGCCGAGAATCTTGTCCACCAAAGAATTCACAATAGAATCTATGGTCGCCTTGAATGCGTGAGGGAAAATCACACCGACTAGGAATGATATGAGCATGACAAAGAACATGAGTGATACAAGCCTTCTATGCTTGCTTGCGAGCCTGCAGGCAACAAGGAAATTCTTCCGTATGGGATTCATCTCTTTTTCTCCTCTATGCTTTTTCGCAGGCGCGGAATGACTTTGTATGCCATGACTGCGCCAATTATCATGATTATCCAGAAATGAAGCCCAGGAATCATCCCAAACACCATCAATATGAAGCTTCCGAGCACAATTACCAAGACAGCCAGCGATATGACTTTCATCATCAATTCAATACGTTCTGTTCCCATCACGCCGATAGTTAAAAACCGAAAGTTTTTAAATGATTCGTTGACATTAGAGAAATCTATCTAAATGGAGATAACAGACAAGCCAAAAAAGAAGCGAAAAAAGATCAACAGACCAAAGAAGAAACCAGAACTATTTGTGTCTTCACGTTATCTTGAGCCGCGCTGGAGTTTCATGGCGCAGGATAAAAATCAGACCGCTTATATAGAAGGCATATCTGTAAAAAAGCTTGCTGAGAAATATGGCACCCCTGTATACATAATGGTCGAAAGTGAGATCAGGACCAGATTACGGCGTTTCAAGGCTGCGTTTCCATATCCAAAACTTGAGGTCCAATATGCTTCTAAATGCAACAGCAACCTTGAGATTCTTAGGATAATGCGTGAAGAAGGCCTGAATCTTGATGCATCAAGTGCCGGTGAATTGATCCTTGGTCTTCTTGCTGATTTTGAACCAAAGCAGATGATGTTCACGAATCTATACAAGTCAGAGCAAGATATCATGTTCGCGGCGAAGCTTGGCATCCAGGCGATCACTATAGATTCCATAGAAGAGCTCAAACGTGTCATAAAGATCACCGATGCTATCGAGATGAAGCTTGATGTCTTCCTCCGGGTGAATCCGATCATCACACTAGGCAAATATACGTCGAAGCATCAGCAATATGGAATCCCTCATGAATATGTGAAGACAGCGACTAATATCGCTCTGAACAGCAATAATGTGAATCTTGTCGGATATCATTTTCATGGAAGTTATATCGAGAATTGGAATGTCTATCTGATGGCTGCGCAGAAACTATTGAAGCTGGTGAAATATGCGATGGATGAAGGAGCGAAGATACGTGCGATCGATCTTGGCGGCGGATTTCCAGTCAAGTACTCTGCGAAGAAGATATTCACTCCAGAAGACATGGGTGTCAAATTCATAAAGGAATTTCGTAAGCTTCTGAAGAAATATGATCTGCCTGAGATAAAACTCATTTTCGAACCTGGTAAATTCTTTGTAGCAAATTCCGGTGTCGCACTCGTCAGGGTCGTCAGCAGAAAAAATCTTGGCCACAAGAAAAAAGTCATCACTGATGGCTCTACATATGCTATGCTTCCTGACCCACTAGTCTACAAATCATACTATGACATCTTACCAGCCACAAAGATGGGGAGCAGATGGAGACAACGTTATGATATCTGCGGATGCACATGCGATTGTATCGATATCCTTGGGAAAAACAGGTATCTACCGACCATGAAAGAGAATGACCTTCTCGCGATAATGGATTGCGGCGCATACAGTAATGTGATGGCTTCGAATTTCAACACACTGAAGAGGCCACCAATGATACTCGTACGTGAAGATGGAAGCACAAAATTGATCCGTAGAAGAGATCGGTATTCTGAGATGTTCTCGCCTGAGCTGGATGTCCTGAAGATCGCAGCACCAAGCGAACTAAAAGCGCTCTATAATCTTTATCGTGTCAATCTCAAGAAGATGTGGGGAATCTCAAAGAACGGCAAGAAGTGACAAATTATTTTTTACCTTTATCTAGCTCAAAAACATAGCCGTCAATATAATTTATTCTAACGATATTCCATCCATTGATCTCATCGATTAGATCTTCAACAGCTGTGCTTTCTAAAAATTTTATCTGCGAGATACCTTTTGACCAGTTTTTGTTGACTAGATTCAGAAGGCATCTATTTGTTATATTCACATTATATATCTTTAAAGACTTCACTGAAGACGGCATATGGTCAGATATCATCTCAACAGTCTCTGAAAGTGAGATCATATCTGGTCTGCTTGCCACATACAGTATAACATCTGATCCCATAAATAATCTAAGTTGGACAACACCCCTCATGAGCCATTCCTTGTTGAGTTCTTGCAGAGAATAATGTCGGAGGGCGACACTTGCTTCTGAAAAAAAACCATCGTCAAAATCTCCAAATTTCACATAGCGAAAACAAAATCTCATGTAAAAATCATCAATCGCTTTATGCTGCAATCTCTCTAGATTGCACTTTCTTGCGAAATTATAATCTCTATCATGTGCTATCGCACCATGTGATAATTGTATATATTCACCCATAGGATCTCCCATCTCGCAGAGTCTATCAGCATAGACGAGCCACTCCTCGATGTTTTTTGGGTCTGTCACTATCTTGTCCCTTAGATTGCTTGACATATCGCAAAGAATTATTGAACGCTTTATAAGAATATCGTTCACACATCACATATACCAGCCCAGCTGCTATCGAAGATATGTAAGAATGATCTAGATAAAATCATCCTTCTCCTTTTTAGCTTTTATCGCCATAGGTGATTCGCCGCCGTGCCAAGTGAAACGAGGACGGACACGCATCGGATACATCCTCTCGTTCGTGTCATCGAATATGACAGCTGCGCCATGCACACGAGGGAGATTGTCAAGCGCGATTGTCAGGCCTTCACGCATGTAACTCTGCATGAGCGTGCCAAGAGCATCTGTGTCGATCTTCGCTGTGATACGATGTGAAAGCACTATATCTGATTGGGTCATCACATCGCTATGTATCTTGCCTGGCTGCTGTGTGGCGAGGATGAGTGAGATGCCTGGCTGACGGCCTTCACGCATTATGGTCACAAGCGGATCAGTCGCTGGATTCTTCCCGTCTTTAGGCAAAAATTCGTGTGCCTCATCTATGACGAGCCAGACAAGTGGCATCTCCTGCTTTGACCCTGCATTTGAGTCTCCAAAATAATGTGTTACATGATGTATCGCTTCATATTCCTCGTTCTTTCGCGCGACCATCCTTTCGATGAACAGTTTCTGTGCGACAAGACCAACTATAAGCGCTTTTATCTTCCAGCCACCGGGCGCAGTGGCATAACAACTCACGTCAAGCACAGTCACCTGTCCGCCTTTCGCGAGGTCTTTGAGTGGTGTCCCGTTCTTATCGAAAACACCCCATGCCTTTGTGCCAAGAAGCCTGTTCTCGACAGCATCACGCACAGATTTCTCTGACCTTGTGTCTTCCTGCACTGCTTGTATCATCTGATCCATATCGTACTCTCCCATAGTCTGTTTAAGACGATATATCGTCCTCTCAAGGAGAACACCCATCGGATCATTAGGAGATATCTCAAATGTCATGCACCAGTCAGCAGAATCAAGCTCTGATGGCTTCACTGAGAAAGGATAATCTGTCGGGATGCCTTTTTCTTTATACTTGAGATAATACTGCTTTGGTGTGAAGATCTTCACATCGAGCCCTTTTGGCCTGAATCCCCATTCATTCAGCAGTATCTCATCTTTCTTGTTCGGATACTTCATGGTCCAGTAGACACCCATGGTATCGAGCATGATTATGCTCAGGTTCTGCTGGACATCCTCTGGCAGATCAGAAAGACCTTCGGCGATGACACCCATTGTATATGATTTTCCGCCGCCACGCTTACCACAGATGAAGAGGACGTGGGCTCGCGCTATATCCATGTAGATTTTATTAGATAATGAAGTCAACTGGCCCATCTTGACGAATTGCTTACCTAATAGGACGCAGCCATCAAGGCCGAATTTCTTTTTATCCGAATCGGTCCTCCCTACCGTGATATCAACGACCATACTATGTTATTTATAAAGAAATCCTATTTTAAACCTTCGCTTTTTAGCGTATGACGTCTAGTTTAGGTAGTGCGATGTGTCTGTCTTGCACTGTCTGTTATATATGGAATGCTTATTTGGTCTTGAGTCTTGGGATATTATGGTATGATTGTCTTATTCTGTTCGTATTTGGTAGTGTTGCTTACTTTGGTGTGAGGAATGAGCTGAGAGCTGTGAACTTATATCTCATATCCCATACCTCAGGCCCCATAGCCCATAGCCCACATCACAGATACCATAAGACAGAATCTATGCAAATACAACAACATTCTCCCCACACATTTGAGAGCTATTTGCACGCAAAATAGAGAATAAGACATCCTTATATCATTGTCAGAGAACAATATAGATAGATGATAGTAGTAAGACCCTTATGGAGACTGGTAATCTTATTTCTTATGCTATTTTTAGTCTTAAATGTTGTATCGGCCACAGGACTGGTCTCACCTGCGAAAGTCTCATATATCAACATCTTACCTGGATGCACTGTATCAAAGACCATATACTTTCAGAATGCTGGCAATGCAGGCACCCTGACCGAGATAATACCTGAAGGTGAGATCAGCAGCTGGATAAGCACAGAGATCATCGAGAGAGGCATACCTGGTGCTGATGGAATGCCATCTCTGGAAATTATGACCCATATCCCTGATGATACAGAACAAGGACGATACGGTGGTGGCCTGACACTCGCATTTACTAAAGACGCGACTATCGGAGGTTATCAAGAGACATATATCGAACGTATTAATATCGATATCACGATCGGAGAAGACAAGATCAAGGGAATCAAACTGCATGACGTCGATGTCAAAAAAAGTGATGTGGACTCACCATCGGCATTCATGATTGACATAGAAAACCTTGGAAACACTGATGTGGAAATAGATGAGACTATAACGATAAACGGCCCAGAAGACAGAGTGATCAAAAATAAAGAGAGATTTCTTCCTTTTGAAGAGAAGAACATCCTCATCTTCGATGATCCTTTCATCATACCAGGAAATTATTCTGCTGACGTGACTGTCGCAGCAGGTGATTTTATAGAGACATCAACGAAGTCTTTTATTGTTGAAGATAAAGGTGATCTCATAAGGAAGATTGACATACAGAAAGTCAGCATCGATAAGACAGCAAAGCCAGATGAGAAGATGCAGATATATACCACTGTGAAAAATGTCGGCGAAGTGGCGACAGAGATCCGTCCTATCCATACGATCAGCACAGAAGAAGGATATGAGAAGAGGATAATCGGAAAAAGCACCGTGCTTGCAGCAGGTGAGATTGCAAGACTGACCACAAAATTCATCGCAGATGCCATCGATGCATATCAGATAGACACTCATGTAGCTTTTGAGAACACAATCACTGATTCTATCAAAACCAATTTTGTTGTGACTGATGAACCTGATGCAGTAGCGCTTTCAACCGGAAAAGGGCCGTTGTTCATCCTGATCGTCGCGCTTCTTTTCGGCACACGGACAATCATCAAAAAAAAGATCCAGGCCAGAGAACATGGTGCTTGAATCGATAATCCGTCCAGGAGATGCTGAAAAGAAAAACATCTCCATATTGATGATGGGTGTGGCCTGCGCAGTCATCGCAATTGTCCTTTCGACGATTTTGTTCAGTCCATTCGCTAGCCTTATGATGGTGTTCCTGACAGTAATGGGATGCGCTCATCTTGTATTCGCGTTGATCGTCGCTGAAGAGCACAGAGAAGAGGTCAGCACACATGTCTGGAAGACACACAGCAGAGCCATCAAGGCATACCTTCTGCTCTTTGTCGGTTTCGTCCTCGCGTTCTCGATCTGTTATGTCTTATTGCCTGAAGGTGATCTTGGAAATTCATTCGCGGCACAGCACAAAGCCATAAACATGATCAACGGAAGATGCCTCCCTGTCGAAGGCGAGAGACCATGCGCGCTTGGAGACGCAGTAAGTGGCGCAGCGATCCTATCAAAGATAATATTCAACAATGTGATTGTCATGATTGTCGCGTTTTTCCTATCTTTCGCATATGGATTCGGCGCATTGATCGTCATCACGTTCAATGCGTCAGTCATTGGGGCCGCGATTGGTGATTTCATACGCACAAGACTCGCGCTCGGCAGCGGGATCGGCCTGATAAGTATCAGCGGATATATGAGCGCGATCTCATCGGGATATGGACGATACCTGTTGCATGGCATACCAGAGATAACCGCTTATATCATCTCAGCCATCGCTGGCGGGATATTATCACATGCCATATGCCGGTTCAGTATAAGACATGCTATAACACGCATGATCATGAAGCACAGCGCAATCATGTTCGGCATGGCTTTCCTTGTGGTGTTGGTGTCTGGCATCATCGAGGTCTTCGTCACGCCATGGATATTCTAAGAAAATGATATCTCACAAAAAACCATCTGATGGATGATTGCATATCAAACCTAGAAAAACGAAACTATTTTATGGGAGATTCACCATCGTTGTATTGTTGAGGGGCATTATATGATCAATAGACGCAGGACAAGGACCGTAGATGTCGGAAACATGAAGATAGGCGGAGACAGCCAGATAAGTATCCAATCTATGTGCAACACAAAGATATCTGATATCGATGCGACACTCGACCAGATAGCGAGACTAAAAGAGGCTGGATGCGAGATAGTGAGACTTGCCATCCCCACATTGAAAGATGTCGAACATCTGAGAAAGATTCGAGAGAAGACAGACATCCCTCTTGTCGCAGATATCCATTTTGACCATCGGATCGCGATCGCTTCTGCTCCATATGTCGACAAGCTGCGTATCAACCCAGGTAATATCGGCGACGATACAAAAGTGAGGCTTGTCGTCGAGGCGGCGAAAAAGTATTCGCTCCCTATCCGTATCGGAGTCAATGGCGGATCATTGAAAAAAGAGCTTGTGACAAAACACGGCAACACTCCTGAGGCGATGGTAGAGAGCGCGATGGAGAATATCAGGCTGCTTGAAAAAAATGATTTCTTTGACATCATCGTCTCACTCAAGGCAAGCGATGTGCAAAAGACAGTCAGAGCATATGAACTGCTCGCAGAGAAAGTGGAATATCCATTCCATATCGGCATCACTGAAGCAGGCACGAAAGAATCCGGTACGATAAAATCATCTGTCGGTCTTGGTATACTTCTAGCAAAGGGTTTTGGTGATACATTACGTGTATCTCTTACCGCTGACCCGGTAGAAGAAGTGAAGGTCGCGCGCGGCATCCTGCAGACACTTGGTCTTCGCAGATATGGCCGCGAGATTGTGTCATGCCCTACGTGCGGTAGGACAGAGATAGATCTTGTCCGACTTGCTTCAGAAGTGGAGAAAGCGACAGAAAATATAAAAAGACCCATCAAGATTGCAGTCATGGGATGTGTCGTCAATGGGCCTGGCGAGGCCTCTGACGCGGATATCGCTGTCGTCGGCACAAAGGATGCCGGATTCATATACAGAAAAGGCAGATTAATCAGAAAAGTACAAGAGAATATGATTATTGATGAACTCCTAAAGGAGATCGATACAACAAAATGAGATGGAAAAATGTATCATGTCCACTATGTGGCGCGGATGATTACCAGAAACAGTATAATCCGATAAGGAAAAGTATACGGTTCACAATCGGAAAATGCAGACAGTGCAGTTTCTGCTATATGAACCCCATAGTAGCTGATATATCTGGATTATACGACAAAGAATATTTCAATGGCGAAGGATTTGACCACGGAGTGAGTTATGACACAGAGCTTGCAAAACCAGACATAATAAATCCGGTAAGGTTGAAGAACATCGAGAGATTCGGGGAAAAAGGCCGGCTTCTTGATATTGGATGCGCATTTGGAAGATTCCTTCTCGCTGCGAAAGGACTTGGATGGACACCTTATGGTGTGGAACTTTCCAAACATGCAGCAGCCCATGCAAAAAAGATCGGCCTGAATGTAAAGCAGGGCACACTTATCGATGCGAAATTCAAAAAAGATAATTTCGACTGTATCACGATGTTCGATGTGATCGAACATCTGCAGAATCCGCTTTCTGTGCTGGAAGAAGCAAGAAGGATACTCAAAAAAGACGGACTGATTGTCATTGAGACTGCCGATGTATCTTCGCTATCTGCAAGGATAAGGAAAGACAAGTGGACATATTTTCTTCTTGGGCATCTATGCTATTTCTCAAGAAAGACTCTTCGGGCAATGTTAAAGAAAGCAGGCTTCAGAAAAGTCAAAGAATATCATGGAGATGAGATTCCCATCATCACACGTATAAAAGAGAACGTGCAACGTAGAGACACAATTCTGCGAAAGATTGCAGTCACACCGACTACCATCCTCGTCGAAACTGCAAGAAAATCAGGAATCAATGATTTATCTGTCGGTGGGATGCTGTTCATCTACAAGAAGATATGATAAAGATTTCAGATCACTATGTATTGAACAGACCAGTTCTCAATGATCAAAGCATCTCAGAAAGCGCTTTTTTGACCTGCTCGACGCTGATAGAATCCATGCATATGAAATCATCACGTGTGCAATGAGTCTTCCTGCAGCTTGTGCACTCGGCACCTTCATTGAATATCACACGGTTCTTCTTGCCCCATGGACTCCAGCTGACCGGCCTTCCTGACCCATAGAGCCCAAGCACTGGTATGCCTGATGCCGCGCCGATATGCACCATGCTTGTATCAAGCGATAATAGAAGAGCGCATCTGGACAGCAACGCCACACACTGTTTCAGTGTCGTCTTCGCATATACAGAATCATGCTTCATGAAGGACCTTATCTTATCGACAAAATTCTTCTTGTCATATCCATCTCCGGTGAAAACGATCTGCGCACCATATGTATCTACTAGCCAGTCAGCCACATCGGCAAACCGGTCATTGAACCATTCATGCGAAGGATGTCTCGTCCCTGCATGGATAGCTATGATCGGTCGTTTTTTTGAGAGGCCGCTCTTTTCCAGAAAACGGTCTGCCCATTTCGTATCGCTCGGCCCATAATGCATCTCGAGCTTAATCTCTTTTAGATGCTTCTTTGGATCATCAAGAAGCGAGATGACATCAAGATTCTGTTCGACGACATGTTGAGGACGAAGAGCAGGCATGGATTTATGCGTGAGAAAGAAACCTTTTCTTGGGAGCAGCCCTGCTTTTGTGCATCCGATGCGATATCTGATCCCTGCAAGAAGCAGGAGAAGACTGTTTGCGAATGTGCCGTGATGCAGGATGACCGCAAGATCATACCGTCCCTTCTTTATCCGTCCAAGAAGTCGGTTGAACTCGCTAGGCCGAAATATGCTTGGACTTCTCTCTATACCGATCATCCCATCGATATCAGGATTCTCGCTCATGACATCCCTGAAGCGATCGAACATCATAAGATCGATACGTCTCTTTGGAAATATCCTGCGCAGCGCTTTCAGCGACGGTGTCGCGACAAGCAGGTCGCCTATCATCGTCTGTTCGATCACAACGATCCTCTTTATCTTTGCGTGGTCTATCTTCCTCGTGATGAAAAGCCGAAACAGACGGAACATGAGATAGTTGAACCTATAGTAGATGTTCCTAATCGGACGCTGCAGCCTCTTTGATAATGGTTCGACCATATGATAACACCTAGAAATGATACTATTTAAATATGATGTGGCGTCGGACAGCGAAGACAGCTCATTTATTGATCTCGACGAACTTCTCTATCGACCTATCCCAAGTCTTCTCGACATCATCTGGAAAGAAACAAGCGGGGATCTCTCCACGCGAACGATGAAAAGACACGCAGTCACAGCAGACGCCATGTCTTGGACAACCAGAATAAGTACAGTTGCAATTCTTCTTGTTGACTTCTTTTTTGCATTCCATACTACAGAAAAGAAGATCATAAAATAAAAAGATTTCCTAATTTCATATAGTTTATGCTTAAATTTAAATATCAGGATATTGAGATATTACTTAGTATGACATATCATAAAAAGAGGAGCAGGATACAGGCAAAACTCAGGCTTGCCTGGCTGTATCTGAAAGGATTCTGCATTGAACAGAAACATTATATCGCCGTGATCACATTGTTCTGCCTGTTCTATGGGATCTTCTTCATACAGTTCAATGATGATGGCGATGATGGCAAGATGCCGATACTGTATGTGGAATCGATTGATATCTGTGAAGGTTTCGACACACAAAGATATGAGGCGACCGGCTGCAACAACGTGTTCGATAAAGATATCGGACATGTGACTGTCTTTTATTATGTGTCGTTCAATAGCACACCGACAGATTCATTGTATATCCGATGGTATGATGGCGACACTTTGCTCCAGGAGACAGACAATGATTTCAAGCAGAAAGGAAAACCTGTCGATCCGGGCGAATATCTGCTCGCGACACAAAGCGATTTCACGCTTGAGAGCGGTGATTACAGGGTCGAGCTCTACGAAGGAAGACAGTTTCTCGCTTATTCTAATTTCAAGGTACTGCCATAGGATTTCATTTAATCAATATGTCGGTTTGCTATCGTTTAGGTATCATGGTGAATAAACTGTGTCAAAGGGCGATACCATTGCTTATATAATATCAAAGATAGACGATTTCTGGCAATAGATTAATAAAAGCACGCTTTTTCTCTTCAGGTCATGATAGATATATTTGCTCTCGGCGGATATAATGAGATCGGAAAGAACATGACAGCGATCAGGATAGATGATACTGTTGTCATACTTGACATGGGTCTCCACATGGAGAAATACATCACCCTGAACAAGGATGATGATCTGATGGCAGTCGATCCAGACATACTGAAGAAAGCCGGTGTGATCCCTGACATTGACCCGATGAGAGAATGGATCGGAAAAGTGAAAGCGATAATACCTACGCATGCCCACCTGGATCATGTAGGAGCAGTCCCGTTTCTCGCATCAAGGTTCAATGCACCGATAATATGCACACCATTCACTTCTGAAGTGATAAAACGGATATTGAAAGATGAAGACATCAATCTAAAGAACGAGATCAGATCGGTTGAACCGGGTTCAAATTTTTTGCTTGACGATATAGAGATAGAATTCATCAACATGACGCATTCGACACCGCAGACTGTAGTGATTGCTATCCATACTAAATATGGCACAATCCTTTACGCGAACGATTTCAAGTTCGATGATGACCCTGTGCTCGGAGAGAAAGCTGATACAAAACGAATCGAGGAGATCGGAAAGAAAGGTGTCATCGCTCTTATATGCGATACGACAAACGCTGACATCGATATCAAGACAGAGAGCGAGTCTATAGCGAGGGAGATGCTAAGAACTGTCTTGAAAGATTCAGTCTCAGACAAAACAATTATCGTCACCACTTTCGCTTCCCACATCGCAAGGCTGAAGAGCATCCTTGATTTCGCTCTGGAGATGGATCGGGAAGTGATATTCCTCGGCCGGAGCTTAAAAAAATATATCAAGGCGGCAGAGAAAGTCGGTCTTGTGGATTTCTCATCAAAAACAGAGATAGTCGGTTTCTCTTCAAAGATCGACAGGAAACTCACAAAAGTTATGATGAGCGGAAAAGAGAGATTCCTCCTGGTCGTGACTGGCCACCAGGGAGAGGAAAATTCGGTGCTCTCAAAGATAGCTGATGGAAAGACGCCGTTCCATATCGATAGCGACGACCATGTGATATTCTCCTGCGCAGTCATCCCGACTGAGACAAGCATCTTGTCACGGAAAGTCCTTGAAGAGAAACTCGCAAAACACAACCCAAAGATCTCAAGGGACATCCATGTATCTGGCCATGCGGCAAGCGACGATCTCAAAGAGCTTATCAGAATTGCATGTCCAAAACATATCATCCCTGCGCATGGGACTGAGAAGAAAAAACTCGCACTCGCTGCGATTGCTGAGAAGATGAAAGTCTGCAATATACATATTGTCAATGATGGAGACAGGATAGTGATAGATGATGGATGTATATGAACCAAGAGAAGACTCATTCCTTCTTGCCGAGCAAGTCAAGAGATATTCCAAAGGAAGGGTGCTTGATATGGGCACTGGCTCTGGGATACTCGCATCTGTCGCATCTGAGACTGCTGATGAAGTGGTCGCGTGCGATATCGATGATGGCGCAATCGCGCTTGCTAAAAAGAATCTGAAAGACAAAGGTGTCAGTGTCATAAAGAGCGATCTGTTCTCTGGGATCGAAGGGCTTTTCGATGTTATCATCTTCAATCCGCCGTATCTTCCTGACCCAGAAGACGATCGTGCCAGGCATACTGCGCTTGACGGCGGAAAAGAAGGATGGGAACTCATCGGCAGGTTCCTTTCGTCGGCTGGCCGTTTCTTAAAAAGTGATGGGATGATATTGCTATTATTCAGCACATTCTCAGATAAAGACAAAGTAGAAGAGCTGATCGCAAAAAATGGATTCTTATTTGAACAAGTGTCTGAGATGGATCTATTCAGCGAGATACTCTATGTTTACAAATTGAGAAAAAAGATCCATGTCGATTGATCGACCCAAAGAGAAAAAATGATTCCCGCCGAACAGACGGGAACCAAAAGTCCGTCACGTCTCATGATCCTTCAGAAGACGAAAAGAACTTCTTCTCGGCGATCTTTTTTACGGTCTGCTCGGATGTCAGGGTTTGTTATCCGCAAAAAAGCTCGACCAAAAAATTAGGAGTCGATCATCACAATCGACTCAAAGAGAAAAAATGATTCCCGCCGAACAGACGGGAACCAAAAGTCCGTCACGTCTCATGATCCTTCAGAAGACGCAAGAACTTTTTCAAGGTAGCCAACAGGTTTTATATCTGTTATGACTGTCTTATGCACGATCCATTTCTGGTCTTTGCTCTTGTGGAAATGCGATTCCACAATCGGCTGTTTTTTCAGCTGTTCGATTCTTGTTTCACTTAATTCCATTTTCTCTAAACCCCCTTTGGTTATTTAGGAAAAGGTAATCATCACTGTTTAATCACTCTTTCCGTCGAGAAAACGTAGATGTCACGGGATGTCCGGAAGGGTTCCTTGATGGGACATGATATATCCGGATAAGACAATAAAACCTGGAAAAAAAACAGAAAGATCAGAGATCATCCGTGGGTTTTCCAGCAGAAACGACTACCTGGCTCTCCCTGATGACTTTTCCATCGCGCATGAAGCCTTTTTTGAATTCAAGGATTATCGTACCTTTGGGTTCATCAGATGCCTGCATCGTGACACCCATGTGATATTCTGGATTGAATGTCTCACCGACCGAAGGTATTGGCACGATCCCTTTCATTTTAAGTGAGTTCAGATATTTTGACATCTCAAGTCGAATCCCTTCAGCGAAGACCTCTTTTCTCTGCGAATCCATATCCTGGCTGCTAAGGTTCGCAAGTATCCTCTCAAGACCGTCGTATCCTTCGAATAATGGTCCAAGCATGCTGTTCTCTGCACTTTGGATATCACGCTGTTTCTCAGATTCGAGTCGTCCTTTCAGACCATCGTATTCTGCGCTGAGTGCCTTATGCTGCGTGAGCAATTCCTGATAACGAGGATTCTCTGTCGGTGCCAGGGCCTTTTCAATATATCTGTCCGGCAGTTGAGTGTATATGTGTTCTTTGAAAATATCCATGACAAGACTGACAGCGTCTTTATCTGTGGTGCAGGATGCATCGCCTTCGATCTCCCATGTAGGCTCTCTTCTTTTATAGAGCGCTATCGGATTCTCATCTTCATCGACAACTGACACAATCGGTGCGCTTGAATCTTTCTCAGGATCCGAAAGGATCATCAAATCTCCGTCTTCTTTTGGCAGTACCCTGCACTCGATGCCATACAAGAATCTATCATCTTCATGCCTAAGTATCTGGAAATATTTATCTTCAGCACTGTATATTATCGAGAATGAAACACCGTCATGCTCTATATCTGCTTCGAATATATCATCTGGCATTGACCTCACCTGTCGGATGGTATGGCGGCACGGTTTATATTTGTTTCCTGCTTGACTTATACTCATCTACTATCCTGTCAAGGAGCCGGTCATCATCGACCATCGAATCGAAGCTCTTCTTATCGACTATCGCGAAGTCCTCGCTCTCTTTTATATTGAGCTTCCGCGCATCGATGCAGATGAATGATTTGCTGACCAGGATAGGGGGTCTTTTAGAGAACACAATGAAAGTCACCATGTCTTTTAGGGCATCGATTGTCTTCCTGCTGAATATCGATGGATCGGACACATATAGTATGTCATTTGTGTCGACCATCAGGAGTTTCTTCTTCTTTAAGTACTCTGAGTATCCAAGAGTCGCGAGGCGTTTCAGGATATAGCTTTTTTTCGCTGTTGACAGCATGTCTCGATGTATCTCATGATATCTTGTCAACTGCTCTATCTGGTCATCTTTTCTTTTGATCTCGCGCCTTAGTAGACTTGTCTTGTCGTTTTTCCTTCCGATCTTGCGTTCTGCCTGGCCTTTGGCTGTATCAACTGCTCTCTTCAGCTTCCTTTCAAGTCCGGTCTTCTGCGACAGCAATGTCTGGTTATCCGCCTTCAACCGATTGTTGTCTTTCCTGACTGCATCAAGAAGCTTGTTCTGCCGCTTGATCTTGTCATATAATCTTGTGACTTCTTCGCCTTTTGTGATCCTCATCTCTGGCTCTGATGGTCTTTTGTCAAGCACTTTCTTTATGAGCCTCGTGGTCTCATCTTCTTTGTCTTTTGCGATCTCAAGCGCCAGCTGGATGGATAGTCCATCTTGTATGACTAGTTCCATGACCCTGTCCTGATATTTCTTATCGCCGCTCTTCTTCATTGCGTTCTTGACCTTCTCGATCGTTGTCCTGACTTCTTTATACGCGAACAGGGCTGATGCGAGCGCGTCGGATTCATGGGTGTTATGCATCTTAACACCATGCTTTTCGCAGAACTGATCGACTGCTTTCTTTTTCTCTGCGACAAGCAGATCGGCTTTCGGTGTGACTAATGAAGCACCGACTTTTGTCGCGTATCTATATACAAAAGAGGGTGTCGTCTTCTTGTCGCATCCGACAACAAGGGTCTTTCCTGCAAGTATGAGTTCGTTTATCAGGATAGAGAGGTCGAATGTCTTGCCTGAGTCGAATGCCACGAGGTTTCCATCTGTGTCCAAAGCGGCATATGCAGATGTCGTTCCTGGATCCACGCCGACTATCAGAAGAGTCTTTGCCATATGAAATCAATGATGTATTGAGTATTTAATTATTATTGATAACCGCATTGTGAAACTGAATCAAGTTCAATAAATGCGGTTTCCAGGCTTCGCCTTCCAACCTTCTTTGAACCAGCAATCTGGTTGCTGCGCCGTTGGGCGCGTGATTTCTTCATTGTCTTAAATATTGATTAAGATGGATATTAGATTCTTTGTGCGCCTTACGGAGCGACAAATGAAATAGAAGCGACAAAGAAGCCTTGTAGGGTGAAACCCGAAAGGCGTATTCATTGATGACTGACCCAAGAATATAACATATCCTAGAAATCATCAATCAATAAGAAAGAGAAAGAAAAAATAAAGATCCGGTTTAGCCGGTCTTTGCTATCAACTCACCAGATTTGGTATGTGTCAAGCCAGTCTGCTGGTTTGTATATGACACAGATAATTCTCCTTTATATTTACCTGATAGCCCAATACAACCTGCATTTGTTAGACGATAGTTCTCTTTTTCACCATCAACTAAAGCTGCATCATCATCACCAGGTGCACCAGCGACAACTGCAAAAGTACCAGAACAATCAGTACCATTAAGTGTGATTGATGTTGTTGCCATATCGAAACCCTGTGCGTTCTGGATTACGATTGTAAACCCATCAGTAGCATGCCAGTTGAAATCCAGGCATGCGATACCTGATGGAAGTGTGCACTTCTCTGGCAGGAATCTATCTGGACTTAGAACTCCGAAATACGCTAGCGCGCCGATGGCCGCCAAGACAACTAGAATGGCCCAGCCATAAGTCATCAGGAACTCAAGCGCTGCTTGACCTTTTTTCCTAAACATATAACACTCACCTCTTTTTTCATATTATATACTATTATTATCTTACCACGGGGGCAATTAGTATATTTAAACCCACACTGATATATAAATGTTGTCTTTTAACCAAAATACCAAAAACGCATCCCTGATGCCTTTAGAAAGCAAAAGAACGCGAAAAAACCAAAATCAAAAAAAGAGATCCACCCGATTAAAAAAACAATAACTCCTACCCAATAGCAAAAGGCTTAAATATCAGTAGGTAATGCCTGCAAATAAAGTGGCCAGAAAAATAAATCTTTGGATATCGTTGTTCATAATCGCAGTACTGATCCTGCCATTCGCGGCTGCTGTAGATGATCTTGAACTGACAAGCGTCAGAGTCTATGTCGATGGTTCAAGAGACAGCTCAGCAGATGAGAAAGGCGGAAATATCGATGGTGGAGTCGTCCCTGGCGCTGTAGTGAAGCTTAGGATGACATTCAAGAACACATTCAGCGAGATCGATGATATCGATATCAACAATATCCTTGTCGAAGGCATCCTTAAGGATATTGATCTTGGCGCAGATATCGAAGACAATATAGACGAATTCTCGATCGATGCAGGCAAGTCAAAAGAAGTATCGCTTGAGTTCACAATACCTGATGAAGTGAAGGAAGGCTCATACAGGCTTGAAGTGACTGTAGAAGCCCAGGCAGACAATGATGCTGAGACCGATTTTGATCTGGATGTCGATTATTATGTCTATGTCATAAAGAACGATCACGATGTCCGCATAACAAAATCAGAGCTTCTTGAAGACACTGTCAAATGTGGTGAAAGCACAACCCTGACAGTCAATGTGAAGAACTTCGGGTCAAACGATGAGACCAGTTCTAAGATCCTTGTGAAGAATCTTGATCTTGAGATCAATTATGCCAGCCAGTTCTCGCTCTCAAAAAAGATAGAGGATGCGAACAATGAATATAATAAGATCTATCCGATCAATGTCCCAATCGAAGCAAAGGAAGGCACTTATGAGATCACGATCGATGCGTTGTACAAAAGCTATCTGGTCGGAGAATCATCTTCAGTGAGCCTTTCAGTTGTATGTTCTGAAGAAGACAGAAAAAATGCTATAGCAGATAACGAACCAACTGTCGTTGTCGAAGATAAAGAAGAAGAAGAAGAAGAACCTGAGGAGACAGACGTCACGACCACTGTGGTCCCGCAGGAAAACACAAAGACAAACACGACAATACTGCAGCCAGCGAAATTGACAACAGTCGGCAAGGACACTGTTGCCGAAGACAAAGGATTCCTTGAAGAGAACAAATGGGTCCTTTTAATCGTCATGATCAATCTCCTTATACTCGCGCTTGGAGTGCTTATCATGTTCATCTGGTTCCGAGGCGGAAACAAAAGAGATGAATTCTATGACCCTATGGCGTTCCAGCACAAGAAGATACAAGTCGGCAAAGGGCCAGACAAGAAAGACCCACCGATGAGTTATTATTGATTCTGGTTTTGATTTATTTCAATTGAATCTTGCTCTTCTTTTGTAGAGAATTTGATCAGGATAAGTTTCGAAAGTTACTATGTATGCATCTGTATCCCGATCTGCCGCTCCAATTTCCATTAGCATCTAAATTGGATTTGTGATCAAGGAGCGCACGCTGACATATAGTCAGTGTGCCATGGAAAGAAGACCAAAACAGTGCCATCAGAGATGGCACAAGAAAAATCAACCATCAAGCTCTTTCTCGACATCTTCTGAGAATGCGACCAAGCGGTGCCATTTCTTCCTCTCTTTCTTCATCACATACCTGTTTGCGTATTTCCCTATCTTCTGCTTCTTGATAAGCCATTGGATCAACATGACAATAAGGAACATCATCACCGAATAGACGATAAGCAGAGTGATATCAGAACTAAGCTCACCTGCCGGTTTCTGGAAAAGTATGGCTTTTTTCAGGAGATCGCTGCCTATGATGAAAGGGTTGTATGACGCTATATTCGATATGTATGCAGGCATGCTCTCAAGCGGCATGATCATGTCTGACATGAACAGCATTATGCTCGATACAACAATCGCCCCGATCGTCACAGTATCCTGAGAATTCATGATAAAGCCGACAAACATCCCGATAAGGGTGAACAATGTTATCAGCAGGAATAAGATGAGAGATATCGCGAATAGATTCGCAGATACATGAGTCTGGAAATAATAGTTCGCGATGAAAAGGATGACACCCACCTGCATCAGCATGAGCAGGAGATTTGTCAGATAGCTCGCGATTATGAAATTGAAATCGCTTGAAGGCGATATGAAGTTCCTGAAATATGCGGTGGATTTTTTCTCAGTGACCACAATCGTCGCGGCGAGGAGGACACACATGAAAAGCGTGACAAGCGTGACCAGATTCGGGAACAGGTACATAAGATTTGTCTTCTCCGCGATGACCGGTTTGATATTAGTCGATATAGGCGTCACGATGTTCTCTGCGTCCTTGACTTCAAGGCCATCTATGACAGATTCTATCTTCGCTATCCTGTTCTTGATCAAAGCGAGGTTCTGGTTGTTCACGTCGACAAGAGTGATCGTCTTGCTGAGATTAGATTGCAATTCATCACGTAATGATTCGCCAGACGAAAGCCGCCTGTCAAGATCATTGATCTCTTTCTCGATATCTGCGACTTTATTATAAGAATAATTCAGCTTTGAGAGCGCGCTTGAATAATCATCATCGATATCGCTCTTGAACACACCGACCTGATTGAAATCGAGCTTTGCCCTAAGACTGGTCTCTTCTTCTGGAGTCGCTGTGCATAGCAATGCCTGGCTCAACCCATAGTTGTTCAGATCCTTCGCTTTCTTGTACATCTTATCGAGCCCATCATACATCGCCGCGACGCTGTGTTTCAGTGTCCCTATCTCAAGTTTCACATCATCGAAATCCAATGAACTCATATCAAGATCAAGATCGATCCCGTCCATGCTTCCACTGCTCTGCTTGATCTGAGACACAAGAAGATCGCTTCGTGATCTTGAATCAGAAATGATTGGATATGTCTTGTTCGCATGGTCCTGGACAGTATCAAGCGAAGTGAGAAGCACATTTGTGAGATCGAGGCTGAAAGAATCAGACGCTTTTGTCAGCTGTTTCTTTATCCTGTCCATGACCTGCCAGACGACATTCAGCTTTGAATAATCGACATAGAACATGATCTCTTCAATATTCGTGTCTGTAATATCAAGGTCAGGAGGGAAGATGACGCATGCGGTGACAGTGCCTTTCTTTATGTTCTCGATGCATGTCTCTTCACTCTTGAACTGAAGTGTCCTAAACGGGCCGTCAGCTATCTCTTTTACAAATGAGAGCGTCACTTCGCTATAGCTCTCAGAATAGATGCCGATATCCATGTTCCTTGTGCCTATGCTATTGAACGCGAAACCGACAAGCATGATCAACAGGAGCGGCCCTAAGATGAAGATCAAGGCGGAGCTTCTTGAACGTAGAAGAAGCTTGAGGTTCTTGTTGATTATCTTCAGGGTCTGCCGAATCATCGTCTGACACCCTTATTAAGATCTTTCTCTTTGATGATCTTCTCGAATATGTCTGTGATAGAAGATTTATTTATCTCAAGCTCAAGAAGTATCTCACCAGATGCTTCAAGAGCATGCAGGATCTTATGGAGCACCGCTTCTGATTTTGTCGTCGTGATGCAGAGCTTGTTCCCGACTTTGCTTATCCGGCTTATTGAAGACTTGACATCTTTAAGTCTCTTTATGATCTTCTGATGATCTCCTGGAGAGCTTTGGAGCAGGATGTCTTCAGTCTCAGGATGCAATGTCCGAAGTTCGCTAGGCGATCCAAGATCAGTTATCTTTCCGTTATGGACGATGATGACACGATCGCATAATGATTCGATCTCATCGATGAAATGCGAAGCCATGATGATCGTTGTCCCACCGGCATTGATCTTCCTTATGAGTTCCCACATCTGCTTACGCAGGATCGGGTCGAGGTTCGATGTTGGTTCATCAAGTATCAGGACCTTTGGATCATTGACAAGAGTGCATGCGATATCCAATCTCTTCTGCATGCCGCCAGATAGCTCACAGCCAAGCTTCTTCGCCGAATCATGCAGACCCATCAACTGCAGAAGGATCTTTGTGTTTGTCTTTCGAACACCTCTCTTGATATCATGCATGCAACCGAAATAATCGAGATTCTCCTCACATGTCAGCCGTTCGTAGAAAGACGGTGTCTGCGCGGCGAAACCGAACATGTTCTTGACTTCTTTTTTGTACTGCATAGTAGATAGATAGACACCATCAGAATCGATATTCGAAGACAGGTCTGACAGAAATTTTATATCGCCCATCTCTGGTTCTATGAATCCTATCAGAAGATTCAGAAGGGTGGTCTTTCCTGATCCGCTCATACCGACTATACCAAAAATCTCTCCTTGTTTGATCGAGAATGATACATTGTCAAGTATGATACGTTTGCCGAAATTTTTCGAGACACTTTCATACCGAATTATCTCTTTTCCATTGCCTTGATGCATTCCGTGCATGGAAAGCCAAAATGCTTTTTAAAGTTAAGCCTTTTTTAACAAGAAAATCAGAAACAAATAGAAAGAAAAACAAGTATAATTATTTTTTTAGCATTTTTTTAAGGTCTTTTTGCTCTATTTCCGAAAAAGCTTTATCGCCAATACGCATTATCTTTGCCTGTATCAGTTCCAGCTTGAACCTTTTCTGCATGACAGTCTTAAATGCCTCAAGACACATAGGAAGAGCCTCATCGATAGTCATCTCAGGCCTATGGTTAGCCCTCAGGATCTCTTTTATCTCATCTTCATGCTCTCCGATGCAGACGGCCTTATAGCCATAGAAAGTACCCCATGTCTCGATCATATATAGATTAGGTCCAGTCTCATCGATGCCTGCGACAAGGAGCGAGATCCCAAAAGGCCTCATACCACTGAATTGTGTATAGCTCTGGAGTATCTCTCCCATATGCATGACGACGCCTTTGACATCGATCACTGTATCATATGTCAGCTTATGATCAGCGGCCTCAAGCTGGCAGCTTTCTACTATGACTGTTCCATCACTGATTATGCCGGATATACCCACCAGTATGTGATCGTCCACAAATTCAAGTTTCTGCTGTGACCTCATGACACGTAGATTGTTCAGGGCTCTCCTGTGGTCCATAAGCAAGACACCATCCCGGCAGACAACTCCCAAGACAGGAGATCCACGTTTCGATGTCTTCGCAGCATATTCAACCTGCCTAAGACGACCCTCAGGCGTGAACATGGTATTGACCATATCGTATCCTTCGTTATCTTCCATTGCTCTTTCCTCCTTAGGTTCAAGGATTAACTGTGTCCCTTAAAAATATATCGGTCCCAAACGCATTATATCTCAAGTGAGATCCGAAGCCTCAGCACATCGACCGCGAATTCTGCGACTTTTGACAGACGATAAAGCACTTTATTATCATTTACATGACGTTTTGACATATATGTCGCGATCTTGTTCCTGAATTCATTCCGCCAAAGTATGAGATCCTGTATCTCTTTCTTGTCGAAATTATAGAACACCCCATACATCTTCCTGCACATATTGACTGTCTCTTCATAATGCTTGATAGTCCCATTCTGGATCGGTGACCCAAGCTGGAAGAAGAGCCTCGCGAATTCGTCAGACAACGCTTCGAGCATGTGGATCACAGTATAATATATAGTGGTCCTTTTGTAATCCTTATGGCCTTTCTTATTCAGTGTTCTAAGACAATATGCGACAAATTTATTGACAGTATGATCTCTTCGCGCGAATTCCTTAAAACTGCTGACTTTCTTGCTCTTGAGCATAGCGGTCCCGTCTTCTGCAAAAGCGATTATCAGCAGGAATATCCGCCTCAGTATCTGGTCGAAACTCTCTTCCTTATCCCCAGAAAAATCTCTTATCTTGATTATGCCTTTTGTCTCATCGATTATCTCGTATCCGATCATGCTATTGATATAATTGGAGATATCATCACAGACCTTGGTCTCGACATTCTTAAGTGTCACCTCATCATAGCCATTGATGTAGATATAATAGATGTATGTCTTCATTATGCCAGCAGGTACATCTGCGAGATCGATTGTGATCTCTCGTTTCTTGGACTGCTGCTCTGCTGCAACAAGCAACACATTGTCTGAGATATTCACATCCACTTCGTCGCCAGCAGAGAGACCAAGCTTCCTTGTCCATGAAGATGGAAGCGAGATGGTCAATGTCGACGAGCCTTGTTTTATTATCTTTCGGTTCATGATACTACAGAGAACAATAGAATATAAAATTCTTTTGAATATATACAAATATTCTTGGATATATTCCCTATTGAAAAAGTATATACTGACACCAATACACTAAAGATATAGGTGATACATATGCTTGAGAAAAGATTGAGAAACATGATAGATCTTCACAACCACACGACAGCATCAGATGGGATATATTCTCCGAGCGAGGTAGTCGCGATAAAGAGAGAGATGGGACGGAAGTACATAGCGATAACAGACCACGACAATATGGGTGGTGTGGAAGAAGCGATAGAAGCCGGAAAAGAATATGGGATGACTGTCATACCCGGAATCGAGATCTCATGTGCTGATGATGTCCACATGCTTGGATACTATGTGGATCATAGGCATCCAGAGATGCAGACGTTCTTTGATTATGTCGCTAAGTGCAGAGAGAACAGGGACAGGAAGATAATAGATAATCTGAATCGCTTAGGTTATGAAGTAACTTTTGAAGAAGCGAAGAGCCTTGCCACATCTGTGATGACACGCCTTCATATCGCACGAGCGCTTGTCAATAAAGGGTATTTCGATGTGCCGCATGATGCGATGGAGACGCTCCTTAACAAGGGTATGCCTGCATATGAGAAGAAGATATCTATAGATGCAAAAGACGCGCTCGCACTCATCAAAAAAGCAGGCGGGATCGCAGTTCTCGCACATCCAGGAAAGACAGGCGTGCCAGATGAGATGATTGCAGAACTAGCGACACATGGACTCATAGGTATCGAAGCATATCACAGCGGACATTCTTTGGAAGAGATAGAACATTATAAGAAGCTGGCCGGTGACTTGGGGGTCGCGATCACAGTCGGTTCTGATTTTCATGGGGACCTTAATCGAAAACTTCCAGCAGTCGCGCCATTCCATGAAGTCTGTTGGATATTGGAGGGAAGAAGATGAATGAAAATAGAAATAAGCTACAGAAGATGCTTGATCTATGCATCGACAAATTCGGGTTCAGTAGGACTGAACATTTCCTGACAATAATATCTGAGAGCAGATTCCTTTAGGATTTCATGAATCCAATGATCAGATCGCGCATCAGATCCTCGCGCTCTTCGATAGAGTAATCCCAAACAGGCTGGACATAGTCAGCTATCGATTGCGGGCCAGGGACAATCTCATCCTCAAGCCTCATCGCTGAAGCATGATGACCACCAAGACTGTAGACTGTCGCGACAGATTTCATGCCTTTTTGGTCACCGAGCATCCGAAATATCTTGATCGGACGGCTAAGATAAAGATCAAGCTCAGATTCAGACGGCTTTTTTTCGAGCAGTCCGTGGGATTCCCTGATTATCTTATCCGCAAGCCCAAGCAACCCATGACCATGAGCCCTTTTTGTGAAGAATTCTTCAGCTGACCCATAATCCTTGTCCTGGAGGGCTTTGTATCCATCGAGGATCATGTCATCGTATTTGCTGAGCTCTTTGAATATGATCTTCACTGACCTCTTCCGATAACGCCTTGACATCTTCTTCTCCTTTCCAAGAAGATCGATATACATCAACCCTTCAGTCTCTTCGATTATACTATCCAAGAATCTCGGATCGATATCGCAATCAGTCATAGCAGCAGCAGTGGCAGACAGACCATTTGTCTTCAGGAGCGCGACAGGTAACAATAATTTTGCGACCGGATTCTTCCTCCAGACATAGAATAATCCCACAGCAGATAATGCCGCGCCAGCCATCGCTGCGCCATGTCCAAAATAATTGTCCTGCTTATCAAGCAACCCGACATTCATACGACGATAGTCCTCTTTCTCAGATTCGAGAATCGAAGGCGCTATCAAAGGCGCGACAAGCCCTCTGCCAAACCTTTTAAGTATCATCTCTAGCTTCTTCATAATTATCCCTCTTATGACAAGAGAGATCAAAGAGATATAAAATTATTTCCTTATTCTATCTCTAAGAATGCATAGTAGATCTCGGCTGTCTTTGGCCCACGCACTGGAAGAAGCACTTCGAAGTCTGCTGCTTCTCCATTGAAGCTTGTCTGGTCCGGGTTGATTATCGATGCCCAGATCGGTAGCTCCCATGTATCATACCAGAGCATCGTACAGTTGAAGATCCCGCCTTCCAGATTCACCGCTGCGGTACTGGTCCTATTGATCTGGAGATTATCACCATTGCTTAGAGATACATTGAATTCCTGATGCCCATTTGCGCGATTATATGTCTGTGAAAGGCTGTCAGAGGAAGTCGTATTCGCCCAATCAAATTCGGTCTGTAAAAAAGAAACATTCGCATCGCTGCTGTTAGTGAGGCCAGTATCCCATTGTAGGACAGAATTGTTGCTGAAATAAACTTCTCCATGCTGTATCGCTGCGACAGACCAATTATAGAACACATTTCCACTAGCATCCTCAAGTCTCATCTCATAATCTACCTGACCCCAGAATCCCTGCCAGTATTGCGTCTGAGTTACCTGAGTTATGTTCATCTCAGTCACATTGCCACCCTGGACAGATGCGGATCCCGCAGTAGCAGTAGCTCTTGTCTCTGCAGATCCAAAAGTATAGCTTGTATTCTCGACATTGACAGGTGCAGCATCGACAGAAAGGAATAGTCCTAAGAAAAATATTGTTAAGCATGATATGATGAATATTATTTTTTTTACATCGATCTTGACCACCCCTTTCTCATTGAAGAGTTTTCTCTGTCAGCCAGTAGTATCCCTGCTACTGCCATATACCAAAATCTAAAGTAGAATCAACACACAATTGCTTTTATACAAGTACTCTTATATAAAAGTTTCGAGAAGTTTTATATATGTGGGGAGAATGCTTCTTTTTATAGGGGGGCCATCCTATGAAAAGATCGATATCTTATGCAAAAAAAGCGCTTGATGGCATCATCGAAGAAGCAAACAAGTCACTATCTGATGAAGCGAAGATAGAGCCAGCAGAGATAAGGACAAATTCTGACAAGATCATGATCCAATATTCCATAGAATGTCCAGATATCGAAAAAGGAGCGGTGCTTGACATCCTTGATATGGGAATCAAAGAATATGGATCCAGCAGACAAGTATATACACCATTCAAGAGATTTATGGATATGTATGAGGTAACCATGCAACAAAAATATGAGGATTCTGACAAGATATACACAACAATCATCGGTGCTGGATATTCAAAAGGCTGTGTCGTAATGACGACAGAAAGCACACATCACAGAGGACCTCACATAAGGATCAAGATGGAGACTGATCGTGAGATCGATGAAGATGACATCGGATTCCACAAGCAGATAATCGATTCTCTGTTACCTGTCGCTACCAATATCGACCCAAAAAAGAAATTCACGGGAATGGGCATCGCGATCGAAGAGGATCATTCTGTCTTCGACTGGGATTATCTTGCTGGATATGATCGACTCAAAGATGAGATCAGATCAAAGATAGTCAATCCAAATCTTGAGAAAGAGATTTATGCGAAAGTGAGGACCAAGACAAGGATACGGCCAGATCAGGTTGGATACAATTGCTACACATTTGAAGGAAAACCAGGAGTCGGAAAGACAGACATGGCACGCGTCGTCGCTGCGGAGCTCGGATATCCATTCATCGAAGTCCCACTTGAAGAAGTGGTCAACCGTTGGTATGGGGAGTCTGAGAAGATTGTGAGCAACATCTTCGAGTATGCATGGGCGCTTGACAAAGCTGTGCTCTTTTTTGATGAGCTTGACACCCTTTGCGGTGACAGAGACGGTGGTATGCATGAAGTGACCAAACGCGTCACATCTGTCATCATGAAAAAAACTGCAATGAATACAATGCTTAAATCTACAGTGGTCATAGCTGCGACAAACAGATGGGATCTTCTTGATGAGGCGCTGCAGAGGAGATTCAAGAAGAAGATACATTTTCCGCTCCCAACGAGCGATGACCTTGCTGCGATCTATCGCCATTATGCGAAACAGCTTTCACCAGATGACATCGACCAATTGGTCTCAATATCAGATTCTTTCTCTGGCTTTGATGTATTGCAGGTCTGCGAAGGGGCAGAAAGCTATTTCATCGACGATAAAGATACGACCAAAGCGATCCCAGACATAGATCATTATCTTAGGGCTATCGATGGGGTAAAAGGCATCGGTGAACCGAAAAGAAAAGAGATCGGGTTTGGAAACAGGGAATGATTCTCATGATGCCAATAACGGCAGACAATTAGATTTCTATACTAGCATTTTTATATATGGACTTCCATAGATCCCTTAGGGGATTCACATGGAAAAGAGGAGACTTAATATCACATACAGTGTGCAGAGCCATCTTTGGTCGAATTACAATCCAAGATCAAGAGAACTTAAAGGTTCATTCATTCTCGCAGGCAAAGGGGTCGGTGGTGATTGGTATTCAAGCTGCGCGATGGGCGGTAACAGGCTTATCGATATGATACTGCATGACCAAAAACTCCCAGAAGGGATCCTTGCTATGAAAGACGCAAAGATGATGCCATGGATACAGTTCATAGGAAAGCGATACACTAGCGAACTAATGGAATTCATCTATGAACACATCAGCCCGATATCAGACGACATGCTTATCATGAAGCCGACGCATGAACTTGGGAAGAATCATTTCGTGATCGAATATATCACCTTCGCTGACAGAAACATCGTGCAGCACGAACTGCAGGCGATCAGTCCTGGACGTATCGATTACATCGCGGACATGCAGATAAGCCTGCTCATGGACAGTTACGTGGCAAGCATGAGAAAAGAAGGACTTGAAAAGATCATCTCAGACCAAGATAATGCTTCTGCATAAGCCTTGCATCGACTTCTATGTTCGGGCTCTCGCAGACAAGCGTGCCACGCACATCGAAATCTTTCAACGCACGCATGAGATCTTTGTAGTTGAAATCTGAATCTTTCAATATGAGATGATTTTTCTCCCCCTTCTGTCCATACTCGATCCCGGCCATGTGCATATGCATATTGTAAAGCCCGCTTTTTCCAAGCGCTTCCTCGACAGAAGAGAGGATAGAGCTAAATTCATCATAAGTGTTCATCTTGCCGACTGTCCGTGCATGCAGATGCGCGAAATCGACGCAAGGCATCACGCCATCCAGCTCTGCTGACATAGAGAGAAGCTCTTTTAGATCGCCAAACTGCGTGCCTTTCCCTGTCGTCTCTGGCCGAAGCATGATGTCGATATCTTCATCTTTGAGGGATGCGAGGATATCTTTTAGTCTTTTCTTTACGATATTATAAACTCCATCTTTCTCAAGTTCCATGTAATACGCCGCATGGAAGACAACGCTTCGGCCACCACACAACGCACTGATCCTGGCTGAATCCAAGATCCGTTTGATGCTCGCAGTGATCTTCTCTTTCTCAAGCGAATTCAGATTTATGTAATACGGCGCATGGCACGTCAGCGCTATATCATTCTCGACAGCCGCTTTTTTTATCGCTTCTGCCGCATGCTCTTTCACATTGACGCCGCGCACGAATTCCATCTCCATGCAGTCGAGACCGAGCTTACGGACATATGCGACACCGTCAGCAGTGCTCCTTACGGGGCACGATATAGGTATGCCTGCTGTACCAAAACGCAATCTATCAAGTGGTTTTCTTGGATCCATTGTCATCAGGAATATGTCCAGGATTATTAGTTTTTGGGTTTACTGGCATAATCTAAAAATGAGCAATCAATAGTCGTAGATAACGCATGTTTTGGCGGAACAGACAAGAGATCGAAAGATTCATCGATGCCTCTTCTTGAGCAAACCGAACGCCATCGTCGACAATGGTTCTACCCAGACAGCGATCAACACCATGACATAAAATACATGAGACAATTTCAACCAAGCGAATACCACCAATGCAAAAGCCACTCCAAAATGATACAAGCAATGGCCGCACGTAAAATTCTCCATCGCAAGGATGATCAGACGATATGCAGCGTAAATAAGGAGAAGCCACTTGAAAACGGATGGAAGCCCAATCCAATTCAGGACAAGAAGCGCGGTCACGACAATCGGAAGAAAGAACAATGATCGCTTTCCTTTCTGGATCTTCTTCTTTTCCGATCTATAGTGCTCAGCCACAAGGATATAAATGATGCAAAGCTATATAATCTTATCGTCGAGAAGCCTTCATCTCGCTGATCTCTTCAATGAACCGTGTCACCAGCCTGACACCAGAGCCGGTGGCACCTTTGACACCGATGTGTTTTCTGCCATCTGTCCATGCTGTCCCAGCGATATCCAGATGTATCCAAGGAGTCTTCCCGATAAAAAATTTCAGGAACATAGCAGCAGTTATCGAACCTGCCTCCATCGGAAGACCTATGTTCTTTATGTCTGCGATATCGCTCTTGACATCTTCTTGATAATCTTCCCAAACAGGCAATCGCCATACTGCCTCTCCGCTCTGAAAAGCAGCCGCTTCCATCGTCTTTGCAAGGACACTGTTGTTTGTGAACATGCCAGTGGCATGGCTTCCAAGCGCGACCACTACCGCGCCTGTCAATGTTGCCAGATCGACGATCGCATCTGGTTTCAATGTCGTGGCATAATGAAGGGCATCTGCAAGTATGAGCCTGCCTTCTGCATCTGTGTTCGCTATCTCGACAGTCTTTCCGCTCATGGTCTCGACCACATCTCCTGGTTTCTGCGCCGTACCAGAAGGCATGTTCTCGCATGCGGCGACGATGCCATACACATGCACAGGTATCTTGAGTCTTGCGACAGCATCCATTATCCCGATGGTCGCAGCAGCGCCTCCCATGTCCATCTTCATCTCATCCATGCCTTTTGATGGTTTTATAGATATGCCACCGCTATCGAAAGTTATGCCTTTTCCGACCACACAGATCTTGCCATGGGATTTCTTCGGCTTGTGTTCCATGACTATGAATTTTGGCTCTTCTGCGCTGCCCTTCGCTACACCAAGGAACGCGCGCATGCCCATCTTCTCTATCTCTTTCCTGCCATAGACTTTGCATGATATCCCATCCCGTTTCGACATCGATACAGCATATCTGGCAAGATTTGAGGGGGTCAGCATGTTCGAAGGCTCGTTAACAAGATTCCTGATCAGGTTCATCGCCTGAACGACATGATGCGCTTTCTTTGCTGATTCTTTTGCGCTTTTTAGTTCAGATGCCAAACAGACAAAAGATGCCTCGACAATCGGGATATATTCCTCTTTTCTTTCAGTCTTGTACTGATTGAATTCGTATAGCGCTGATTCATGGCTGGTTATATGCGCTTCGACAGTGTCAGAGAATGAATCGCGCCTATCTGAGCTTCGTATCAACTGCATGCAATAGCTTTTTGTGTTCTGTTGCCTCAGATAAAGACACATCCTTGCAAGCAGTATCCTGATTTTCTTCAGATCAAGCTCACTTCGCTTGCCAAGTCCAAGCAGAAGGATCCTCTTGGCTTTGATACCTTTATCCACATGTAGAAGGCATTGCCGCCCGAATTCAGCGTTGAATCCATATCGCATCGCCTCTTTTATCATACCACCGCAACTTCTGTCGATATCAGATACCTGTTTCGGAAGCCCTTTTTCTTTATAAATGCCCAAGACGCAGACATCGCCAGAGATTGTGTTTAAAGCAGTTGAGACTATGTTGAATCGCATGTATAGCACCTCTTTCTATGCTTATGATAATCAAGGCTCTGTTGGTTAAAAACCTTTTTATGTATATATGTGACCAAATTGTCCCAGTCGTTATAGGGTTATTATATATATGTTTATAAATGGGGGGACATTTCCCTATCCAGGGACTTATGATTACTATGAGGCGATGAATAAATGACAAGCAAGGGAAAGAAACAAGAGAAAAAGAAGGATTTCATGGCAAGCCAGAAGCTTCCAGAATTCCCGCCAGAACTAAAAGAGCTGAAAGATAAACTTGACCTATTCTCAAAGAATGTGCTTGAGAAATTCGACAGATACATACTTGGTGTCACACTTCTCCCACCGACAAAAGACAAGAAAGAGGATATCAATGTGCTTGTCGTCGTCGATGATTCCGATTCACAAAAGATGTCAAAGCAAGAGCTTTCCGACAAGCTAGGCGCGATAATCGCATCCTTAGCAAAGGAAGTGGATCCAAACATGATAGTCCAGACATGGATAGTCTCAGAGATATGGGGAGAATGTCATGACGGTAAATACGACAAATTGAACCAGATCGCCATGTCACAGCCAGTCTATGACAGGGGCACTATCTCAGGCATAAAACTATCAGAAGTGCACAAGAAGATGAGCCTTGACAAGTTCGAGAAATACATCGTCTGTTATGTCTGTGCCGGATCACATTTCAGGGGCGACGGCCATGAGAAGAGCGATATCGACGCGTTCGTGGTCATCGATGATACAGATGTCAAACGTATGAGCCGTGGCGAGCTCAAGGACAAGCTCACTGCGATCATGTATGATATGGCCTACAAAGCGGCAGAGATCACTGGCGTCAAGATAAAATTGCATGTCCAGACATATTTGCTCACGGATTTTTGGGATTCGATAAAAGATGCGAACCCAGTCATCTTCACATTCCTAAGAGATGGCATCCCGTTCTATGACCGGGGAATGTACATGCCTTGGAAGCAGCTCTTAAAGATGGGAAAGATAAAACCATCAGCTGAATCTATCGACATGTTCCAGAATTCTGGAGAACAATTCCTTGAGAGAGCGAAGAACAAGATCCTCTCTGCTGGTGTAGAAGATGCATATTATGCTATCCTCAATCCATCGCAGGCCGCTCTCATGATGTATGGCATCAATCCGACCACACCAAGAGAGACAGCGAGACTTATAAAAGAGGTCTTTGTCGACAAGGAGAAGATGCTCGAGAAAGAGTACGGAGACATAATCGATGAGCAGGTCCAGCTATGGAAAAGCTATGAATATGACGAGGTCAAATCATTAGACGGCTCAAAAGCAGAACGTCTCATTAAGAATGTCGAGAGATATCTGAAGAGGATCAAAGAGCTCTATGGAGAGATCGAGAAGAAGAAACTTGAAGAGACTGTGCTGCATGCAAACGATAATGTCGTCGCAGCATCTAGAGATGTCCTGAAACTTGAAGGCGTGAAAAAAGTGTCAGCAGAAGATCTTCCAAATGTCTTCCAAGAAAAGATAATCAATGCTGGCATCTTCCCAGACAAGACGATGCGTGTGCTAAAACAGATCCTGAAAGCGAAAGTGGATTACCCAAAAGGCACCATCACAAAACAAGACGTCGAGAACATAAGGAAAGACGCCCACAATTACATCAAGTTCATGGTCGAATATATGCAGAGGAAACGTGCGAATGAGATCGAGAAAAGCAAGATAAAGGTCAAGTTCGGCGACAAGTATGCTGAGATAATCATGTTCGCGAAAGGCGACGCATTTATCTTATACGATGCCAATGAAGGTGAAAAAGAGATAAGGAAAGCGAAAGTCACCGAAGCGGGCGGACTTGACAAGATCGATAAGAGCGATATGGAAGAGTTCGAGAGATACATGGGCGAGGCTAAGTTCCAAGAGAAGATAATGCTAAAGAGCAAGATATTTGAGGACCTTAAGAGTCTCTTCGGCAATAATGTCGAGATAATGGTCAATAATTGAAGAGAACATGGCGATTGATATCAAGAAGATACTGATGCACAAGAAGACCGGCAGAAAATTCTATGTCAGGGACACTTCAGTAGATTTCCATTCACAGTTCGGATTCGTCTGCTCTACAGAGCTGGAAAAGAAAGCAGGGAATATTGTCCAATCCAACACAAAAGATGAGTTCATCATCCTTGAACCGAATTTTCTTGATATCTATTCGAAGATAAAACGTGCTCCACAGATAATCCCGCTAAAAGATATCGGATTGATAATCACCAGATGCGGGATAACAAAAGAATCTGTTGTCGTCGATGCTGGCGCTGGGTCAGGAGCCCTCGCCATCTCGCTTGGCGCGATCGCGAAAAAAGTCTATACTTTCGAGAAACGCGAAGACCATCTTGCTGTCGCAAAGAAGAATATCGAGTTCATGGGATTCTCTAATATTGTCGCAGAACAACATGATATCTATGAATCTGTCCCAGTGGATGATGCAGATACGATGACACTCGATGTCCCAGAACCATGGCTCGCGCTTGATTCAGCAGAGAAGTGCTTGAAAGTGGGGGGCATGCTTGTGTCTTATTCTCCGTGCATACCGCAAGTGAGCGATTTTGTCGAGGCTGTGAAGATCAGAGACAAGTTCCAGTTCATCGAGACGATCGAGCTCACAGAGAGACAATGGGAGATAGAAGGACGAAAAGTCCGACCTAAATCACGATCCATAAACCATTCCGGTTTCCTTAGTTTCGTAAGAAAGATCAAGTGAAGACATGTAATCAATATTGTGGACGATAAGGCTTGAACTGCGGCATGAAATTTGTTATCTTTAAGTGGGTCTTGACTTCTCCTTCGAGCTGATTCACTTTCTTAAGCAGATATGCGTAATGATAATCACGTTCCTGTTTCATCCACACTCTTTCAAATATCCAATGAAATGGCCTTAGAATCACACTATCAGTCAGCATATTTTTTGGATCCACGACAAGCGTACCTGTGATCTTGATCTGCAGCTCGCCATGATTAGCGCGTTCTTTCTTGCCATCTTTCACGACATCCACATCTTTCATGGCGATGACAAAGAAATCGACATCCAGCTTGTATTGGAAATATTTTGTCGGGTTCTTAAAAGTCCTCCACCAGATACGGATCTCTTTTCCGACATTCTGGATACGCCTTTCATGGTAATATTTCTCCATGAACTGATCCCCGCCCCTCTTATCCAGATATTTCTCATCATTCAACCAGTCATGGATAAGCTCATAGACCTCTTTTAGCTTGAACACATCCTGGAAGATTATCTCTGGTTGCGCTATCTTGTACGATGTGGCCATACATATAATCTTGAGAAAGAGCCTATTTAAAGATTACGGAACCGGCGCGTGATACGCCCGAATGGAGACAGGAGAATTGATCTTAACATCACTCTTGTGTATTCGATCGGAGTGAGCGGATTTGAGACGATCTTCACCTTGAACTTCCTTATCGCCTCAAATATATCATCCATCTTCTTCTCTGCGTCTATAAGAGAATATGTCTTCCCGAACTGCATCATATAATGAGCGTCTGAATTCCCGACCATCGGGATCCTTAGGTCATTTGCTAAGCGCATCGCCTTCTTGTTGAAATTCAGGACATGGCCCATATGGAAATGTGCGTATTCTATAGCATCGAACCTTCTCTGATGCTCAACAAGCCTGTTTCCAAGGCAGGATCTGGCTTTATAGAATGGATGCGGAGCTATCACAAACGGAGCCTTGCCAAGATCATCCATCGTCTTTATTTTTTTCAGATCAGCATTAGTGATCCCATACACAAGGACATGCCTTCTGTCAATCGTGAGCTCTGCGCCAGGTATCAACAATATCCCCTTTCTCTTGGCGTATGCTGATACAGCCTTATCGCTGAAGACATCATTATGATTTGTGATAGAAAGGACATCATAACCATTCTTAGATGCTATATCTATCAGATCCCTGCTAGAATACTTGATGAATGAATCCTGAGGATCCTCATTTGTATGTATGTGAAGATCAGTCTTTAGCATGCAAAAGCATAAGGATCAGATATATATAAAAAGATTTAGTAAAACGCAAGTCGCAGATATGGACCATCTTTAGGGTCCGGTTGATTTTTATGCCTGTAGAGTCTTGCCCCTTTCGCATGACCACAATTGGAATAGATCAGACTGATAAAAACATATATCACGGCCGATACAGATGGATATGTGATATCTATCCAATGAAGATCACGCAAAAATGACACTGCGTCAATTTAGTAATATTTTTATACATCCCACATATCAGTGCAAATACCATGATGGTCGGTGTTGTCGGCAAGGCAAATGTTGGAAAGAGCACATTCTTCAAAGCAGTGACATTAGGTGATGTTCTCATCGCAAATTATCCATTCGCGACGATAAAACCCAATTCAGGAGTAGGATATGTGAAGATCGACTGTGTCGACAAGGAATTTGATACGCAATGCAATCCAAGGACTGGCCACTGCCAGAACCACAAACGTTTCGTCCCTGTTGAGCTGATAGATGTCGCGGGGCTTGTCCCGGGTGCCTATGAAGGAAAGGGCATGGGAAACCAGTTCCTTGATGATATCCGGCAGGCCGATGTCCTAATCCATGTCATCGACGCAGCAGGAGCGACAAACGATAAAGGAGAACCTGTCGAACCAGGCACACATGATCCAGCTGACGATGTAAGATTCCTTGAGATCGAGCTTGACATGTGGTACCTTGGGATACTCAAGAAAGGATGGGAGAAATTCGCAAGGACTATCCAGCAGACTGGTGGAAAGATCGAAGTCGCTCTCGCAAAGCAGTTATCCGGTGTCGGAGTAGATGAAGACATGGCAAATATCGTCATCAGGAATTTAGGCCTTCCTGTGGATAGCGTCATCTCCTGGACTGAGAGCCAGCTAAGAAGTCTGGCAGTCGAATTTCGGAAACTCACAAAACCTATGGTGATCGCGGCCAACAAGATGGATGTAGGAAATGGTAGGGACAACCTTGAGAGACTTAAGAAAGAGTTTCCAGAACACAGGATCATCGGCTGCTCAGCAGAATCTGAGCTTGCATTGAAAGAGGCAGCCAAGCATGGATTGATCGAATATATCCCTGGTGAAGATGATTTCAAGATAACTAGTGAAGATCGCCTGAATGATACACAGAAAGCTGCTTTAGGATTCATAAGAGACAATGTCCTTAAGAGAAACAATGGCTCGGGGGTGCAAGATATACTGGATACTGCTGTCTTTGGTCTGCTAGGTTATATAGCGATATTCCCTGGCGGTGTCAACAAGCTCGCTGATTCGGATGGAAACGTGCTTCCGGATTGTTTTCTGATGCCTCCGGATTCGACAGCTCTTGATTTCGCTTTCAAGCTGCACACGGATTTTGGCAAGAATTTCATAAGGGCCATCGATGTCAAGAAAAAGATCACTGTCGGAAAAGAATACAAGCTGAACCATCGGGATGTCATAGAGATAATCAGTTCTAAGTGAATTCCAAGACTTCCCATATACACGATTCTGCACATGCTCTCCGAGAGAAACCTTTATATAATCACTTAGCTGCGATATCATCTGTTGGAGGGATTTGACCAATATGCGATCCGTTTATATCATTATCATTGTCCTGCTTGTATCTTTGATATTCGCAGGATGTAACAGAGAACCTGAGAGATTAGGCGAATACAATGATTTCGATTTCACCGATGTGAAAGATCTGGATGAATTGAAAGCAGACCAAGATAATTCTACAATCAACGATATCGCGACGATGGAAAGCAGCCCTCAACCAATCGATACCAAATCATTATTCTCATGTAGTGAAGATCAGGATTGTATCATCGTGAAACCAGACAAGTGCTGTTCTTGTCCATTGTCGATCAACAAAGACGCGAAATCAAAGATTAGCATATCTGATGACGGGAAGAGTCCAGCTTGCGAGGATGAATTCTTATGTGGTGAATGTACGTCGGCATCTGATCTCTCTGCTTCATGTGTACATGGGAAATGCATCGCAGAAAAGATTGTCCAGAAATATGCTGTGGTAGATGAAGACACAAAATCAAAAGAGGATCTGGAACCAGAAGAGATATTGGTGTATAATGCACCGAAGATTCCAGAAGGGAGCAATTTCTATGAGATCACAGTGAAAGGATCGTGTCAACCTGGCACAAAACATAATGCTGTTTATGTACAGTATAAGCTATCCACTCCTGCGAACAGTTCATTTCAGATCAGAGAAGAATCAGAGACTGATTACAAGACAATATTCAGTTTCGGCCCGCTTTTTGGCGTCGAGAAGACAATATCCATCTGCGAGAAGTGCATTCTCATGGACACACCGATCATAAAACCTGATAAGAAATATTATCTCAGATTAGAGTCGAATTTCAAGGGAGATATAACTTATTCTGGGAATTACCTGATAGACACAAACTACAATTCAGAGATAATGCAGATAAAATGTTGAATTCTAAAATACAGAAGGATCTTGAAAAGACCTTTGGTAAGAAATCATCATCTGACCCGGCTACATTATGCGCGTATTCGACAGACGCTTCGATCTATGGGATCATGCCATCAGCAGTCATCTTCATCGAGACTGAAGAAGATATTAAAAAAGCTATCCATGTCGCAAGAAGACATGGGATCCCGATAACACCAAGAGGCGCCGGAACAAGCACCTGCGGCCAGTCGATAGGCAAAGGGCTGATACTTGATATGTCGAGATATTCAAAGATGATCTCGATAGATAAAAAAAACAGATTTGTCACTGTGGAACCAGGGATCGTCTATGCAGATCTGAACAAGAAACTAGCAAAGAATGGCCTCTTGTTCGCGCCTAATCCATCGAGCGGTGATGTCTGCCAGATCGGCGCTAATATCGCGAATAATTCAAGCGGTAGCAACGGACTGAAATATGGTGTGACCAGAGATTATGTCGAAGAACTGGAAGTATATCTGCCAGACGGATCAAAACTCATCGCAAAGCGTTATAGTATCGATTCAAAAGAATACAAGACATTGCTTGCAGAATATCCTTCTGTCGGAGAGCTGGTGCAGCTTATCAAGGACAACAAAATGCTCATACAAAACAGTGCACTTAAGACATTGAAGGCATCATGCGGATATGATCTCTTCGATATCGAAGCTGGCATGGCCAAGGGCTATCTTGATCTTCATCACCTATTCATAGGAAACGAAGGAACACTAGGCATCGTATCGAAAGCAAAGCTTAGGGTGATCCACGCCAAAAAAGAGAGTTATGTCGCGCTCGCATTCTATAAAGATATCGATGATGCGGTGAAAGCTGTGCGTCTGTTGAGGAGACTTTCGCCAAGCGGCCTTGAGATCATGGATACGCTTGCGATCGATATCATAAGGGCCGCCTATCCGGAATTTGACATCCCTAAATGCGGCGCTATGCTACTCGTGGAAGTCGATGAAGACATCAAAAATCAGCTTGAGAAAGCAACTGAGATACTCAAAAGATACAAGCCGATATCTGTGGCAAAGGCGACCAATGAAGAAGACAAAGAGAAGCTATGGAAAGCCAGGCGTTCGCTTGCATCATTATTGAACACATTCTACATGAACAAGACACTTAATCCAGATGGCAGCAACAAGAAACCAATACCCATAATCGAAGATATAGTCGTCCCGCCAGATAAGATAAAAGATGCTATCGCATTCGCTCACAAGTTATTCAAGAAAGAGGGTGTTGAAGGAGCTATATTTGGCCATGCTGGTGAAGGCAATCTCCATATGAGATTGCTTCTTGACATGTCTGACAAAAAAACAGTCAGCTCTTTTTGGAGGATTGGGGAGCTTATGTTCTCAAAGGTAAAATCTCTTGGCGGTGCATTATCAGGCGAACATGGCATCGGAAGAGTCCGCGGCCCTTTCTTGAAAGGTTTCTTTGGAGATAAGTATCATAGATTGCTTGCTAAGACAAAAGCCATCATTGATCCGGAGGATATCATGAATCCGGATGTGATGATCAGCGACAAGAAAGCTTATGAAGACACATTCTTCGACAAATATTCATATGCATGTTCCACCTGCGGAAAATGCAGAGGGTTCTGCAGCATCTATGGGACAACACTTGATGAGAGCTATTCACCAAGAGGTAAATCTCTCGCAATGCATGGTGTCGATGACAAACAGAAATCAAAGGTATATCAAGACACAATCGATAAATGCCTCGTCTGCGGCAGATGCCTATTTGAATGTCCGAGCAGGGCCGCTGTCGGAAAAGAGGTCGCTGCTTCAAGGAAGAAGAATATTTCATTGAAATTTATATTCTCTGTCATGAAAAACAAGAGCTTATTCGAATCTATGGCGACAGCAGCTGGATGGACACATCCGATCTGGAATAATCCTATAACAAGGAGGATCATCGGGATGGACGCAATGCCAAAGCTTGCGAAAAAACCATTGCGATCAAGAGTGAAGAATTCTATCAAAAGGCAGGATGCGCGTGTGTCTGTCGCTTATTTCTATGGCTGCGCCACAGATATCATCGATGATGAGACTGCGCCTGCGATGGTCAGGCTCCTAAATGAGAATGGTGTCTATGTGGAATTACCTGAGCAATGGTGCTGTGGTGTGCCAATGAGATGTTATGGAGACACAAAGACAGCGGAGACATTGGGACATAAGAATGTCGATTCATTGGCGAAATATGATATAATAATCACGAGCTGCGGGACATGTGGGAATGGTCTGAAAGCGTATCCTGATTTCTTCAAGGATGATATATACAAGATAAAAGCAAGATCCATGTCTCCAAAGATCATGGACGTGACTGAATTCCTGGTCCAGCATCTGAAGATCAGGATGCCAAAAAAGATACCGAAGAGAAGACTGAAGGTCGGTTATCATGACCCCTGTCATATGCTTGCCCAGAAGATCACGAAGGCCCCGCGGGAATTATTACACGCCTTTGAAAGATCAGGCTTTCTTGAATATGTCGAAGTCGATGGCGCAGACAGATGCTGTGGCGGGGGCGGATCATATGCAATCACCCAGAAGAAGAGTTCAAAAGAGATATTCGACAAGAACAAAAGAGAAGGGATTATACAATCAGGGGTGGATGTCATAGTGACAACTTGTCCCTCATGCATAATGCAACTCAAGAATTGTCTTTCGAAAGAGAAAGTAAAAGTCTGCCACATAATCGAATTTCTAGCGGATTTTTATTGAATGATAATGACAGTGCCACTGCAATATATCCATTGAGACAGGACTATCAAAATGAAATGGATACTACATATAATTTGCATTCGGGAAATATATATAAATCAAACCGGATACCAATTAATCTTAACCAAACATTAATAAACATCGAGAAACGATATATTTTATGGATGTTTGAATCCTAGAGTATGCCCTGATTTGTGGGGGATTTGGAAAAAGGGCACTATTCACTAGTTGTTTGCTTGTTTAGAGAGCCTTTTGGTTCTAGTATGGAAATGGGAGAAAGAGAGGTAATGCTCTTCGCTTATTGGCGTTTGTGAAGAGAATTTTTCATTCAAAAAAAAGAGGAGTAAAAAGGGGTTGAACATGGTTGGCGATAAAAAAAAGAGATCTATTTCTAAGATCAGAAAAAGGGATGGCAGAGTCGTCCCATTCGATATAGACAAAATCACAACTGCGATCTTCAAAGCGGCAGTGGCCGTCGGTGGAAGTGACAGAAAGCTTGCAGAGACACTCGCATCGCAAGTATCTGAGATGGTCGAAGAGATCTATGATGGACATACTGTGCCGTCTGTCGAACAGACACAGGATATAGTAGAAAGGGTGCTTATCGAGACAGGTCACGTGAGGACAGCGAAAGCATATATCTTGTATAGACAAAAAAGAAATGAGCTACGAAAAGAGATCGCGCTTATCCTTGGAAAGAACATCGATACGAGCTTGTCTATGAATGCGCTCAAAGTTTTGAAGGAAAGATATCTTATCAAAAATGAATCTGGAGAGATCATCGAAACTCCCGAACAATTGTTCACCCGTGTCGCGAAAAACATCGCAAAAGCTGACAAGAAATATGACAAAAACACAGATACCAAGAAAACCATGATGGAATTCTACGAGGTCATGACAAATCTTGAATTCATGCCCAACAGTCCGACACTGATGAATGCAGGCAATCATCTGCAGCAATTGTCAGCATGCTTTGTGCTGCCTGTCGAGGATTCCATGGAAGGCATCTTCGACACCATAAAAAACACAGCGATCATACATAAATCTGGCGGAGGGACAGGATTCTCTTTCACCAGATTGAGGCCGAAGAACGATGTCGTCAATTCGACAAAGGGCGTCTCAAGCGGACCGATCTCTTTCATGAGGGTATTCGATGCTGCGACAGAAGTGATCAAGCAAGGTGGGAAAAGACGAGGCGCCAACATGGGCATCCTTAGAGTAGATCACCCAGATATCATGGATTTCATAACATGCAAAGAGAAAGAGAATGTGCTAAACAACTTCAATATCTCTGTCGGACTCACGCATGAATTTATGAATGCCGTCGAGAAAGACATAGAATATAATCTTTATAATCCAAGGACAAAAGAACCTCTTAGCAAGATGTCTGCAAGGACTGTGTTCGACCTCATCGTGGCCATGGCCTGGAAAAACGGAGAACCAGGCATTGTCTTCCTTGACAGAATAAATGACTATAATCCGACACCGCATGTCGGCGAGATAGAGAGCACAAACCCATGTGGCGAACAGCCATTGCTGCCTTATGAATCATGCAATCTTGGTTCTCTGAATCTTGCGAAGATGGTCAAGAACGGCAAAGTCGATTGGGAAAGGCTTGGAAAAGTCGTGCATATCGCGGTCCATTTCCTTGATAATGTGATCGATATGAACAAGTTCCCCCTTCCGCAGATTGAGAAAATGACAAAGGCAAATAGGAAGATCGGGCTTGGTCTCATGGGATTTGCTGACATGCTGATATTGCTTGGCATACCATACAATTCTGAAGAAGGAGTCAAGATGGGCGGCAAGATCATGAAATTCATCTCAGATGAATCTAAGAAGGCTTCGCAGGAGCTTGCGAAAGTACGCGGTCCATTCCTGAATTTCAAAGGCAGCATCTATGACAAGCCAGGGCTTCCTCCGATGAGGAATGCGACGACTACGACAATCGCTCCGACTGGAACCATCAGCATGATCGCGGACTGTTCATCAGGGATAGAACCGCTCTTTGCATTGTCTTATATCAAGAGAGTTATGGATGGGAAGGATCTTCTTTATGTGAACAAATATTTCGAGGAGACCATCAGGGAAGCTGGCCTTTATTCTGACGAGCTGATGGAGCTTGTCGCTCTTACTGGATCGATCTCAAAGATTCCGATTATCCCAGAAAAGATCAAAGATGTTTTCATAACATCGCACGACATATCGCCGGAATGGCATATAAAGATGCAGGGAGCGTTCCAAGAAGAGATCGATAATGCGGTCTCGAAGACAATAAATTTCCCGTCTAACGCATCTGTCGACAATGTCAAAAGCGCATATATGCTCGCATACAAACTCGGATGCAAAGGCGTGACGATATACCGTGACAGGTCAAGAAGCCAGCAAGTTCTCAATATTGATAATGAGACAAGAAAAGAGAAACAGACAGAGCTTCTCGAAAAGATCAACATGATATACAATGTGGCGCAGGCACAAAAGAAAGCTGAACCAAAAAAAGATTCTCGTATAACTGCAGACATGCCGAACATGCAGAGCTCTGAATCTCTCGGGACGACGCCCGCTCATCAGGTATATTTGAAAAGCATCCCTGAACCTGAAAAAGAACCACAACAGGCAAGCGCTTTTGGAAAAGTGCCGGATAGCTGTCCGGAATGCAAAAGCTCTTTGATTGTCCAGGAAGGATGTTGCCTCTGCCCAGGATGCGGGTTCTCGCTCTGTAACCATTAGCGCAATGGTAAAAAGAAAGAATCATGGGATATGAACATCTGCTGATCAAGGATTATGAAAAATGGGGGCTCTATATCCACAAAGAGCAATACCCATATCTTGGAAGATGTGTGGCATGGGCAAAACGACCTGACGCCGAGAGGATTATAGACATGGATCCTGTCGAACGAGATGAGCTGTTTGGACTGATCATACCTGCATGGGATTCTGCCATAAAGAGATTATACAACCACGACTGGCCAAATGTCGCCTGTCTTGGAAATACTGTACGTCATCTGCACTGGCACTTGATACCAAGGTATCATTCTGTTCGCAATTTCCATGGAATAGATTTTATTGATCCAAGGCCGGACGCAAACTATGCGCCATATGAAAAGAAGGATCTTGGCCACGATATCATCATCGGAATAAAGGATGAGATAAAAAAAATGATCGGCTGAATGGATCAAACCCTTATCCGCGGATCACATTGAGAAGCTCATCTCTTCTCTGTTCCATGACTTCTTTTGTCCTGCCTTCGACGATGAGTCTGAGAACTGGTTCGGTATTGCTCTTCCTCACATTGTACCAATAGTCGTCGAACTCAACCTTGATACCGTCAAGATGCGAAACCAACGAAGCGCCTTCTGTGAAATTGTCTTCCAGGTCTTTTAAGATCGCGTCTGGATCTTTCACTTTTGTGTTGATCTCGCCTGTACAGAAATACTTTCGCATTGGATCCACAAGTTGGGACACTGTGGTACCGCCCTTGATCGCCGATGAGACATATTTGAGCATCTGAAGGATAGCAATTATACCAGAATCTGTGAAAAAATTATCCCGGAAATAGAAATGTCCTGCTAGCTCGCCGCCGAAGACGGCGTTTTCATCTCTAAGCTGTCTTTTGATGAATGCGTGGCCTACTTTGCACATCATAGGTATTCCGCCAGCTTTCTCTATCTCTTCTTTTGTCACCCAACTG
>Ga0210019_1000467_pt1 | contig 50901 bp, 39 predicted proteins | sample CryGeyCG2114_020_2_FD_183969 | JGI IMG/M metagenome (GOLD analysis project Ga0210019, IMG submission 183969) | Groundwater microbial communities from aquifer - Crystal Geyser CG11_big_fil_rev_8/21/14_0.20 (SPAdes) (version 2) | ecosystem: Environmental > Aquatic > Deep subsurface > Groundwater ...
CAATGTGCGGAAAAACAGCAAAAGAGGTGGGCCAATATTTTGGCAGGAGCGAACCTGTTTTATCGAAATTGGTAAGACGCGTTGAATTTGAGCTGACAGAAAATAAGGGCGCAACGAAAGAACTGTTTCGGAGGATAGTAGCTACTATTAAAAAGAACCACCGCCCGTGCTTTGTGCGTGCAACCAAATAAGCTAATTAGGAAAGCCTGACCCCATTTATGACCCCATTTACATATACTGACCCCACCGTCGCTAATGGGTGACCCCATATACACCATATACATACTGACCCCATATACCCTTCCGGAGGTCGCGTTTTTTTCAAGTTCTAGGCCGGTTTTATAATCGAGAGGACGTAGGCGTTCAAGTCTATATATTTTCTGGCGGTCTTAAGTATGTCCTTACGCGTAACCTTGAGTATTCGTTGAGGATATTTCTCTACCTCGGCTATTCCAAGGCCGTAGAGTTCGTTGAATGTATAGCTTGCGGCAAGGGCGGAATTTCGCTGTTGCTCGAGCTCGTAGGTGCCGACCATATATTGCTGGGCGCGTTCGAGCTCCTCTTTACTGACCGGCTCTTTGCATAGACTTTCCAGCTCCCTCTTTATTCCCTTGATGGCGGTATCAAGTTTTGAAGGATCGGTTCCGATATAGACGGTGAAATACCCCGGCTCAAGTCCGCTTTGAACGGAAGAGTTGACCGAATATGCAAGGCTCATCTTGTCGCGAAGTGTTACGAAGAGTCTTCCGCCCTGACCTGAAAGAATATGGTTTAGAACGGAGAATTTATAATGATCAGGCGAGCTCACGATTGTTCCAAGGAATCCCATGACCACGTGGGCCTGTTCTTTACCCTTTTTTATTACTTCTGATACAATGATCTTTTCGGGCTTTTTGATGGGGACATTAAGAGGCCTTGGGGTCTTGTGTCTTTTAAGGGTGATCCAGTCATTCGCCATCTCTCTCACTTCATCCGGTGAAACGTCGCCAACTACCGATATGCAAAGGTCCCTGGGATTTAAATGTTCTTCCCAGTAGCGCCTTAGTGTCCTTGAATTGAGCCTTTTAACCGATTCCTTTTCGCCTATCGTGCGGAGGCCGTAGGGATGCTTGCCGTACAAATTCCTCATGAAATAAAGATATGCCATTGAGTGGAGGTTGTCTTCTTGATTGTGGATCGATTCTATCTGCTGGGCTTTCTCCTTGGTTACCTCTTCATCGTCAAAGTCGGCGTCGCAAAGGACCTCGGCGAAGAGGCCAAAACCGTCGTGCAACTTTTCGCTTAAGAACTCTGTTCGGATGCCTATAGTGTTCCTGCCTGAGTATCCGTCGATTATGCCGGCTATCGATTCTATCTTTTTGGCGATCTCAACCGCGCTCCTTTTTTTGGTCCCTTTGGTAAGGGACCTTGAAAGGAGATAGGATATGCCGTTTATCTTGGGCGTTTCGTAGCGAAGCCCCCCGTGGACCGCGGCATAGACGGAAACTATGGGCAACGTATGATTCTCTCTAATAATGAGCCTTACGCCGTTCTTAAGTGTGTGAACCTTTGGCTTTGAGCGTTCTATCTTTTTGATGAGCACCGGGTTTTTGGAACCGGTGCAGGCCGCTTCTATAGCCGACTTGGTGGGCGACACCTTGGCATGCTTTGGTGATAGAACTTCAACAGTGCAATTGCCGGGAGTTAGATATTTTTCGGCCGCCATTCTTACTTCTCCCGCCGTCACGTCGCCGAGCATCTGAAAATAGCGCTTTTCAAATTGGTAGTCGCCGGCGGTCGCCAGAAAATATGCGAGCTTTGCCCCCTGACCGCCAACGGATTCGCGTTCATAGACCTCGCTGGCCCTTATATTGATCTTTGCGCGGTTAAGTTCATCTGCGCTCACCGTTTCGGTGGAGATCCTCTTAAGTTCTTCCCAGACCGCATCGATGGTCTGGACAACTTTTTCGGACTGGGTAACGCCGCCTATCATCATTATTCCGGGGTCCTTTGGCGTGTAAACATAGCTGTAAACGGTGTGAACGAGCCTTTTCTTTTCCTTTATTATCTGTTCGAACCGCGAAGATTCAGCTCCGCCCAGGATGTGTGAAAGAATGTCGAGCGCCGGAATATCGTTATGAACGATATTAGGAACGTGGAAGCCGAGCAGGAACTGGGCCGCATGGATTTCCATTGTATTAGTGTTGACCTTGATGGACCTTTGTTCGGGTTCAATGGGTGTCTGAATCTTGACCGTGGCGTCCGTTCGTTTAAAGCTCGAAAAATTCGTTTCGATCTTTGCGAGCATCTCTTTGGTGTCAAAGTTGCCGACAACGATGAAGGTAATGTTGTCGGGACGATAATGTTTGCGGTAGAAAGAGAGAACATCATCTCTTTTGAAGGATTTCACGGTCTTATAAAAACCGATAACAGGCCTGCCGTAGGTATGTTTTGTGAACGCGTGTTTGAAGAGGTCCTCGCTTATGCAGTGGCCGGGGTTATCCTTGCCGCGGCGTATCTCTTCGCATATAACTTCGATTTCTCTCTCAAGTTCGTCGGCATCGAAAAGGGGGTTGATGACGGCATCGGCTATTATTTCGAGCCCTTTTTCGGCAAAGCGGCTTGCCATGTTGATATAAAAGACCGTCTGGTCAAAGCTTGTGTAGGCGTTCACTTCTCCGCCGGCCGCCTCAACGTCGCGCGCGATGGCCCCTACGGGGCGGGTGGGGGTCCCTTTGAATATCATATGTTCTATAACGTGGCACATTCCTGCCTCGGCGTCCGTTTCTATGGCGGAACCGGCGTAAACGAGGGTGTTGAACGATATGACCGGGGCCGAACGATTTTCGGACAACAGGACCGTCATTCCGTTTGAAAGCGTATGTTTTGTAGTTTGCATAGGGGTCAAATATATAATGAGTAAGGGGTAAACAACAAGAGAAATGATTAAGACCTTGTTTTGCTTTTTTATTGTTGCAAACGTATTATTTCACGCTAAGACAATATGAACATTTCAACACACAAAAAGGAGGTCTGTTTATGAAGATCGGCGTGCTTTTAAAGCAGGTGCCTGACACCGAAACGAAGATAAAACTTAAACCTGATAACAGCGGTTTTGAAGAGAATGATGTAAAATGGGTGATAAACCCTTACGATGAATACGCTGTGGAAGAGGCATTAAAGCTAAAAGAAAAGGTGGCGGGCTCCGAGGTCGTGTTGGTTACCGCAGGACCGGCGCGTGCGATCGATTCCATGAGACAGGCGCTCGCTATGGGTGCCGACCGTGGTATAAGGATAGACACGACCGGCGCCTCTACGGATCTCTACGGTGTTGCCCTTATACTTTCCAAGGTAATAGAAGAAGAGAAGTTCGACATAGTATTCGCCGGGAAACAGGCGGTGGATGATGACTGCGCGGCCGTGGTTCAATATTGCGCCGAGATAACCGGTCTGCCCCATGCATCGCCCATCGAGGCATTTACCCTTGGAGCCGACAATAAGGGCGCGACGGTCCAGAGACCCGTGGCCGGCGGTATGAAGGAGATGATAGAGATCGAGTTCCCCTGCATTTTGGGTTGCGAGAAGGGTCTTAATTCTCCGAGGTATGCTTCTCTCCCCGGCATCATGAAGGCAAAGACAAAGCCCATTGTCGAAAAGAAGGCCGCCGATCTTTTGGGCGGCGAGGCGATAAGGGTTTCCGTTGCCGGATGGTCGCTTCCTCCGGAGCGCGCCGCAGGTAAAAAAGTGGACGGCGAACCCGAAGTGGCAGCCGAACAGCTGGTTAAGTTCTTAAGGGAAGAGGCAAAGGTGATCTAAACGAAACATGAAGCAGGAAACATGAAGCAGGAATGATCATGCCTCTTGCATCGTGCTTCAGATAATCTGGAGGTGTTTTGTGTCCAACATTCTAATAATAGCCGAACATTCAGAAGGCAAGATAAAGAAATACAGCTTAGAGCTTGCAAGCAAGGCGGGTGAGCTTGCTGCCAAGTTAGGCGGAACGGTCATTGCCGTGGTTATCGGCGACTCGGTCAAGGGGGTTGCCGGCGAACTGGGTAAATTTGGCGCCCAAAAAGTGGTTACCGTCGAAAATCCCAAGTTCAAATTTTACAGCGCAGGCGCCTATTCCAAGGCGATAGCCGACATCACCGCCAATGAAAAGGCTTCTATCATCCTGGGAAGCGCAACTCCAATGGGGAAGGACCTGCTCCCGTTAGTCGCGGCGAAGCTAAAGGTCGGTTTTACGCAGGATTGCACATCACTTGAGATAGAGAGCGGCAATCTAAAGGTGAGACGTCCGGTGTTTGCCGGCAAGGCGTTGATGGATTTTGTGTTCAAGTCAACACCTCAAGTGGCAACGGCAAGGCCCAATTCTTTCCCTGTTGCAGAGACCGGCGGCAACGCCGAAGTGGTCAACTTTGTCGCCGACCCGGGTAAGTCAGGGGCCAAGGTGAAGGAGGTGAGGCAGGTCGAAAAGGGCGAGGCGGATATTGCCGAGGCAGATATCATCGTCTCCGGTGGGCGCGCCATGGGCAACCATGAAGGTTTTAAGATCCTTTACGATATGGCGCATATCCTCAGAGGGGCGGCGGTCGGCGCCTCACGCGCGGCGGTGGATGCCGGATATATTTCCCACGATCATCAGGTGGGTCAGACTGGCAAGACGGTCAACCCGAAGCTATACATCGCATGCGGTATTTCAGGAGCCATTCAGCATCTGGCCGGAATGAGAACAAGTAAGATAATTGTCGCGATCAATAAGGACCCCGAGGCCCCGATATTTACGAAGGCCGACTTTGGCATAGTAGGCGATCTATTTAAAGTGGTGCCCTTTGTCACAGAAAAACTGAAAAAGGTCCTGCAGGAATAATTCGCATTTTTGCGAAAAACGCTCATTGACATTATGTCAAGTTGAAAAATATGGCCAAGAAATATATAGCGATAGCAGGTAATATGGGCTCCGGTAAGTCGAGCCTGGTCGATTTTTTGTGCCGCGAATATGGTTTTAAACCCTTTTTCGAGCCGAACGATATCAACCCATATCTCGCCGACTTTTATAAGGACATGAAGAAGTGGGCGTATCATTCGCAACTTCACTTTTTAACCCACAAGTTCCGCATCCATCAGGAGCTCGACCGTTCCAAAGAGATCGTGGTCCAGGACCGGACCATTCACGAGGACGCGGAGATATTCTGCACGAATCTTTATAAAAGCGGGTTCTTGCACAAGCGCGACTATAACACGTACATGTCGCTCTATCGCACTATCCTTGGATCTATTCAGCCCCCAGATGTGATGATATATTTGGAGTGCCCTTTAAGAACGCTTAAAAAACGTATCTCAAAAAGGGGGCGCCAGATAGAAAAGGGCGTGCCCGATAAATACCTTCAAGGCCTTGAAAAGCTTTACAAACGCTGGATAGATAAATACGACCTTTCACCGTTGATCAGGATCTCTACCGAAAAATACGATTACATGGACGACTTCATCATCCGCCAGCAGATAACGATGGAATTGGAGAAGTGCGTTTGAGAGATGATAAATGGCAAAAGGCGTCCGAAAACTCGGCGTACGGATCGGCCATGACACGGCCAAGATGTTCTATCGCCCTGCCCTCGTTCTCTTCGCGGTCAAATATATCCTCTGCGGACGACATGAGTATGCGCCCGGTACTTTTTTATCGGACATAATATCTTACCCGCTCGAACGTTATTACAGCAATAAACGTGCCATGTGAGACAATGCGAGCCCCCACATATAATAATCAATGATATCACATATTTAAATATGATATCGGATAATGGATGGGCTTGAAACCGCAATTATCAGGGTGCGGGATACTCACGGCAATCACAAAAGACCCTCCAGAGGGCATTCGTGGCAATTTGGCTTCGGTTTGCAGAACTCCTTACCCACCCGAACGATCAAGGCGTGGTACTCATTGAATAGGCCCACATCTTCAGGAAGCCCATCCATAAAGATAGACTGCAGTTCATTGTAATCGGCGTCCTCTCCTGCCAAAGAATGGCGGTTCAGGATCCTGTAGGTATAGGCATCGCATACAAATATAGTTTTATCTAGCGCATAGAGAAGTATTGAATCGGCGGTCTCGCGTCCTACTCCATTTACCGACAATAACTCTTCGCGAAGTTCGTGAAGCGGCGCGGCCTTCATCTTTTCCGCGGAACCATCGTATCTTTCGGTGAAGAACTTTAAGAAATTGCGGAGGCGTTTGGCCTTTACGTTGAAATACCCCGCAGGGCGGATAAGCCCTGCAAGTCTTGCGGGCGGGAGCTTTAATAATTTATATGGATCAAGGAGATCGGCCTTTTTAAGGTTGGCAATGGCGCGTTCAACGTTCCCCCAATTCGTGTTCTGGGTAAGAATGGCGCCTACCATCACCTCGAACGGAGTTTCCCCCGGCCACCAGTGTTGCGGGCCGAACGCCTTAAACAAACGATCATATATTAACAATAGTTTCTTCATAATCAGACAAGCCCTGAAAAATTCAGCTTTATTGTTCGAGCGAGCATAAGCGAGTCTAGGACCGTTGAGATTTTCATCTTCTCGACTACGCTCGAAGAATAAGATCCGCTATTTTTCAGAGTTCTCTTAACGCACATGCTATATCTTAAAGGTCTCATGAAGTTTTGAGAGCACATTTAAAACCCCGCGATCAAGATCTGTCTTTTTGGCAATACTAAGGCATTTGTTCTTTATCGGTGTAGAAGTTAACAAGGTCCTTAATTTCTTGGCGAGCTCCTTTCCGTCCAAGCCGTCCGGTTCGAGAACCGTTCCAACACCTACTTTTCGGAGCATTTCAGCGTTGAATGGCTGGTCAAGGTTCCTTGGAATGGCAAGCTGGGGGACGCCTGCAGCGAGTCCTTGTGCTATAGTGCCTATGCCGCCGTGATGAACAAACGCCGCAACGTGGGGTAATATCTTGCTGAAAGGCAGATAATCGACATGAAGCATGTTCTTAGGGAGCGAACCGGGAATAGCGCTCTTATTCCTTGTAAGAATAATACCCCTCTTTTTCAATATGCGGCAAGCACCTATGATAGCCTCAAAAAAACTATCATCCCCGCTTATCTCTGTGCCAAACGTAAATAAAAGAGGCTCGTCGCCTTTGGAGATGAACTCTTTTACCTCTTTTTTAAGTCCCTGCGATGGGGGACCGTCATAACCCAAAAATCCGGTAAATCTCGTGTTGCTCGGATATCTTGTGTTCGGCGGCATGAACCATTTTGGAAAGAGGCCTATGACCAATTGAGGCGAATATATCCATTCACCGAAAATATTTTTGAACCCAGGAAGCCCGACGCTTTGCCTTGCCCTGTTTATCTTAGGACCCCAAACAATGTCGAGCATCTTAACAAGCCTTTCGGGGGCGATGTTTTGAGCGGTGGCCCAAAGGCCTGAAGGCTGGAGTACGATGGTGGCTCCCGAAACATTGAACCGCTCATGGGCCATTCTAGCGCCGTACGCAAAAGGGGAAGAAATGATCAGCGTTCTCTTTGAAAGGTTCCTTTTTATGCATTCGTACACCGGCAATGTGGCAGGTAAGAACATCTCCTCCTGAAGTATCTTAAAACCCTTGAGAGGGTCCCATAGGTCATGGTTTGAGAGGGCTCTTCTATACGAACGAACGTCGCCAATCTCTATGATATCTATACCGGCCTTTTTTAACGGGACCTTAAAGTAACCGTTGGTAATGAAGCGTACGCGAAGCCCTTCGTTTTTGAGGGCGCGGCCGACACCTATCATCGGATTGATATCGCCTATGCTTCCGAGGGAGGTTAAAAGGATATCCAACTATCACCTCTGAAATTCGTATGATCGAATATTAAGCCGCTGACGTTGCCGGTGCGGCGCCTTCGGCGGGAGCTGCCGCAGGTGCGGCCGCGGTTTCAGGCGTGACACCCTTCTTGGATGCTGCCCATGCGCCGAAATGCTGTTCGCACATTCCCTTTTTAAAGAGCGGCTTCCTGCAGTTCTCTTCTTTGCAGATCTTGTAACGGCGCTTGTGGCCTTCCATCCCTCCGGCACGCCATTTCTTGAAATGGAGAGCGCAATATCCCTTTGCCCTGTGAGGGCGCTTGCAATTCGCTACTGAACACTTTTTTGCTTCTGTCATAATAATCCTCCGGTTCTATATTTGAAGCACGAGACATGATGCATGAAACATGATAAAAGCTTTGCTACTTTTTGTCTCCTGTTTCGGTTTTTTCCGCCTTTTCCTTCAGTTTCATTATATTATCTTTTAACTCGTTCTTTATTACCGCCTCAAGCGCCGTCTTATCCTTTTCGGTTATGTTGTCGGTCGCGGCCTTTTTACCGAACTTGAAAATATCCGAAAGCCATGTGGATATATCCTTCAGGCCTTCCGAGATGATGCCATTTTGATAGGCCCCTTTAAAATGCTCCCGAACGGGCTTTCCGTTCCAATTATAATCGGCGATATAAAGGGTCCCTGTAACTATCAGGACAAGCAGTACCAGTTTTTTTATCCATCTGAATAAGAACATATCAAGTCGGTTTAATGCTTAAACCGCGCACCATCTAACCATTTAACCATTTACTGTCAAGGCGTTTTCTGTTAGTCTCCTCGCTATGAAAAAGCCGCGGATACTTATTGTGGATGACAACAAGGTCAATATTGAGCTCCTTCGGGCACAGTTAAAACCCTATGATTATACTATAGAAACTGCGCTCGACGGTGAAGAGGCCCTCTCTAAAATATTAAAAGACCCGCCGGACATGGTCCTTTTAGACCTGATGATGCCTAAGATCTCGGGTTACGAGGTCTGCAGGTCTATCAAACAGAACAAGAACACGCAATTCGTTCCGGTCATTGTGATAACCGCGCTCCAGGAACTCGACGACAAACTAAAGGCAATAGAGCTCGGCGCCGACGATTTTCTTGTAAAGCCCTTCAATAAATTGGAGCTCATCACACGCATAAAGTCCCTTCTAAGAATGAAAGAGCTTCATGACGACCTCGACACCAGCGAAAGCATACTATTTTCCCTGGCCGAGGCGCTGGAAGCGAAGGACATCTATACTCGCGGCCATTCCGAACGCGTGGCAAAGTATTCGCTGGAGATAGCAAAGGCGCTGGTGCTTCCATCCCATGAACTAGAGGTGATAAGAAAGGGCGGACTTTTGCACGACATCGGCAAGATCGGCGTTCGCGAGGATATTCTACTGAAACCGGGCCGCCTTACCGATGAAGAGATGGTCCACGTAAGAAGCCACCCGACCCGCGGTTTTGATATCTGCTCTCCATTAAAATCGCTTGAAGAGGCGCTGACATGCATCAGAAGCCACCACGAGCGCTACGATGGAACGGGCTATCCCGACGGCCTCAAGGGAGAAGATATCCCTATTTGCGGGCAGATCCTGGCAGTTGCCGACACGTTCGACGCCATGACCACCGACAGGCCCTACAGAAAGGCCCTTCCGGTCGCGACCGCCATAAAGATCATGGAAGATGAAAATGAGTCCGGTCAATGGAACCCGAATATAGTTAAGATCTTCCTCGATATTATAAAGAACAACAAGATAGAGCTCTTCAATTCAAAGCCTTAATGGACGCACTCCTAACAATAATCATTAAAAGACCGTATATCTTCATGTTCCTGGCGGCCTTCCTTTTCTTGGGACGCGTCTACTGGGGATGGCGAAAGACGTTCATCTGGCTTGTAATAGGATACTTGGTGGCGCTTGCCAGCGAAGCATCATCGATCAGGAACGGATTTCCTTACGGACTTTACTATTACAGATATGAGAACATGCCGGGCGAGCTGATGGTGTTCGGCGTCCCTTTTTGGGATTCGCTCTCCTATCCGTTCATGATATTCGCGGGATACACAACGGCAAGGTTTATACTGGGCCTGTCATCGCGAGGCGAATGCCGAAGCGATCCCCCGAGCACTATTGAATGCAGAAGATTGCCACGCCCCTTTGGGGCTCGCAATGACATATTGGCCGCTTTGCTCGGCGCTTTTCTCACAATGCTGCTCGATATCATCATTGACCCGCTAACGGTTATGGGCGACAGATGGTTCCTTGGAGATATCTATTATTATCCTAACGGGGGTTCATACTTCGGCGTCCCCTTTACCAACTTTGCAGGATGGTTTTTGGTACCGCTCGCGGTCATACTTATATTTAACGTCATTGCGAGCAGGGCGAAGCAATCCCCCGCACAGGAGATTGCTTCGCCTGCGGCTCGCAATGACACGAAACTTACGCACTCACGCATCCACGCACTTACGCACTTCTTAAATCCCCTCTTCTACCTTGCAATCGCCCTCTTCAATATAATGATAACCATGGCGATAAAAGAGCCCTTGATAGCCTCTTTGGACTGTTTCCTGCTCATTCCGGTGGTTGGGTTGATAATTTGGAGAATTAAAAGGACATCAGAAGTCCGAAATCAGAAGTCAGAGGTCTGACATTCGACTTCCGTCTTCTTCGTTTGGTTATGGTCTGAATTCCTTATACTCTTCCCCGTCAAAACAAAGTATCTTGGGCACGCCCTCGACCATCGTTTCGATATTAACGGGACGGGCCCATATCTTATAAAGGCTCTTTAAGGTCTCCGAGGCATAATCGGGGCGCAGGTCAACACCATCGTGCTGATGTTTGAGCATCAACTCACCCCTGTTCTTGTAGTTGCCGTTCACGACCGAGATTATGGGATGACCAAAGTTCGTTAATTGGAAAAGGAGTTTCTCCTTTACCTTTTTGAACTCGCGTGAGGCTATCTCGTACTGGTCGGCGCTCGGATTATATGCGAACGTAAAAAGTTTCTGATCTCTGCAGAATTCTGGCGTCAGGAACTCGTCGATGAAAGTTATGTCGCTGTAAATCTTTCTTACCTCGAATATCTTCTTGAGACCAAGGCCCAAACCCTTATCCCACTTCGCCTTTTGGATCATATTTTCGCAGTCATCATATTCCTTCCCGAACCTTCCCTTGTTCCAGCGTTCTTCGATATTCTTGAAAAGTTCGATACCCATCTTATATGGATTAAGCCTTCCGGGATATGGGGCAACCGTTCCAGAATGATGGTCTGCGTAATCAATCACCTCGGAATCCTTCAAAGCTCTCCTCGTCATAATATGAGAATGCCAGTAGCTATTATGATTGATCAATCCACCAGCCACATAACGGTGTGTGTCGCTAACAGAAAAATCGTAAACATCCGATCTGGTGGCTTCTATAGAAAACACTTCATCATCAACAGATTCTTCTTTGAACCATTTTCTGTTATTCACATATTCTTCTAACTTCCTTTGTTTTCTAAGGAGCCCGAAACCTATCTCTTCCATGAACCGTTTTGTCTGAAGGCCGAACATCCTAACGTGCCATATATCTTTTGGCTGTTTGCGCCGCCAAGTCATTATTCCAAAATTCAGCAAGATAAGCTGTATCTGACGGCTCATTGTGTTGCTGGACGTAGAAAGAATAACGCCGCCCCGCCCTGCATAACCATCGCAATCGTAATAGGCCCTTAAAAAGGCTCTCATCACTTTCTTTGGCGAACGCAATATAACTTGAGGGACATCTTTAATGCGAGCCGACACTCCGGTTTTAAGTCCAAGGTGCTCCAAAAAATCGGCCAAATCTTCGGAGCTGGCCAAAATTCTCCATCTATTGTCATCCTTCTTTTTCCTGAACTCCACTCCAAAAAGGTCTCGGCCCAATTCGGCAAAATGGTCTGCTTGCAACTCGTCGCCGGACGTCAGACCCAAAACACGTTTGACCCTGCTTATATGTCCATCGCCCACCAGATAACCGATAAAACTGGCAAGCCTTTCATCAACAACCGCCGGAATTTTAATTCTATTCCTTTCCTTTTTGATCAGGCCCATCTTTGCAATTTGAGACTCGTAAACAGCAAGCGCCGGATCCATGAGCGAAGCCGAACAACTATGGGACCGTCCAAACTTATGTCTTATCACGGTGCTCAAACTAACGCCTGCGGAACCGGCAACATCTGTTAATGTCTGCCTTTGCAAAGGACTCCATTCTATATTCTGGTAGCTTTCCGGCCAAAGTCCGGCACTAGACGGCACACTTATCTTATCACCCACCTTGATGCCGTCCAGCCTTCTCCAATTCGAATCCTTTAATAATATCTGGTGCGTTGTCGAACCTTCCAAAACCAATCCGCGCTTCGTTTCTATTTTTACGGATTCGCGACCGGGGAAACAGGCAAAATCGTAAAGTCTTCTGGGTATTTCACCGTCGCTGACATTTATTTTTAATCTTTGTTCAACGATCTCCTTTGCGGGAATCAACCCCTTCCCGGTCAGAACCAATGTATCCCCTGCCACACAGGCCCATCCTTCGTTCATTATCTTGGTCTGGCCTTGCGGCAGGAAATAATAGGCCTCCTCGCGAAGGAGAGAAAGTATATCCCTCTGCCATTTCTCAAGCGGGGCAAAGTCCATCAAAAAGCCCATAACGTCGCGCTCAGGACTTTCGGGAAATTTATGTTCCAGTTTTTCATCATCTACAAGTTGTTGCGCCTGCGCCTTCATAAAATCGGGCGGATTTATGAACTTGTCCATATACTGCCTGCCGGATTTAAGTTTTCTGACCGTCTTTACCGATTCTTCCCCATCGACGATGGGCATAGGCACCTTTTCCCGCGCGCGTTTTATGGCCACACCATGGCAATCTATCAGAGTATCGATAGAAAGACAGGCGTCGATGAAATCTTCGACCACATCTTGGCCGTATCTGTTGATATAGCGCATGATGCGGGTACGATGGTTTCCCATCTCATCCATCATCTTGCGGTTAGTGTGCGCGAAATAAACGTTGTTCTTGAAAAAATCGCAGTGGGCATAAACGTGCGCCATCACAAGTTTCTGATCGACGATGCTGTTGGCGTAAAGAAGGTAGGCGTAGCAGGGGTCGTTGTTGATGACCATCTCGTATATCTTTGAAAGGCCCCATGCGTAGCGCTTGGAAAGGTCCTCATATTCCATGCCGTGGCGCCAATGCGGATATCTGTTGGGAAATCCGCCGTAGGAAGCCACCTCGTTCAGCTGGTTCCAGTCGAGCACCTCGAATATGACCGGAAAGAAGTCGAGCCCGCACTCCAGCGCATACTTTTCGATCTCATCTTTTATTTTTGACAGGTCTGGAGTAAGGTTCATATCATACCAGCCTCAAGCCAGCAAGGTTTGTGGATATTAACTTTGCTGGCTTTGCTGGCCTAAGTTCATTTTCCTTTTCCTAAAAAGTCCTTTATAGATCTAACTATTGCGTCCTTATTCTCTATCTTGCTTGTGATCAGATTTTCGGCATCGTGCAGGTGCTCGGTCAGGTCCTTCATGAACTGACCGCTACCATATTCGCTCTCCACCTGCCCGTAGCAAAAGACGTTGGATGCCGGAAGCAATTGTTCTCGCAAAAGCTTGATACACTCATCGGTATCGTTCCCGCTCCAATTATCGCCGTCGGAAAAGTGGAACGGATAGATGTTCCAGACGCTGGGGTTGTACTTCTCCTCAAGCATCTTAAGACAGAGCTTATATGCCGAAGATATTATCGTTCCGCCGCTCTCGCGGGTGTGGAAGAACGTCTCTCTGTCGACCTCGCGCGCGACCGCGTCGTGGATTATGTAACGGGTCTCAATGTTCTTATACTGGCTCTTTAGCCACGTATCTATCCAGAAGGCCTCCAGCCTAACTATCTCCTTCTGTTCGTTGCCCATGGAATTATGACTCAATACACCGTCAACAATATAATTGTTATGCTTGTCCACTGTGAAGTCATAAACTTCGACCGGGTCCGAACAGTTTTCGACTGCCTTCACCTTGCATATGAGCAAAGATTCGCTTAATGTCTTATAAACAACAGACCGTTGCTCTTCTGTTAAGGCATATTCCATCATTCTTTTAATATTAGCGTGTGAAAAGGCATTTCGTCCATCTTCATACAATCGGCTCTTTATCTTTTCCAGCGAGGGCATTTTCCCAAAATGATCTTTAAAATCTGCCGCGGGGATGAACCGGCTTCTCATGGCATCGATGCCGTTCCCTTGCCTGTTCACCAGATCGACCAATTTTTTCTGTTTCTCTTTACAGCCAAAACCTATTTCCTTACTGAAGGTAATGGCATCTTTGGAATTTATGACCAGCCTGTAAAATACCCCTTCCTTGATTTTGTTACCCTTGATCTCCCGCTCCTCCTGAACATACAGGTTGAGCCTGGCCCTGATACCCCAGAATGAAAGGAGCAACTTGGCCTGTTTCACTAGCGAAAGGCTTGATGATATCATCTCAACTGCATGTGCAGCAATGGCCCCTTCGGCATCAAAGAGTCCTCTTAAGAATGCGGCCCTTATGTCAGGGGGTTGCTGAAAAATTAGGGGTTCGATATAGCGCTGCCTGGACCTCTTAATAAGTGAGGGCATTTCATCTTGGATCCTTCGCACCAGAGGGACGGAATTCAGGTAAAGTCTTTTTCTATCGCTTATATTCTTAATTATCCCCTTAACATTAAATGCTGTATGCGCACAGTCGGCATAGTAGGCTAGCCTCTCTTCATTCTCATCCGTGATCATGACAAAACGGCTGTTTCTTTGTGAATCATCTTCATCAATATGAACGGTAACATGGCCATCACCAAGCATCGCTCCAAACAAATACGCCTCAGCTGTGGTAAAGATCTTTTTGGAAGGTAGAGTAGCCGCTTTACCAAATTGATTTACAAGTATGAGGAGGTCTCCCGTCCCGATATCCTTCGCCTCTTTCTCAACGATCAGGTCATCCATTTCACTATATATGAAATATCTATGATTAGGCGTTACTCGCAGTTCTAAATGATCTTCTGTCTGTATCTTTACAGTGTCAGTGACATTATGTTTGAACAACTCTGTGACACCAGACCGGATCTTTTTTCTACCATTCACATCAACACATGCCACAACATCTCCAACTGAAACTTCAGAAACATCTTTATAAGAACCATCTGCCATCTCAACATAATGGCCTTTGGTGTGGCAACCCGAAACGTCCATCATATATATGATAACCGCCTTGGTCTCGGGTTTTTTCTCATCCTTCCACATCCTGTATCTGCGGTCCTCGCGCACCGGGATGATAACGGGTCTCTTGGGATCGTAGCTTCCAGACATTATCTGGCGTTTTAGCGCCTGCCTGTATGTGCGTTTAAAATGTTTGAGCGACTCAGGACCCGACATGCCTATTGAAGTGTAGCGAATTTTTTTGCTGACAAGATCATCATCGCCTTTGGGCTGGATCTTGGGCAGTTCCAGTTCTTCGCCGAGTATCTCCGCAAGTTCCTGAAAGGATATTTCCACCTCAAGGAGATGTTCGCCCGGGGCATTGCCCGCCTTTTGTGAGCCTTCTTTGCCTTCTCCGGGTGCAAGCGCCTGGCCTACATCGCCTTCGCCCTGCCCTACACCGCCCTTTTGGCGGTCGCCGTAGACAAAATGAGGGATGTCTATCTGGGGAATAGGGATAGTGACGAACTCCTTCCCTTTTTTGCCGATCAGCTCGGTATTGGAGATGAACTTCCGCAGCTCTTTTTTAATTCGGCCGCGAATGATATCCCTAAAGCGCTTTACATCCTGTTCTATTTTCTGAGCCATTATGTCCGCTCATCCTGAGCATGTCGAAGGATGAGCAATAGATAATACATGCCGCTCATGGTTCGACGTGCTCACCATGAGCGGTCTAGATCAGTTATGACCTCTCTCTTTAATATCTCCCCTGGCAAATATCGAAGCGACGAAATTTAGCATGTCGGTGGCGCAGACCTCGCAGTAGCCGTAGTTCTTAATGAGCCTCGACTTCACCACGTCTATCTTCTCCTGTGTATCCTTGTCGACCACGCTAGAAACGAGGCTTGTGAGCTTTATCGAATCCTTCTGGTCCTCAAAGAGCTTAAGCTCCAATGCCTTATGAAGGCGCTCGTTCATCCTGTAATTGAACTGCTTTCCCTCGATGGCGAGCGCGCCGATGTAGTTCATTATCTCGCGGCGGAAGTCGTCCTTTCTCGATTCAGGGATGTCTATCTTCTCTTCTATCGACCTCATCAGCCTTTCATCGGGCTCTTCATCCTGACCGGTATATTTGTTCTTCACGCGTTCTTTCTGTGTATATGCCTTTACGTTGTCGATGTAGTTGGAGCAGAGCCTTGTAATGGCCTCTTCGTCGGCAGATATCGCGCGCTGGACCTCGTTCTTGACCGTATCTTCGTATTCTTCCTTCACGACCGCCAGAAGTTCTGCAAAACGCTTTCTCTGTTCATCGTTCTTGAGGAGCGAATGGTGCCTTAGTCCGCTTTCAAGTTCGTTAAGCACCATGAACGGATTGATGCACCCGGCGCCCATCTCGCCGACGAGGGCGTTGGATATCTTATCCTGAATATAACGAGGAGATATGCCTTCCAGACCCTCTCGGGTGGCCTCTTTGCGGAGTTCTTTCACATTGTCTTCCGTGAAGCCGGGAAGGCTCTTGCCGTCGTAAAGCTTTAGCTTCTGCATGAGCGTGAGGTTGGCCTTCTTTGGTTCCTCAAGGCGCGTAAGCACCGCCCACATCGCCGCCATCTCCAGCGTATGCGGGGCTATATGTTTTCCGCGAATGCGTCCCTGTTTGTAATCCTTTTCGTAGATCTTTATCTCTTCGTGCAATTTTGTGATGTATGGCAGGTCTATCCTTACCGTCCTGTCGCGAAGGGCTTCCATGTATTCGTTGCTCTGAAAGCGCTTGAACTCGGCCTCGTTCGTGTGGCCGATGATGACCTCGTCGATATCTGTCTGCGAGAATTTTTTGGGCTTGATCTTGTGTTCCTGCGAAGCGCCCAGAAGGTCGTAAAGGAAGGCAACGTCGAGCTTTAGGACCTCTATGAATTCGATAAGTCCTCTATTGGCGATATTGAACTCGCCGTCAAAGTTAAACGCCCTTGGGTCGGAATCGGAGCCATATTCGGCTATCTTTCTGTAGTTGATATCTCCGGTCAGTTCGGTTGAATCCTGATTCTTTTCGTCCTTGGGCTGGAAGGTGCCGATACCAATGCGGTCCTTTTCGGAAAGGATGATGCGGCGCACCTTGATGTGCTCCATCGTCTTCGCCCAGTCGCCCTTGTAACAAAGAAGAAGTTCCTTATAAATGTAGCGGCATGCCGGACAGAGGTCGCCTTCCAAAATTATCTTTTCAGCTTCGGAAAGGTTCTTGTTTATATGACCGAGCATCTTTTCGCGAAGCTCGAGGGGTATGAGCCTTAAAGGCTCTTCGTGCATCGGGCACCTTATTTCATTAGCGGTACCGAATATGCCGCGAGTATCGTCCAGATCGTTCTTGAGCCACGCGTATGAGTAAAGGGCTCCGTCCGGTGTCTTTGAATATGCCTCGATACCCTTCTTGATGAGCCTCACGACCGTGCTCTTTGCACTGCCGACCGGCCCGTGGAGGAGGAGTATCCTCTTTTCGGTGCCGTACTGGCGGGCCGCCGCCTTGAAGGCGTTAAGGAGCTTCATTAAATGAACGTCGAGTCCGAACACGGCGTCCTTGCCGTTCTCGAACGGATCTTCAAAGAATTTGTAGCGGGTTATTTTCTTCTTATACTCTGTGAACTCTTCGGTTCCATATGTAAGTATCAGATCAAAAACGCGCTGGAAGGCGGTTCTTGCCACCTTCGGGTTCTTGTCGACTATGTGAAGATAATCGGAAAGAGAGCCCTCCCAGTTAAGATCGCGGTAGCTGTTGACATCCTGCATCGACTGTACCATCGCCATCAGGTCGTGCTCGGCCTTCTTTGTCTCTGGACCCGCGTCCTTTTTTACCTTCGTTGGTGCTGGCATATTTTCAACCCCCTTTATTTAAGGGCACCTCTAAAAACCTACTTACTCTGTCATTGCGAGCCCCGAAGGGGCGCGGCAATCTCTAAGCAAACACTTGATTTATGGAGATTGCTTCGTCGCCTGCGGCTCCTCGCAATGACACATCAAGGGGTTTTTAGAGGTGCCCTTAATAGTTATATGTGATGAGTTTAACCCATCACTCATTACCCATTACCTTCTTGTCATTCTCGGCCAACGTGGACCTTATGACCGCTTTTAATAATCTATTCCTGTTGGCTCTCCCCATCAAGGACCTTAGGTCGTTATAGATCGAGGGATCGTTGACAAGGCCACCAATCGTACCCTGACCGTTGTTTATCCTGTTCATGACGTCTTTCAGATCATCGGACGCCTGACGCAAATTCTTGAGTATCCCGCCAACGGCGGCCGTCTTTTTGTCTTCGTCGTCTACCCTGCCTATTATATCGCGCAACATCTTGAGGCTGGCTCCTATATCCGAGACCACATCTTTACCTTTTGGGTCATAGAGCATTGCTCCAACCAGTCCTTTGCCGCTTTTTACCTGTCCCAAAATATCGCGCATCGAGCGAAGGGTCTCTTTCATATCCTTCTTGGAAGATGACATGTCGGTAAAGAACTGGGCAACGGAGGTAGAGGCGTTCTTCACATCTTCAAGTATCTCGCTGCTCTTTTCTGCAAAATCGTAGAGCGAAACGGTCTCTCTGCTCTCTATGGCATCATTATCTTTAAGGACAGGCTGGTCCTCGCTTCCTACGCTTATATAGATGAACTTGTCGCCCAAAAGCCCCTGCGTATTGACCGTTGCTATGGAATCTTGCCTTATCCTTGTCTGAAATTTCTTACTTATCATCAAGGTGAGCATTATATCTTTTGCGGCCAGGGATTCGGGGAACTTTACCTGGTCAACGAAACCAACCTTAAGACCGGCGAGCTGAATAGGGGCGCCCGTTCTAAGACCGCTAATATCCCTGAAATTGGCAATTAATTTATAGCGCGATTCAAAGAGTTCTTTTTCGCCTCCCAGCATGAAGATTACATACATGGCCAAGATGAGCCCGAAAAATATGAATATTCCGACCTTTATCTGCGTCTTTTCCTTATTTATCATTATCTTCCCCGATATAACCCTGAATAAAATGCTGCACAACACTATTCGAAGACTTTTTCGCCTCTTCTGTAGTGCCGACGAACTCTATGCGCCTATTATACAACATCGCAATTCTATCCGAAACTAAAAAAGCACTTTGCATGTCGTGAGTAACGACTATCGATGTTACATGAAGCTTTCTTTGAATTTCTCTTATGAGCCTGTTGATGCGCATCGTGTTGGCAGGATCGAGCCCTGTCGTCGGCTCATCGTATAAGATGACCGCCGGTTCGGTTGCAATGGCGCGCGCAAGCCCCACACGTTTTTTCATGCCGCCGGAAAGGTCGGCCGGCATCATATTAAGGATATCTGCAAGCCCCACAAGCTCCAGCTTGTCGGTTATGATCTTGTTGATCTTATCTTCCGGATATTTAAAGTGCTCCCTGACGGGGTAGGCAACGTTCTCAGCGACCGTGAGAGAATCAAAGAGCGCCGCCCCCTGAAAGAGCATTCCTATCTCTTTTCTGACCTCAATAAGCCCCCACTCATCCATTTTGGTGATATCTTTTCCCCTGAAATAAACATGGCCGCTGTCTGGTGGAATGACACCCAAAAGAAGCTTTAAAAGCACGCTTTTACCAGAACCGCTGCCGCCTATTATGGTGGTCGTCTCCCCCTCGATTATATCGAGCGAAAGGTCTTCCAGCACCTGATTCTTCCCAAAGGCCTTATATAGCTTCTTGAACGAAATAATTGGCGTCATAAACTTTAGTAGAACAATATGAATATCTTCGTCAAAAAGAAGTCGGCAACAAAGATGAATATCGACGAATATACGACCGCCTTGGTCGTTGCCACGCCGACGCCTTCCGTTCCGCCCCTGGTGTTAAGCCCTTCATAACAGGCTATTATCCCCACAAAAAATCCGAAGAAGAAGGTCTTTCCGATGCCGGAAACAAGGTCTTCCATGACCACAGAACGCCATATCTGGTCCATAAAGAATCTGGAAGAGACGCCCGCCTCTCTTACGGTTATCACCATGCCTCCCAGAACTCCGAGAGCACATGAAATTAAAGAAAGAATGGGCGTGGCAATTACACATGCCATGACCCGGGGCACAACAAGCTTCGATATCGGGTTCGCCCCCAGCGCCTCGATGGCAAGGACCTGTTCGGTAACTACCATGGAACCTAGTTCGGCGGCGATACCGCTCCCTACGCGCGCCGCTACCATGAGAGAAGTAAGCACCGGCCCCAGCTCGCGCATGATGGCGACGCCAATCACCTGCCCGACATACATTTGAAGCCCGAAACGAGCGAGGCCCACGGAGAACTGCAGCGCAAATACCATTCCGGTAAATATGGCAACAAGGCCTACTATGGAAAGCGACTTGTTGCCGACCTGCATAAGCTGTAAAGTAAGTTCACCGAAGTTCAGCCTGTGCCTGAAGAGTGCGGAGAACGTTTTTGATACAAGTCCGGCAACGCCTCCGATGTATAGAGCAAAGGATTGAAAGCGCTCGCCTATCAACTGAAATGTGGCTCTAATGGGCACTCTTTATTATGTCATCCTGAGCGCAAGCTAAGACTCCCGTGCAAACAGTTGTACGGGGATTCTTCGGCCTAGTGGCCTCAGAATGACATGCCTAAATAAAACGTTTCGAAATCCGCAACTCCGTCCGCATAGCTTTCCGGCGGAGAGATATAGATAAAGTCGAACGTGCAGTTATCCTTTTTGATCACCACCGAATCGAACTTCAAAGGAACACCGTCGGTCGAACCGGTCGATATCGTTTTAAGCGCGCCCCGCTCGTCGAGCATGAACTCGGTCTCTTTCTTTATCTTAAGGTCTGTGGTCCCTGCAAAGAGCTGGCTGTTCAAGACCTTCAGAGGAAGGTCCTCAAAAGAGGAGCCGCAAAAGGCGTCGGTAGAGATGGTCGCGCCAAGAGATTCATTATGAAAGGCAGCCGTTTTTGTATGCGTTTTTAGCCATTTCCATGAAGGGGGAAGCTCTCCGACCTTATAATAGAGGTCCTTTTTAAGAAAGACCATCTGATGCCTGTAACCGATGACCGAGGTCGACTGTCTCCCATGAAAACAGGCGGAAAGGATGAATGCGAAAAGAGCGACCCCAAAAAAAACGCTAGTCTTTCTCATATGTTTGGATTTATAGCGGAAAAGACGAGAAAATACAAGGACTAACCGTATCCATTAAAGCATCAGACAAGGGGAAAAAGAGACCTCGACCTATGATAGACGGTCCATAAACCCTTGCCAGAGATCTTATCCCAGAAACCCCTTCGAGAGACGGACAGGAGCAAACCCCATCATCCACATAATTTTCCTACTCAGCGCAAGCATCGGAGCCTTCTACAATTGTAATAATGAGTGAATAGCCTCTACCCAGGTCATCGCTTGAGGCAAGAAACGCCACACCTTGATAGAGCGTATTCGCCGGCAACGTTACACTCGTGCAATTACTGATAACATCGCCACTACGCACCCATGCACCAGAATCGAAGCTATCGCGTAATGTTGCTACGCTGTCATCATTAACATCTTTGAATCCCAGATAATTGAGCTGATCGTATCCGAGTTTTCCGGCAGAACCGTTAAGCTCGGCCTGGATAGTATATGTCGCATCCGCATTGCCTGTTTTAAAATAGTCGACGGCGCTAACTGGAAAATTCGCCTCAAAATAAGTGACATGCGCCTCGCCCAGCTCCGCATAGCAATCCATTTCCGATGTCATAGTCAATCTCATTCTATCGCTGCCACTTCCACTGACGAAGATAATATTGTAGTTTACGCCCTCCTGGAGGTCATCTGCGCTAAAGGCGGCACAGCTTTTACCGTTATCCATCCCTCTCATCGTAGAGACCGGGGTGATTGTCAGCACATTACTTGCTTGCGTCATGTTATATTCATGGGCAGCCATTCCTTCCAACGGATCCTTGATGATATCCAGCATAATAAAGTTCGTACCGCTAAGATCATCAAAAGACATGTGAGATCCTGCTAGAGCAATATATTCATCGCTCGGCGTCAACAGGTCTCCAACCAGGGCCTCACCGCCACCGTCACCGCCACCGTCACCGACAAGAGGAACAATCGTGCAGGCGTCTGCATTGGCTGCAGCAACAGCCATAGTGACACAATTGTTGGTACCCAAATGCGGCCCGTTGGTATCATATTCTGCCTGGACAAGACACTCGACGTCACTATCAGTAGCTTCAATAAAATCCTTAATCGATAAGAGATAGGCATATGTAAACGATGTCGAATCATTATCACATGCTACCCCTTGGTAGACGGTTGAACAGCCCTGCCCGCCGCAACCTAGAACCCCGCCGCCGCCACCGACATATTCATCACCCTGCTGGTCTCCGCAAATATCTGCCGCTGCATACTGGCTCGCTTTTAATACGCTTCCTTTGCTTATACTGTTGGCCCCGCCTCCGCCGTAGCACTGTTGCATGCACTGCTCATAGTTTATCTGACTGACGGCAACCCCTGCCGCCCCGTACTGATTCTGCATCTGATTCATACAGGCTTCGACTTCGCATTCGTTACCGCCGTTCACGACCGTCCCCACCTTGTTCTTCAGGTCGTCCCCTGAAAGACCGTTAAATTCTCCCTGTTGCATGTTGTATTTATTTGACTCGTTTATCGCCAGGGGGTCCATACTGCCTGCGTACATCTGATCCTTGTACTGCTCCACCGCATAGGATGTAATGGTACCAAAATCATAGTTATCTTTCATGCTTGCGCCGGAAACGGGCACGTACGTGTGTGTCATCTGCATCAACGACGATCTGGTGGCGGGATCACTGAAATTCATCTGATCATTGGCGAACATGCCCACGAACATCGCCGCCTTGTGTTCATCGTCTATGATGTCATTGATATATCCGCCCGACTTGAAATCGCCTATCGTTGTTTGAAGGTCCCTAAAATAGTTCTGTTCAAACGCCATTGCGTCGTTAAAATATGCTGGTGGCATCTCACGGAAAGATGCCCCGTAGGCCTTAACATCATCTGTATCGAAGGAGCTGGACTTGAATGAACCCTTTATAAAATCCCCCATCTCGCCGCCCTGATCAAAGAGTGACCCGCTCAGGTCTAGGACGGTGTCCACCTTCAGAAGATCTCCGCAATAAGTGCGGAGCAGTTGGTTGAATCCGGCCTGTTCCCCGGCTCCAATTTTCTCCATACCGGTGGAGAACTTACGCCTGTAGACATCCTTGTCCGCGAATCCTCCTGCCGAAACTATCTGGTCGAATTTAACTCCCGTCTCTGAAAAACACTTATCCGTTACGAATTTGATCGCGCGCATCCAGCGCATCTTGGCTCCTACGGTACTTACTTCGCGGCTCAGACAGTTAGTAGTGAGGTCGGACTCGCTCCCCTTGAGGAGCGACACCTTAAGCAAGCTTATATCTTCACTCTTGTTGAAAAGTTGCCCGGCAAGCGTGAGGGCATTTCTTATGCACGCCTCATCCGTCGCTTCACAGCCAAGAGACGCCGCCATGTCAAGCATGGATGTCGTTGTTACGTCCGTCGTACCTGTGTCTATAGCATCCGCAAGACTGGAAACCTCCATAATATTGCCGAGGTCCACGGAATCCCCATCGGTTATATTTATTTTGAGATAAGAGCTTGCACCATACGGGTTCTCCATTGAGGCAACGACTTCATCCGTCATCGAAACGCTGAACGTGTAATCTTCGGCCAACGCAACACTGCCCACATCTTCCCCTGTGATGAAGTTTGTGATAACGGCCGATACGCCGGATGTATCTACCGCCTTATACCCTGAAAGATTTGCGCTTACGCTAAAGCTTGATGGAAGTTCGACCGTTCCGGTTATCGCCTTTGTTACCGCGGTAGTTCCGCCACCCGTCTCGTCAGGTGAAGAAACCACGTCTATGCCTGTCTTACAACCGGCGAGGAGCAAGAACGCCGCTATCATCCCCACCAGCCTTGTTTTATTATTGAGTCTCATAATCATTAACTCTGATGATTATCCCCAACAGAGCCTCCCCACCCTTAGGCGTTGCAAACCACATGCCAACTATTTGAGTAGATGGGCATTATTAGACATATAAATATGTTGTTATTACATGACGTTACTAACGCAGTACGCACTATGCCCGATCGGGAGTGGGTATTTCCTCACCCGGTGGGTGTCGGAATGTTGACGTTTTTGAAATAATCATCAATATCGAAGTATTACGATTTCAAAATCGTCATTTTATTGACACGTCAGCAACCTATTAAAATTGTTGTTTTTTAAATCGAAAAACAGAAATTGACACTTTAACAAATAAGGTTAAACTGCCGCCTATCAACCATGGGCATTAAAGAAAACATTACGATTGTAAGGGAAAAAGTTAACCGCGCCTGTTTAAATTCCGGGCGCGATCCATCTTCAGTTCGGCTCATTGCGGTCTCAAAGACAAAGCCTGTTGCCGATATTTTAGAGGCCGTTGATGCCGGACAACTTATCTTCGGCGAGAACTATGCCCAAGAACTGCGCGATAAGGCCAGGGAGTTAGAGGTTGCACCACGCACGGCGCACGACGCGCGGCGCACGGCTATCGAGTGGCACTTCATCGGCCATCTGCAAAAGAACAAGCTGAAATATATCCTGCCGGTGGCAAGCTGGACGCACACGATAGATTCGGTGGAGTTGCTTGAGACCATCCTGAGCAAAGCGAAGGATCTCATACTCAGAAACGAGGGAGATCCTTCGCCACCTGAGCCGGCTCAGGATGACAGGCGCGTTATCAACTCTCTTATCGAAGTGAACATTGCCGGCGAAGATTCCAAATCAGGCATATCCCCCGAAAACGTCTTTGAACTTGTTAACGCCTTTTCTAAAGCCTGCAAGCCTGCCAACCTGCTAACCTGCAAACTCCGCGGTTTAATGTGTATGCCCCCCTTCTCCTCCGACCCCGAGACGGGCCGCCCTTATTTTAAGAAATTGAAAGACTTGCTTGATGAAATAAATTCACGTAATATATACCCCGAAAAGCTGACCGAGCTCTCCATGGGTACGACACAGGATTTTGAAGTAGCGATAGAAGAGGGAGCAACTATGGTAAGAATAGGATCCGCGATATTCGGAAACCGAAACACGTGATCGGTTATCGGTAATCAGTGAACTAAATCACCGATCACTGATTACTGATTACTGATTACCAAAATCTATGCACTCACTAGGTTATTTAGTATTAGCGATCGCCCGCATGCTGGGCCTCATCATCAACATCTATACATTTGTGATCGCCGCGGCGGTCATTGTCTCGTGGGTCAATGCCGACCCATTTAACCCGGTTGTAAAGATCATTCGTTCCCTAACGGAACCCGCATTCAACATCTGCAGGAAGATCGTTCCCCAAAAACTATACAGAACAGGGTTAGACTTTACGCCCATCGTCGTATTGCTGATACTCATTCTATTAGACACCATGTTGGTCAACACGCTCTTTGATGTCGGAAGAAGCATGCTCACTAAATAACCAAATGGAAATTAATTCATTGGATATTCATTTGTCATTTGGATCCGGGTATTGGTAATTATGTTTATTAAGGTCCACATACAACCCGGGGCAAAAAAGAACGAAATAGTCGGCCGTCACGGCGACGCGGTCAAGATAAGACTAAAGGCTCCGCCGGTCAACGGCAAGGCGAACGAAGCGCTTATCGCATTTCTGGCCAAAAAGCTTGACATCCCAGGGCCCGCCATCACCATAAAGGCCGGCCGCGCCTCCCGCCAGAAGCTGCTGGAGGTGAATGTACCGGAAACGGCACTTAGGGTTTTGCTTGACTTGTAGGGCATATTTCCTGTAGTTACGGCCCTTAAATTCTCAAGGAGGAAGCACCATATGTCGTTAAGCAAAAAATATACCTGGGCCGATTTTTTAAAGGCAAATCCGGAGCACAAGGCAAAAAAGACCAAAAGAACCTCAAAAGAGGGAGCAAAGGCCTTTGAAGCCGCCTATAAACAACATGTTAAGGAATATCTAAAGGCCCGCATGGCAAAGATCGATAAAGAGTCAGCGCGTTGCCCCAAGAACAAGGCATACCTCGTAAGGCTTGAAACCTCAAAAGAGCGCGCAAAGATGCTCCAAAAGAACGTATAAGATAGAACATTAGACATCTCGTTAGGCCGCCTGCTGTTCCAATTTAACAGAGACAATCTTTGAAATGCCCGGTTCTTCCATGGTAACGCCGTAGAGAGTGTCGGCAAGTTCCATCGAGCGCCTGTTGTGCGTGATCATGATGAACTGTGAAAGCCGGCTCATCTCGCGCACGAGCTGGTTGAAGCGGTCGATATTGGCATCATCGAGCGGCGCATCGACCTCGTCGAGCAGACAGAAAGGCGACGGTTTGATGAGGAATATTGAGAATATGAAGGTGGTGGCAACGAGCGCCTTTTCACCGCCGGACAAGAGGCTGACGTTCTGAAGCTTCTTTCCGGGAGGCTGGGCTATTATGTCAATTCCGCTCTCAAGCACATTTTCATTGTCTATAAGGATGAGTTCTGCCCTTCCGCCGCCGTGGAAAAGTCTGGGAAAGAGCGCTTTAAAGCGTTCATTGACCGCATTGAAGGTCTCAACGAACCTTTCCTTAGATGTCCTATTTATCCTGATGATGGCTTTTTGCAAAGATTCTATAGAAGAGTTCAGGTCTTCCGACTGTTTCGTGAGGAACTCGTAGCGCTGGGCGATACCTTCGTATTCGCCTATGGCGTCGGTATTTACCGCGCCTATCTTTTCTATCTTGTCCTTCAGCTCCGTTGCACGCACCGATATCTTTTCTGAAAGCTCGGAAACGGTCGATATCTCTTCCTTGCCAAAGAACTCCCTGCACGACTCGATATCGTAACCGCAGAACTTTGTGGCAAGATCCGTATGATATTTTTCCTGCATCTCGCGTTCGAGATAAAAAACCCGTTCGGTCGACTTTGTCTCCTGCAACTTCAGTTCGTAGATGGAGTTCTTCGTTTCCTCAAAGGTCTTACGAAGCTCCCTTAGGCCGACCTCTTTGTTCCTTAGGTCTTCAAGCGACCTGTCGTATGCAAGCTTTAGTTCGGTCTGTTCCTTCCCCGAGACCTCTATATCCTTAACTAATATGCCTATCTCTTCTTTTGCCGCCTCAAGGGTCTCGGTGTTCTGTTCTATCTCAATATTAGCTTCTACAATGTCGGCCTTTTTTGAGGCTATACTGTTGTTAACATCATGAATGGACTCCGAAAGTCTTTTTGTCTCTCTCTCAAGGGAGAGGCTCTGTTCCTGACTTGCGGCCAGCTGAACTTTCTTGGCGGTAAGTTCGTCAGAGACAAGACCTAACGAATTTCTCTTCTCTTCGACCTCTGCCGTCAATCTTGTAATATCGGACTCGAGGATGCGCTGTTTCTCTTCCGCCTCGGCGACCTTTGAAGTAAGGGTCGTTCTCTCATGCGCGGCAAGTTCTTTCTTTTCTGCAAGGGCGGCAGTTTCAACCGTCAGCCTGTCCCTGTCCTTGCGCCAGTTGGAGATCTGTTGCATGATCCCCTGAACGTCGCGCTCTTTGTGGACGAAATCGACATCATACTGATGAATGGCCGACTTGAGCTGAGAAAGGCGGGCCTCGTTCACCTGGACCTGTCTGCGCAGGTCCGACACAAGCTCGTTCTTTGAATCTATCTCTTCTCCAAGGCGCGCCGTCTCTCCTTTAAGCTCGCCTATCTCGCGCTTTTGGGCGAGGAACTGGCGCGAAGAATCGCTCCCGCTACCGCCGGAGACAACGCCGTAAGGATCGACCATTTCGCCGTCGAGCGTCACAAGGGTCTTGCTGTGGCCGTTCCCCTGCCAGACGCCAAGGGCCTTATCGAGGTCCGAGACCAGGACTATGTCGTTAAAAAGATACTTCCCTATCTTTTGATAATCGTCCGTAAATTTAACGTGATCAAGAAGAGGCCCCATTACTCCCTCGCCCGTCGGCATGGGTGATGCATCGACGCTCTCTCTGACCTCAAGAGGAACGAACGTGGACCTTCCGGCAGATGCGGTCTTTAGATAATCTATCGCCGCAACGCCTTCCTGATATGACTTAACGACGACGTATTGAAGTTTTCCGCCAAGCGCGGCGCTGACCGCGGCTTCGTAGGCAGGCTCCGTCTCTATCACCTCGCTTATCGTGCCGAACACGCCGGAGAACTCACCTTCGACCGCCTCGTTCTTTCTCTTAAGCACCGCCCTGACGCCGTCTTCATAGCCTTCGAAGTTCTTGCTTAATTCCTCAAGCGAAACAAGACGCGAACTCTTCGATGAGAACATCTGTTTGATATCGTTCAAGCTCGCTTCATTATGAAGAACTTCGTTCTTTATCTTCTGGTTGTTATTCTCAAGGGCGGACATCTCCTGCGATATCCCCTCTTTTGTCCCCTTCATGTCGGTAAGCGCACCCTCGGCAAGAACCATTCCGCCTTCAAGCTCGGACACCTTCTTATCTATCGTGTCTATCTCGGTCTGGTTCCTGGCAATGGCGCCCGCAATATCGGCATCCTGCTTGTCTATCTGCTCAAGACGGGCCTTTGATTCTGATATCGCCCTGATGCTGAGAACGACCTCCTGTCTGAAGGATTCTATCGAAGAATTTGTGGCGTCGACCTCAGATGTGAGAGCGGCGGCCCTTTCCTGGATGGATGCCACGGTCTCTTCGAACGACGCAAGTTTGATGTCCGCGTTGACCTTGGACCCGTTCACACCGCTCAGTTCGCTTGTGAACGTTTCAAGCTTTCCCTTCAGTTCGGTTATCTCCTGACTGTCGTCCTCGCATCTTGTTCTTAACTGTGAAAGTGATTCTGTCTTGAACTTTACCTCGGCCTCATTGAGACGCATCCTGTTCTGAAGTTCGTAGATGCGTTCCTGAAGCGAGTTCAGTCTTCTTTCGGTCTCGGTAAGCTCCAGCCTCATTGAATCGATGGAGGTCTCTTCGTTTGAAACAGATGCTCCCCTGGAGGCCTCGTCTTCCGAAAGGGAAGAGAGCTTCGTTCGCAGGACCGAAAGTTCTTCGGACCATGTCTTGTATTGATAAGATGCGAGAGAGAGCTCAAGTTTCTTGAGCTCATCCGCAAATATCTTGTAACGCTCCGCCTTCTTTGCCTGACGTGACAGCGAGTTCTTTTGAGATTCGAGCTCGGAGATGATGTCGGCAAGACGCGCAAGGTTCAGTTTCGTCGCCTCGATCTTTCTTAGCGCCGAATCGCGGTGCATCTTGAACTTGGATATGCCGGCCGCTTCTTCAAGCAGAGAGCGCCTTTCCTCGGGCTTTGCCGAAACGATTCGCTCCACCTGCCCCTGTTCGACGATCGAGTAGGCCTTGGTGCCGACGCCTGTTCCCAGAAAGAACTCTATGATATCCTTATGTCTGCAGGGAACCTTATTGATGTAATATTCGCTTTCGCCGGAACGGTAGAGCCTTCTGCCGATGGTTATCTCGGAGTAACTTGCATATTCCGCCGGCGCGCGCCCGTCAGCGTTATCGAACGTGAGAAACACGCTTGCCATGCCTGTTGCAGGGCGGGCTTCGCTTCCGTTGAAGATGACGTCGCTCATGTCGTGGCCGCGAAGGTGTTTTGCAGATTGTTCTCCCATGACCCAGCGGATAGAATCCACTACGTTAGATTTCCCGCTACCGTTGGGTCCGACTACGGACGTGATGCCCGCATCGAAGGTTATTACTGTTCTATCAACAAAGGATTTAAAGCCTATAAGCTCTAATGATTTTAAGCGCATAATGCGACATATTATGCCTAACCATATGATATTTGTAAAGAATATTATTGAGTTTTTGCGAAAAAAAAGGCTTACGGGATGGTTGCGACCACGGTCAAGGTTGCCATGTCGATGATGGAGATCGTGTTATCATCTATGTTCCCTACATATAAATAAGCGTCAACACCGGCCGGGGGGGGACTGTAAAGACCCATGCCGAACGGCTGGCTACCTACGGTTATGTCGGCCCCGCGGACATATCCGGGAATGCCTATGACTGATACCGAATTGTCGCCGGTATTCGTCACAAAGATATAATCGGTGGCAATGACCATCTCCTGGGGGTCCGCGTTGGAATCGGCGCCGACGCCGATCGATGTAACTACCACGCCGGCATCGTCCTTGGACATAACGGTCGCCGTCGTATTTCCGGTTATCGGTGGAAAAGCCGCAGGGTCCAGCACATAAAGGAGCGGGGTATATTGGTCGTCAATATACTCCACGTCCGTCATGTATACATAGGTCTCGTCATTGGTCGCCGCGCGGGGACTTAAGAAGTCGCTCACATAATAATCTATATTGTTCTCATCAAGATCGAGGACGAACATGCCGCCGGTTGGAATAGTGATGAAGGCCTGTCTCCCGATTATCGTAAGATCGCGCATATCGGCACCGCCAAGTGTGGTACCGTCAGAAAGGGCCAGATTGGCGACCGATATAGGGGTCATCGATGCCGGATCCGCCACCGGAAAATAATCTATGGTCGAGTTATATGCGGCAACGTAGACGTTGGTGTTCGATGTGTCGCGCTCTATCCCGAACGGATTGGACCCATCCTCGAAATATTCCACTTTCAGAAAATCGGCCGAGGCCTCATCTACATTCACACGGATGATATTATCCACAAGGTCGGCATTGTTCGACGAATATCTATTGGCGACGAATATCACATTGGTCGCAGGATCATAATAGGTATGTCCGCTGAAGCTGGTTGTCGGGGCCGTGCCTACGAGAGCCGGGATGAGAGGGTCGGCGAGGTCATAGACCTGAAGTGAGCCGTTCTTGTAAAGGACCGTGTTATTGGAATTAACAAGATAGAGTCTCTTCGTCGCGGAGTCTATGTTGATGCTAAGCGGGCTCGCGATGTTGTTGCCGATCTCCTTGAATATCTCGTCCCCGGCACAAGAAGAAAAGAACATGAGCCAGGAGGCAAGAAGCATGATAAAATGCAACATGGTCTTTCCTGTTTCCTGCTTCCTGATTCCTACCTCAGTTGTCTTCATTATTATTTAGTCTCCGATGCCGTCACTCCCTTTTCCTTCAGCACCGCCTGGGCCGCCGCAAGACGCGCGATGGGCACGCGATAAGGCGAGCAACTCACAAAATCGAGCCCTATCTGGTGACAGAACACTACGCTCTGCGCCTCGCCGCCATGTTCACCGCATATGCCTATCTCAAGGCAGGGCTTCGCCTTGCGCCCGAGCTCTATCGCTATCTTCATTATCTTGCCAACGCCGCCCTGATCGATAGTAACGAACGGGTCGTCGGGGAGTATATGCTTTTCTACGTACTCTTTCAAGAACCTTCCGGCGTCGTCGCGCGAAAGCCCAAACGTGGTCTGTGTAAGATCGTTCGTGCCGAAAGAGAAGAAGTCGGCGAACGGAGCGATCTCGTCCGCGGTTATTGCGGCGCGAACAAGTTCTATCATCGTACCGATCTTATATGGGACCTTGGTGCCTGTGCGGGCTATTACCTCCTCCGCGACCTTTTCGCAGACGCCTCGCAGGAACTTGAGCTCGTTCACGTGAGAGACCAGAGGAATTTCGATCTCGGGTTTTGAATTGATGTTCTCTTCCTTCTTGAGCTCGCAGACCGCCTCCATGATGGCCTGCGCCTGCATGGCATAGATCTCGGGGTAAGTAACGCCAAGACGACAGCCTCGGTGCCCAAGCATCGGGTTGAACTCGTGGAGCGCCGACACCTTCTCGCGAAGCTTTTCAGGTGTGAGCCCTATTTTCTTCGCAAGGTCGATTATTTCGGATTCTTTGTGAGGCAGGAACTCGTGTAGCGGAGGATCGAGGAGTCTTACCGTGACCGGCAGACCCTTCATGGCGCGGAATATCCCTTTAAAATCTCCCTTTTGATATGGAAGGAGCTTCTTTAGCGCCTTCTTTCGCAGATCGACATCGCCCGCAACTATCATCTCGCGCATGGCATCAATGCGTTCCGGATCAAAGAACATGTGTTCGGTTCTGCAGAGGCCGATCCCTTCGGCGCCGAACTTCAAGGCAACCTCGGAATCGTGCGGAGTATCGGCGTTCGTGCGAACGCGGAGCCTGCGGATCTTGTCTACCCAGTCCATGAGAATGCCGAACTCGCCGGTAAGTTCCGGTTCAACAGTCCCAACCTTGCCGTTAAGCACCTCGCCGGTCGTTCCGTTGAGCGTTATCCAGTCCCCCTCTTTGAATGACATGGACTTCGTGTGAAATTCTTTCTTGTTAACGTCTACCGTAATATCGCCGCAGCCGGCAACACAGCACTTGCCCATTCCTCTGGCAACAACTGCCGCGTGGCTCGTCATTCCGCCGCGCGCCGTGAGTATGCCCTGTGCCACGTTCATGCCGTGAATATCGTCAGGCGACGTTTCCAGACGGACCAATATCACCTTTTCACCGTTCTCGGTCCACTTTTGTGCCTCATCGGCGGTGAATACTGCGCGCCCAACTGCCGCGCCTGGCGAAGCGGGAAGACCCTTCGCGACAACTTCCTTTTTGGCGTTCGGGTCTATCATCGGATGAAGGAGCTGGTCCAGCTGAGCGGGCTCTACTCTGAGAATAGCCTCTTCTTTGGAGATAAGGCCTTCGTTCATCATATCGACCGCTATCTTAACGGCGGCCCTTGCCGTGCGCTTACCGTTACGGGTCTGGAGCATCCACAATTCCCCCTGCTGGATGGTGAATTCGATATCCTGCATGTCGCGGTAGTGTTCCTCCAGCTTCTGATATATCTTTTCGAGTTCAGCGTAGAGCTTTGGCATCACCTCTTCCAACGACCTCTCTGTGTCGTTCTTTTTGCCGACCAGATTGATAGGCTGAGGCGTTCTGATACCGGCAACCACATCTTCTCCTTGCGCGTTCACAAGATATTCACCGAAGAACTTGTGGTCTCCCGTCGAAGGGTCGCGGGTAAATGCAACACCGGTGGCGCAGTCATCGCCCATATTGCCGAAGACCATCGCCTGAACGTTGACTGCCGTACCCCAGTGGGCCGGTATATTGTTAAGACGCCTGTATTCGATGGCTCGTTTGTTCATCCATGAACGAAAGACCGCCCCTATGGCTCCGTTAAGTTGTTCCCAAGGGTCATCAGGGAACGCGCGGCCGAGTCTCTCCTGAGCTAAGGTCCTAAACTTCTGGCAGAGGTCTTTTAAGTCCTCTGCGGTCAGGTCGGTGTCGAGCTTAACGCCCTTCGCCTTTTTCACCGCATCCATTATATGTTCAAAATGTTCGCGGTCTATCTCAAGAACAACGTCCGAATACATCTGGATGAAACGTCTGTAGGCATCGTAGGCAAAGCGTTCGTTTCCCGTGCGCTCGGCAAGACCGCGAAGAGTTTCGGGGTTAAGACCGAGATTTAATATCGTGTCCATCATGCCCGGCATGCTGGCGCGTGCGCCGCTTCTGACGGACAATAAAAGAGGGTTCTGAGTATCGCCGAACTTTGCGTTCATCTTCTTTTCGGTGAACTCAACGCCTTCCTTTATCTCTTTATCGAGGCCCTTCGGGAACTGATGGTCGTTGTTGTAATATTCCGTGCAAACTTCGGTGGAGATGGTGAATCCCGGAGGAACAGGTATCCCTAAGTTCGCCATTTCGGCCAGATTCGCGCCCTTTCCTCCAAGGAGGTCCTTCATCTTCGTGTTACCGTCGGCCTTTCCGGGTCCGAAAAGATATACATATTTCTTGGTCATTTTATCTTTCTCCTTTGTTTAGGCTTGAGTGTTCAATCACCAAAACCCAATGTCGAATGAAATTCCAAGCCTCAATGACCAATTGGGAATTGACTCATTGGACATTCATTCGTCATTGCAACTTGGACATTAGGGCACCTCTAAAAACCCCTTGATGTGTCATTGCGAGGAGCCGCAGGCGACGAAGCAATCTCCATAAATCAAGCGTTTGCTTAGAGATTGCCGCGCCCCTTCGGGGCTCGCAATGACAGAGTAAGTAGGTTTTTAGAGGTGCCCATTAGTCATTTATAGTTTGAATTTATTTTTTAAATACTCCACAACGTTCTCCATAGCCACCCTCTCCTGCACCATGCTGTCGCGGTCGCGAACGGTCACCGCGTGGTCCTCTTCGGACTGGAAATCGTAGGTGACGCAGAAGGGAGTTCCTATCTCGTCGTGCCTTCTGTAGCGCTTGCCTATCGAACCGGCGCTGTCAAAATCGGAGACGAAATACTTTCTTGTCTCTTTTTCTATCTTGCGAGCGGGTTCGGATATCTTGTCCGAAAGCGGAAATACAGCCACCTGATAGGGAGCCATCGAGGGATGAAATCCCATCACCACCCTTGTCTCGCCCTTTACTTCTTCTTCGCGATAGGCATCTACTAGTATGGCGAGCAGAGTTCTATCGACTCCAACGGATGTCTCGATGACGGAGGGGACGTATCTCTCCTTTGCCTGTTCATCGAACCATGAAAGGTCCTTGCCGCTCTCTTTTATATGTTGCGAGAGGTCGTAGTTTCCGCGGTTGGCGATGCCTTCCATTTCGGAAACTCCGAACGGCATCTCGAACTCAACGTCCGTGCAGGATTTTGCGTAGTGCGCCAGTTCATCATGGCTATGGGGACGCAGACTTAGACTCTCTTTCTTTATGCCAAGACCTAAGAACCAGTTGAAACGTTCCTTCACCCAGTATTCGAACCATTTTTCGGACTCGCTTTCGTGGCAGAAGAACTCCATCTCCATCTGTTCGAACTCGCGCGAGCGAAAGATGAAATTGCGCGGAGTTATTTCGTTACGGAACGCCTTCCCTATCTGAGCGATACCGAAAGGCATCTTTACCCTGCTAACGGAGCAGACGTTCTTGAACTGTGTGAATATGGACTGACAGGTCTCGGGTCTTAGGTATGCGAGCGATTTGGAATCTTCGGAGGCGCCGACGTGCGTCTGGAACATTAAGTTGAACTGTTTGGCCCCGGTAAGCTCGCCGCCACATTCGGGACACGTCCCCTTCTTGTATTTTTTACTCTCGGGGACATCGTCCGCGCGATAACGTTTTTTACACTTCTTGCAGTCGACCATCGGGTCAGAGAAACTTGAAACGTGTCCGGAGGCTATCCATGTCTGGGGATGCGCTATGATAGATGTGTCGATACCGACCACATTTTCGCGTTCTTGGACCATGTTCTTCCACCAAGAATCGCGTATCCTTCTCTTGAGTTCGGCCCCTATCGGCCCGTAATCCCAGAACCCGTTAATACCGCCGTAAATTTCGGAGTTCTGAAATATAAAACCCCTTCGTTTACAAAGACTTACAATCTTATCCATGTCCACCATTTCTATCTCCTCCGGGGAGACACACTTAATTAACAATTGAACGTTTAACGTTGCGAATTAAGTGTGCGTCCCCTGCGAGGGGGTTGCTAACATGCTCAAGTTATTGCAGTCAAGAGATAAACTGGACGTTTGACAGGTCTTTAAAATGAGAATCCATCGTGATGACGATTGCTTCACTATTAAGTGCCGCTGAATAGAATTAAGTGCCGCTGAATAGATCATGGAATCTGCCGTGAGAATTTTAACCTTAATCCATTTTACAAGACAGGTTTTGAAGAGTATAGTGGCGAAGGAATATGGGGGTAAAAATATGGCATCGGAAAACGAGCCTTTAGACAATGATGACTCTAAAGAAGTCGACCAGAGAATTGGGCGGTCGGAAATGTTCTTTAGGACGATATTCGAAGAGAGCCGCGACGCCATTTATATTGCCGATGCCGATACCGGACTACTTATTGACGTGAATAAGGCGGGGCTTTCGCTTGTCGGGCGTACGCGTGAAGAGTTGATAGGAAAGGACCATACTATACTTCACCCGCCTGTTGAGGCCGAATATTACAGGACACAGTTCAAGCGGCACATTGAGGCAAGATATGCAAAACCGGAAGAGTCGCATATCATCACCGGAAATGGAAAGATGGTGACGGTAGAGATAAGCGCAAGCACGACCATACTCCCCAACGGAAAGAAGATCATAATCGGAAATTTTAGGGATATTACGGAACGTAAAATAGCAGAAGAAGATCTTAAAGAAAGGGTACACGAGCTCGAGATATTTAACAAGGCCGCGATGGGGCGTGAAGAGCGCATCCTTGAACTAAAAGACAAGGTAAGGGCGCTCGAGTCTAGATTAAAAGAGAAGTGAACCTTTGCATCGATACCTCAAAGAGCCCTTTGTCCGTGAGTTTGAACTCCGGTATCACGGGAAGCGCAAGGAACGAAAGAGCCATGAACGGATCGCTCACTCTGGAACCTAACTTTGCGCATGCCTTTTTGAGATGAACGGTGTCACTGGCGACGTCTTTGATATTTCCGTAGGACATGAGCCCCGCAAGCGGCAGTTTTAAAAGACCCATTATCTCGGAGCGATCCACCACCACCATTCCTCCGCCGCATTTAACAAGAGTCTCCACCGCCACGATCCTGTGTTCCAGTCTCATTTCTCCGATTTAAATACCACATCTTGACATGCCGCACAACAAAATGTCCATTTCACGACCATCAAAGACCAGTAAGAGGGGATGGGATGTCTATCTCGGGTCCGGCGTTTTGCTCAGGCGCCGCAAAACGCCTGCAGCTTCGGACGCCGCATCTATCGTATGGCTTAGATAGCGTCATCCTCAGATGCCCCTCGACAGACATCCCATCCCCTCTTACTGATCTTTCAACGACAACTACATTTTGAAGGGGCGGGTGAGGTGTGAGAGCGACGTCGCGGAGGACATGGCATCGGCCGCCCTTTCATAAATGCCATGGCCGAGCGGCCCTAGGTGCCGGATTTGCGGCGTTTGAGCAAATTCCTACCACCGGTCGCTCAAACACCCTACCCACCCCTGAAAAATCAGTTGTATATTGGACATTATGGAAAGGATAGTGTAGGATCTCGCCCAGTTGAGCATAAGGGCATATAGATTAGCGAAAGAGATAGCACGGGAACCGAAGAGGACGATAGCGGTTGTAACGCCGACGGAAAGCCTGGCAAAGAGCTTTGCGAACGACCTCAACTTCTTCATAAGCGGCCGCGCCGGTGGAGAGGTCTGCCTTTTTCCCGAACCGGACGCCATCCCCTACACCCATCTAACGACACAACCCGACATCTGGATAGACCGACTTCGCATCCTTAATAAACTCTACAGCGGCGACGTCCTTTATCTCACAACATCGATCCAGTCGTTCCTCCGAAAGTGCCCTCCTCCCTCGATATTCGAAAGATATAAAAAGACCATATATCTTCATGACCTCGTTGACTGCGACGAGCTTTCAAAGTTCCTTATCGAGTGCGGGTACATCAACCAGCCGCTCGTTGAGGACGAAGGGGCCTTTTCTATAAGGGGCGGTATAATAGACATCTTCTCCCCCGCCATGGAGAGGCCCGTTCGAATAGATCTCGACGGCGACGAAGTGGCGTCGCTTCGGACCTTCGATGCCGTAACTCAGAGGTCATCTTTCAGCATCTCATCATTTGCCATAATGCCGGCAAGGAACGTCGTCTTGAACGATGAGACAAAGGCAAGGGCCCTTGGCCAGCTCAAGGACCTTTGCGACAAGAACGATATCAAGCCAACGGAGCGCAGGGAATTTGCCGAAGGGATAGAGCACAACTTCTATGCGCAGGCGACAGAGACGCTGATGCCGTTATTCTATGACCATGTCTCGGGACTTAGCGAACAGCTGCCGAAGAACTCCGGCATCTATATTTATGACGATATAGAGGTCGCCACAGAAAAAGACAAACTCTTCAAACGACTCCGCGAAGCCAGAGAGAACGCGAAGCATATCGAGCGGATAGTTGCACCGGAGATGATATATGAAGCCGATGTCGGAGATCAGAAATCAGAGGTCAGATATCTTAGGTCAGATATCCGACTTCCGACCTCCGACGTCCGGCTTCAATCCGTTGGAAAAGATGCTATTCCGGCGATAGTTAAGAAGATCCAGAGCTGGCAGCAGCTTGGCCTTCGCATAATACTCACCTGTCACACCACTACCCAGGCGGAAAGGCTCCTGGACCTCATCCGCTGGCAGGGTCTTGCGGGAGAGATAACGGACAGACCGTTCGGCGAGATACTCACCCTTGGCAGGTCGAACATATGGATAGCGCTGGGAAAACTGTCGGGCAGTTTTGTCTCCGAGGAAGACAAGCTTGCCATAATAACCGACGAAGAGATATTCGGAAGCAAGACCTCTAAACGCTCGGCTCCGGGGGAGAACTTTGAGGCCTTCACCGATTTCTCGCAACTAACCGATAACGACCTCGTCATCCACAAGGACCACGGCATCGGGAGATATCTGGGCCTTAAGAACCTGACCATAGCCGGAACAAAGAACGACTTCCTAGAACTTCAATATTTGGGTAACGATAAATTATTCCTCCCTGTCTGGAGGATAAACCTCATAAGCAGATACATTGGCGCCGGCGGCGAAGGAGGCGTTTCGCTCGACAAGCTCGGCGGAACAAGGTGGTCCAAGTCCGTTGAAAAGGTGACATCCGCCATAAGGACGATGGCGATGGAGCTATTAAAGATCTACGCCACGCGAAAACTGGCAAAGGGCTACGCATTCTCGGCCAGAGACGAGCTCTTTGAAGAGTTCGAGGCGGCCTTCCCCTTCGATGAGACCCCCGATCAACTTAGGTCCATAGATGAAGTATTAAAGGACATGACCGACGAAAAGACGACCGACCGGCTCATTTGCGGAGATGTGGGCTACGGCAAGACCGAAGTTGCCATGCGCGCGGCATTCAAGGCGGCGGCCGACAAGAAGCAGGTGGCAATACTCGTCCCCACAACGGTTCTTGCCTTCCAGCACTATGAGAACTTCATGAGCCGCTTTGCCAACTGGCCGGTGCGTGTCGAAATGCTCTCGCGATTCCGCTCGCGAACGGAGCAAAAGCATGTGGTCGATGAACTTTCGCGCGGGCTCGTGGATATCGTGATCGGCACCCATCGCCTCCTTCAACGCGACATCAAATTCGCGGATCTGGGACTCCTTGTTATCGACGAAGAACACCGCTTTGGCGTCGCGCACAAAGAGAGGATCAAAAGACTTCGCGTCTCCGTCGACACCATAACGATGTCGGCGACCCCAATTCCAAGGACTCTTCACATGTCGCTATCCGGCATTCGTGATATCAGCATAATAAATACGCCGCCTGTGAACCGCCTTGCCATCAGGACATATGTCGCCGAGTTCGAAGAGACCCTTATTCGCGGAGCTATTATGGCGGAGCTCTCCCGCGGAGGTCAGATCTTTTTTGTCCACAACAGGGTCGAATCGATAGAAAAGATGCACGAACTGCTCGTAAGACTCGTACCCGAGGCAAAGGTCGTCGTCGGTCACGGCCAGATGGAAGAGGATGATCTGGAAGATGTAATGATAAAGTTCCTTGAAAAAGAAGCGAACATACTCCTTTGCACGACCATCATTGAATCGGGGCTCGATGTGCCATCGGCTAACACCATCATTATAAACCGCGCCGATGCCTTAGGCCTTGCCCAACTTTACCAGCTTCGCGGAAGGGTCGGGCGTTCTAACATTCAGGCTTACGCCTATCTTCTGACACCCGGCGACGAGGCGATAAGCCCCATTGCAAACAAGAGACTTGCCCTGCTTCAGCGTTACACGGAGCTTGGTAGCGGTTTTCAAATAGCCATGCACGATCTGGAGATAAGAGGCGCGGGTAATATATTAGGCGCGCAACAATCAGGCCACATAAACGCCATCGGTTATGAGATGTACACAGAGCTCTTAGAAAAGACCATCCGCCACATGCAGGGAAAAGATGACGATGAAAAGGAAGATATCGAGATAACGCTTCCCATACCTGCATATATCCCAACCGACTACATAGAAGATCAGGGACAGAGGCTTGTGCTCTATAGAAGGCTCGCTGGTGTCGAGTCTAACGAGCATCTGGACGAGATATCCAAAGAGATGGAAGACAGATACGGCCCCATTCCAGAACTGGCAAAGAACCTCCTAAGCATTGTTGAAATAAGACTTCTTGCCAGAAAGTTAAGGATAGAATCTATTAACTATGACGGCAAGACCTTTGCCTATAAATTCGGCCCCAAGACTCCCGTAAAGCCTGAAACCATATTAGCCCTTGTAAAGAAGGAACCGAAAAAGTTCATCATCCGCCCGCCTGTTACGTTGCTACTGAAAATTGCGCTCACGAACACCAAAGAGATACTTTCAAGTGCAAGATCGTTCCTTTCAAATAACCTCTAATTTTCATTATCCACCGCAAATATAATAGACTCAATGACCTTATAAGGGCACTTTATTAAAACACCCCCCCCCTAAGGGGTCCGACCCTTTTATTTGGATTTAAATCCGAGAGCTACGATATATATCTCTTTTGAACCTTCGCGGGTGGCAGGGGGGAGGTACTGAGATACTTTTTTGAAGTGCTCGCGCAGGTCGCGCTTGAAATCCTCTGCCTCTTTCCCCTGAAATATCTTGGCGGCAAAGTTACCGCCTTCTTTTAACATCTTTTTGGCGGTGTCGAGCGCCATGGTACAGAGCTCATACGAAAGAAAACAGTCCCTGAATGCGACACCGCTGGTGTTGGGGGCCATGTCGGAGACGATGACATCGACCAAACCTGTTATCGGTGATCGGTGATCGGCTATCGGTAACTTTTTTGCATCTGCTGATGACTGATCACTGATTACCGATGACATAATTATGTCTTTTAAACTATCAATCGCCGCATCGTCATTGATATCTCCCTTTATAAATTTAACGTTGTGTTTAAGGCTTATCCTTATCGGCAGGATGTCTATTCCCACCACAAGCCCCTTAGACCCCACCATTCCTCCAAGCACTTCAAGCCAGCCACCTGGGGCGCATCCCAGATCTAAGATGAGATCGTTCCTCTGAACGATCCTAAACTTCTCCTGTATCTGCTCGAGCTTGTAGCTCGCCCTTGAAGCGCGGCCCTCGGCCTTTGCTTTCTTATAGTAATGATCTTTGCGATTATACATCTGGTTTAGACTGGCGGAAAAACCTTTTCTTTGTCCTTTAAGGTGAGCCCAAGGGCTAAAATGATCTTTCTCATGGTATCCATGCGGCATGGCATACCCTTTTCAATGCGGTCTATCGTGAGCGCGGAGATACCGGCCTTTCTTGCCAGTTCTGCCTTACTGACCAAAAGATCTTCGCGGATCTTCCTGACATTATTTTTCATGGGCATCACCTCACAGACTGAATGATGGGCATAATACAGATTTTGAATATATGTTGCAAGAATTTTCTTCAATTTTCAACCTGTTACTATAATTAATATATAATTGTATATAATTAGTATTTATATAATTAACAATTATAACCAGTTAACTAAAATAGACCTAAATACCAATTGAGGATCTTTTCTCCAAAGAAGAGATAAATATAGGCGGCGGCCACTAAAAAAGGGCCGAAGGGCATTGCGTATTTAAGGCCTTTCTTAAAGACTAACATTAGGGTGAGGCCAACTATCGAACCGAGCATGGAGCTTGCAAGTAGTATGAAAATAATGGCTTTCCACCCAAAGAAGGCCCCGAGCATGCAGGCAAGTTTTACGTCCCCTCCCCCCAAACCTTCCTGTTTTTTGAGCCATTCATATCCAAGACCGACCAGGCAGAGGAACCCTCCGCCGACCAGTATGCCCAGGATTATATCAACTAAAACGGGGGTTACGGGTCCATGCATGAAGGCAAGTCTTGCCATGACCCCGGCGGCTATTCCGGGAATGGATATGACGTCGGGAATGAGCCTGTGTTCAAGGTCTATGAAGGTAACGACTATCAAAGGGGCTACAAGGAAGCAGAAATATATCAGATACTGCGGGATGCTCTGAAAGTGAAAATATGTGGCCACAGAAAGGAAAAGCGTCAAGAGTTCAACTATTAGGTAGCGTAGCGAGATCTTTGATTGACAGTGGCGGCACTGCCCCTGAAGGACAATATAGCTAAGGAGCGGCACGTTATCGTACCAGCTTAACTGTTTGTGGCATCTCGGGCAATGAGAGCGCGGCGCAACTACCGATCTTCCTAAAGGGAGCCTGTAGATGCAGACGTTTAAGAAGCTTCCAACACATGCACCGAATATTCCAGCCACCAGATATGCGAACCACGGTGGCAATTGTGTAATGTCCATAGTCCCTCGCTCATCCTGAGCTTGTCGAAGGATGATCCGTTCATAGTTCGACACGCTCACCATGAACGGATGTTACTTGTTTAGCACATATCAAATTTATTGTAAACTTTTAGCTTGTATGTTAGCGAAACTGCTCGCATGTCAAAAATAAGCAAAGAGACGGTTGAACACGTGGCGGGGCTTGCAAACCTCAAGTTTTCGCCGATCGAGCTCAAAAAATATACCGAAAAATTCGCAAGCGTCCTCCATTACGTGGAAAAACTGGATAAATTGGACACCAAGGGCGTTGAACCGACATCTCACGCGATAGCGAACGTGTCGATGACCCTTCGCGAAGATAAGGCGGTAGATTTCAAGACAGCCGACGATATCTTAAAGGACGCCCCGGCAAAAGAAGGAAGGCTTATTGAAGTGCCGAAGGTGATAGAAGAGAGTTGACTAAGTTGATATGGGAATAAGAGAGATACATAATAGACTGATCAAGGGCGAGACGACCTCTGTTGCGCTTACCAAAGAACACTTGAATAAGGCGAAGACCTCCAAACTCAACACATTCATCACCGTCTGCGAAGAGAGGGCGCTTGTACAGGCCGAGGCCGCAGACAAAAGAATAAAAGAAGGAAATGCGCTTCCCCTCACCGGCATTCCCTTAGGCGTTAAGGATCTGCTGACAGTAAGGGGCGTCAAGACCACCTGCGGTTCAAAGATACTTGAAAACTATATTGCACCTTACAGCGCCACCGTTGTGGAAAAACTTGAAACGGCCGGCGCCGTTATCTTGGGAAAGCTTAACATGGACGAGTTCGCGATGGGCTCATCCAACGAACATTCGGCCTTTGGCCCCGTTAAGAACCCGATAGACGAAACAAGGATACCCGGAGGCTCGAGCGGCGGGAGCGCTGCGGCGGCAGCTGCTGGAGAATGCATAGCGACCTTAGGCACGGATACCGGCGGTTCGATAAGACAGCCGGCCGCCATGTGCGGAGTTGTTGGGCTAAAACCTACCTATGGCCGCGTCAGCCGCTACGGTCTCACCGCATTTGCTTCATCGCTCGACCAAATAGGACCTCTGGCGGCAAATGTAGAAGATGCGGCGATAATGCTCGAAACCATCTCCGGCCACGACCCGAAAGATGCAACATCTGTCAATAGGCCCGTTCCCGACTACACCGTTGCCCTAAAAAAAGACGTTAAAGGCCTCAAGATAGGCGTTCCGAAGGAATATTTTATTAAGGGCCTCTCTGAAGAGATCGGATCTTCGGTTAAATCCGCTATTGAAGAACTGAAAAAGATGGGGGCGGAGGTGAAGGAAATATCGCTTCCTCACACGGATCATGCTCTGGCATGTTATTACATAATCGCACCCGCCGAATGTAGCGCGAACCTTGCGCGTTTTGACGGCGTTCGTTATGGAAGGCGCGCGAAAGATGTAAAAGACATAAAAGAGCTCTATGAACGTTCCCGCGCCGAAGGTTTTGGCCCGGAGGTGACACTCCGGATAATGGTCGGGACCTACGTCCTCTCTTCCGGCTATTATGACGCCTACTATCGAAAGGCGCAGTGTGCGCGCACGTTGATAACCAAAGATTTTACGGAAGCATTCCAGAGGGTCGATGTTATAATGACGCCCACGACCCCCACAACGGCCTTTAAGCTCGGCGAAAAGACGGACGATCCGTTGCAGATGTATCTTTCGGATATATTCACGATACCGGTGAATTTGGCGGGGCTCCCCGCCATGTCGATGCCGTGCGGAAAGGACAAGCTGGGGTTGCCGATAGGGATGCAGATAATAGGCAGGCATTTTGACGAAGAGACTATTTTAAGGGTGGGATATAATTATGAGGCAGGAGGCGGGAGGCAAGAAGCAAGATAAATTCCTGCTTCATGCATCTTGTTTCCTGCTTCGGCAAATATGAGCTACGAGACAGTAATAGGACTTGAGATCCACGCGCAACTTTTAACAGAATCCAAGATGTTCTGCTCGTGCAGGACCTCGTTCGGCTCCGAACCAAACACGCACATCTGCCCCGTCTGCACCGGCCAACCCGGTGCCCTCCCGGTTGTCAACGCATCGGCGGTGGAATTTGCGGTCAGGGCCGGCCTTGCCACGAGTTGCCGCATCAACAACACGAGCATCTTCGCCAGAAAGAACTATTTTTATCCCGACCTCCCTAAAGGATATCAGATATCGCAACATGATAAGCCCCTCTGCGAACATGGCTTTATAAATGTCCCAAACGGGGGGCGCATTTCCATCACACGCATTCACATGGAAGAGGATGCCGGAAAGTTCCTCCACGAAACCGGGAACGCCGAGACCAGTCATGTTGATTACAATCGAAGTTCTATTCCGCTCATCGAAATAGTTTCAGGCCCGGACATGCGCTCGCCGGCCACGGCTATAGCCTATCTCAAGGCGCTTCGGAATATCCTTATGTACCTCGAAATATGCAACGGGAACATGCAGGAAGGCTCATTTAGGGTCGATGCGAACATATCCATAATGCCGAAGGGTTCAGATAAGTTCGGCACCAGAACAGAGCTCAAGAACATGAACTCATTTAGGGCTATCGAGCGCGCGCTCAACTTTGAGATAGGGCGTCAGACAAAGGTCCTGGAGGGCGGCGGCAAGGTAATACAAGAAACTCTTCTCTGGAACGATGGAAAAGGGGTTACTGAATCGATGCGTTCCAAAGAAGAGGCGCACGACTATCGCTACTTTCCCGAGCCGGACCTGCCCCCACTTATTATCACCGACGAATGGATCGAGATGGTCAAAAAGGGTATTCCCGAACTGGCAGAGGCAAAGGCGGCCCGGTTTGTGAAGGACTTGGGTATACCCGAATACGATGCGAACGTCCTGACGCAAGATAAAGCACTTGCCGATTATTACGAAGAGACCATAAAGAATTTTAATTCACCCAAGAAGATATCGAACTGGATAATGACCGAGCTCCTGCGCGAAATTAAGAACGGTGAGGCAGATCTTAGCGAATGCAAGATAAAGCCTCAGGCGCTTGCAAAACTTGTGGAGATGGTAGAGACCGGAGCGATAAGCGGCAAGATAGGCAAGACGGTCTTTGAAGAGATGCATGCGTCCGGCAGAAAGCCCGAAGAGGTGATAAAAGAAAAGGGCCTTGCGCAAGTGTCGGACACATCCGCCATAGAAAAGATAATAGACGAGGTCCTTGCAAATAATGCCGGCAGTGTTGCAAAATACAGGTCGGGAAAAGCGGGGCTCTTCGGGTTCTTTGTAGGTGAGACAATGAAGGCGACCAAGGGCCGGGCTAACCCCAAAGTGGTGAACGAGATATTGAAAAGGAAACTAGGATAAAAATATGCCCATAATAAGAACAATCGAATGGAAGGACGACAAGGTAATAATGATAGACCAGCGAAAGCTTCCGTTGCAGGAGGTCTACAACACCTACGGTGATTATAAGGCCGTGGCGGACGCCATAAAGCACATGGTGATAAGGGGGGCCCCGGCCATAGGCGTTGCAGGTGCCATGGGAGTTGCCTTAGGCGCCATGGGAAGCGCCGTCAAGACGTTCGACGAATTCTATAAAAGGATAGTCAGGATCTGCGAGGTGATCGATTCCACAAGACCTACCGCCAGAAATCTTTTCTGGGCCACCGAAAGGATGAAGGCGGTCTGCCTCCTTCACAAGGAGATGTCCGTTGATCAATTGAAACAGCGACTCAAGGACGAGTCGTTGAAGATATTTCAGGAAGATGTGGATGCCTGCGAAAAGATAGGGAATAATGGCAAGATATTTTTTAAGGACCGCGACAACGTTCTTACACATTGCAACGCCGGGGCCCTTGCAACCGCGGGCACTGGAACCGCCCTCTCCGTTCTTTACGCGGCACAGGAGGACGGAAAGACGCTTCATATATATGCCGATGAGACGAGGCCCCTTTTGCAGGGGGCGCGCCTCACCGCGTGGGAGCTCCAGAAACACGGCATGAACGTTACCGTCCTTACCGATAACATGGCCGGCTACATGATGCGCAACGAAAATATAAGCAAGGTGATAGTTGGTGCCGACCGGATAGCCACCAACGGCGACACCGCAAATAAGATAGGGACCTTCCCCGTTGCGGTGCTTGCAAAGTATCACAATATACCTTTCTATGTTGCGGCGCCTACTTCGACCATAGACCTGACAAAGAAGGACGGCAGGGAGATCCCCATAGAAGAAAGGGACGCGCACGAAGTGACCCACATCTTAAATCAGCAGATAACCCCTTCGCACGTAAATGTAAGGAACCCGGCGTTCGATGTGACACCTGCGGAGCTTATCACCGCCATCATAACCGAGAACGGAATTGCCGAGGCTCCATACGATAAGACTCTTAAAAACCTGAGTTGAGAATCTGAGCCCTCTCTATACTGCCCCCGATTAAAGGTGGGTAAAAAATTAAGCTTAAATTGAGGATGAGAAGGAGAGAGTTATCCATAGAGCACGCAAACCACAAGACGAAACCAAAAAACCACAAGACGGACTCAAAAGCGACGGGAATGCCACACTTTTGAATATGCCCGTGTCGCTCATATTCAATAATTTCAAAATGTTATCACGATTCAGCCAGCGCACCCCAAATGAGTCTGTCTTGTGGGTTTTCGGACGCAGCATTGCTTATGTTTCGCCCGATGATAATGATGGAAATTTGAAAATGTGGGAAAATACAGATTAGCCCGGATGGGGTCCCCTATTTCAACTTGACACCGTTGCTAATGGGTGACCCCCTAATGACCCCATAACCATAGATAATAGCGCTTGACAGGGGTTATTCATGCATATATATGCACCTAATCATTAGATATGCATATTTTATGCATATAATATGCAAAAGGAGGCCGTAAAAATGACACAGAACGTGAAAAAGGTGGTGGTGGCGTATTCGGGCGGACTCGACACATCGATAATAATCCCATGGCTAAAAGAAAGATACAACTGCGAGATAGTCGCATACACTGCCGATATTGGTCAGGGCGAAGAGCTCAACGGACTGCACGAAAAGGCAAAACTTTCCGGCGCAAGCAAAGTGTACATAGATGACCTGAAAAAAGAGTTCTTAACGGATTACGTATTCCCGATGATCCAATCCGGCGCCGTCTACGAAGATAAATATCTCCTTGGCACGGCTATAGCAAGACCCCTTATCGCAAAGAAGATGATGGATGTGGTCGAAAAAGAGGGAGCAGATGCCGTCTGCCACGGATGCACCGGCAAAGGCAACGATCAGGTAAGATTCGAACTCACATATAAAGCATTCGACCCGACGGTGAAGATCATCGCCCCGTGGAGACTCTGGGACATAAAGTCAAGAGAAGATGCTATTAAATATGCCGAAGACAGGCATATTCAACTGACCGTTTCGAGAGAGAAGATCTACAGCCACGATTCGAACATCTGGCACATCTCCAGCGAAGGCGGAGCGCTTGAAGACCCGTGGAACGCACCGCCGGATGAGGTCTACTCAAAGACCGTGTCACCGGTTAAAGCGCCGGATGAGCCGGGTTTGGTAGAAATATCGTTCAAGAGCGGTGTTCCCGTGGCCCTTAACGGGACCGGCATGGAACCGGTAACGCTTTTGGAAACACTCAACAAACTAGGTGGAAAGCACGGCATAGGGCGGGTCGATATGGTCGAGAACAGGCTCGTCGGCATGAAATCCAGGGGCGTTTATGAAACACCGGGCGGGACCATTCTCTGCGCCGCGCACAAAGAGGTGGAGTCGCTCGTCCTTGATGCCGCAACGATGCACTACAAGGAATCGATCGCGCCAAAATATGCCGAGCTTATCTACAACGGTCTCTGGTTCACGCCTCTAAGAGAGGCCCTCGACGCCTTCGTCAAAGAGACCCAGAGGAACGTAACAGGCGACGCAAGGGTCAAGCTCTACAAGGGAAACTGCATGGTGGAAGGAAGAAGGTCGCCCTACTCTCTCTACAGAGAAGACCTTGCAACTTTCGGCAAAGAGGATATATACGAACAAAAGGACGCCTGCGGTTTCATCAATCTTTACGGACTGCCCATAAAAGTAAGGGCCCTTCTTGAGATGGGCAAGGAACTGCATCAGATGGGATATCAGGCACCGAAGTTCAGCAGGTTCAAAAGGGATTGATCTTATGGCCGTATGGAGTTCGAGAATAAAGGAGAGCCCTTCGGATATAATGAAACGGGTGAATAACTCGCTTGCCATTGACATCCGGCTTCTCCCCTTCGACGCAAGGCTCACTCTTGCGTGGGGCGAAGAGATCTCAAGACTCGGCATTCTGAACGAAAAAGAGCTGGGAGCGATGAAGAAGGCGCTTCCTTTGATCGTTAAGAAATATTCGGGCCACGGAGAGCTTCCCGATGATGAAGATGTGCATTCGCTCATTGAGCGGGAACTGACAGAAGCGGCCGGGAACGTCGGCAGAAAGATACACCTGGGCAAGAGCAGGAACGATCAGGTGGTGACAGGACTCATGATGTTCCTGAAAGAGAGCGTTACCTCCGTAAAAAGATCTCTTTTGGCCCTTGGACTGGCTCTCACCGAATCGGCGGAGAAGAACACCAGCGTCGTAATGCCGGGCTACACCCATTTAAGGCAGGCCCAGCCGGTAAGGTTTTCGCACTATCTTCTTTCATTCGCGGCAATGGTGGAAGAGGATATCCGCAGGCTCGACTCTTATACAGAAAATGAGCTCTCGGAATGCCCGCTTGGGAGCGGCGCCTTTGCCGGGACCACGCTTAAGATCGACAGAGACTCTCTTGCCAAAAAGCTGGGGTTCAAAAACGCGTCGCTTAACAGCATAAAATCGGTCAGCGACCGCGCGTTTGTCATCTCCCTTGCCTCCATTCTTTCGATAATCGCGATGCACCTAAGCCGCTACGCCGAAGACCTCGTCATCTGGAGCGGCTGCGAGTTCGGATTCTTGGAGCTTCCCGCATCGACCACCACCGGAAGCTCCATGATGCCACAGAAGAAGAATCCCGACTCTCTCGAACTGATAAGGGCCCTCACAGGCAGGACCAATGCTGCCCTCACGGGACTCCTTACCATATCGAAGGGGGTCCCTTTAACGTACGCAAAAGATCTTCAGGACGATAAGAGGTTCATTTTCGACTCTATCGACGCTGTCTATGATGGCGTCAGGTTATTTACAGAAGTTATCGAAGGCGCAAAGTTCCGTGCCGATAAAATGACATCTTCTATAGAAACCGCCGCACTCGCAACGGACGCGGCGGACCTCCTTGTAAGCGAAGGCATCCCGTTCAGACAGGCCTATGAAAAAGTGGCATCAAACATCGAAGGCATAAAAGAGCTCAACATCACACCAGAAAGCTCCGTTGAAAGAAGGGGCGCTAAGGGCGGAACATCACGATCTTCCGTTAAGGAACAGATATCATATTTTAGGAAGGTATTCGATAGTATGTCTTCCTGAGGCCGAAAGGCCGAAGGATCTCCCGAATATATTTACTGGGGATCCTTCGCTTCGCTCAGGATGACATCAATTTTGAGCCAGTTTCTTCACTATAAAAGTTGCCACATGCTCGGCATAGGTGCCACGCCCGAATCCTGCGTCAAATCCAAGTTCCAGCGCAAGTTTGTGGCTTATCCTGGGGCCGCCCACAACGACAATGAACTTGTCGCGGAGTTTCTCCGCCTCCAAGAGCTCCACAAGATTCGTCAGATTATGTATGTGGGCATCTTTTTGAGTGACTATCTGTGAAACGATAATGGCATCGGCCTTGTTTTTCTTTGCGAACTCAATGAGCTTTTCGTTGGGGACCTGAGCGCCAAGATTATGGGCGTTCATCATCTTATAACGCTCTAGCCCAAAATGATGGTTATATCCCTTCATGTTCATGATGGCGTCGATACCTACGGTATGCGCATCGAACCCTGTAGCCGCCCCGACTACCATCACTTTGCGGCCTATCTTCTCCTTGATGAAGGCGTTGACGGCGTCCATCGTCATGACGTCGTCGTGATAGACGTTCTGCTCCACATGCACCTGATCGTAATCTATCCCCGTCTCGGTCTTGCCGTAGGCGACAAAGAAGGTAAAGTCGTCCGAAAGAGGCTCTGCGTGGACGATGTCGCATGTTGCAAAGCCCAGCTTCTGCACGAAGAGCCTTGCCGCTTCGTGGGCCTTGGGTGAATCGGCTACCGGAAGCGTGAAGGACAATTGCACCGCCCCATCGTTCAAAGTATCGCCATATGGTTTGATCAGCATATAAATTCGTTCATCCTGAGCCGGTAGAAGGACGACGATCGTACTCATCCTTCGACAAGCTCAGGATGAGCGGTCACTTGACCATAAGTTCTTTTACCAACAATTCTTCCACCGGGTTCCAGTAATCTTTACCCTTTGCCACAACACCGTCAAGGCCCTTGCCGCCGCCGCGCATGCGTTTGACCTCGGCGAACATCCCCTTTTCTATCGCGCGGAAGAGCCCCGCTTTTTTGACGCCATCAAGGAACTTTAACGTCTCGTCCAACACCTTTTTTGCGCGCGTGACTATTATCCCGTTCTTCTTGAACTCCATCTCTTCCGAAAGTCCTTCGATATTGTTCATCACATATTTAGCATTGTCGATGGCCAAGAAGCGGTCCTGCAGATAAGGGGTGTGAATGGCCTCTGTAAGCATTCCCAAGAGATGGATCCCCTGGTTCGTTGCCTTGGAGACAAAATTAAAGAGCGTATTCACGGCATATCCTTTGAACACGTTGCCGTTCATGAACTTGGTCGGCGGCATATATTTAAG
>Ga0210019_1000472_pt1 | contig 50700 bp, 50 predicted proteins | sample CryGeyCG2114_020_2_FD_183969 | JGI IMG/M metagenome (GOLD analysis project Ga0210019, IMG submission 183969) | Groundwater microbial communities from aquifer - Crystal Geyser CG11_big_fil_rev_8/21/14_0.20 (SPAdes) (version 2) | ecosystem: Environmental > Aquatic > Deep subsurface > Groundwater ...
GCCTTATAATAGGAATTATTATTCTTATTGTTGTGCTTGTGGTGATGCTTTCAGGTTCAGAGGATCCGTGTGCTCCTTCTGTAACCGAAAACCTGCAGGATTATGTAATTAATCTTTCAGGCACCAGTGATATGGATTATGCAAGATATTTGCCTCCTGATGCACTTGATATAATATTGGGTGATAACCGCATTGCAGGGGCATGGAATCTCGGAGTTACTGACGGAAGCACTACTATCGGAAAAAATGGACGGCAAACCGCAGGAATTGTTTTCACAAATCTTGTTGCCGAAGAGGGCGAACCAATTTATGATGTAATACGGGTAAGCGCCGTTGAACATATACATGGTGATGCTTCACATCAGAGTGCTGAAGTTACCTGTGAAGGTGATGATTGGGGAATGTTCTGGATAAATCCTGGAACGTGTGAAAATTCTTCTGATGAAGAATATTTCCAGAAATTCCACGTGAAATTCAAAGTTGCCGAGGAAAAAGAATATTTACCTCCAATAAGCTTTGACAGTTATGCTTGTCAGAGCGGGATAGATATCGGCAGAACCGGCCCTGGTGCATTGCCTAGAACAAAATACAATTGGAGTTGGAATGAGGCAAGGAATGGGATTACTTCAACAAGCTGTGATTCAACAAATCCAGATTACATTTACTGTGATGCAACTCAATTTACAATTGCGTTGAATAAAAAAATTTACAGGTTATATGATTTCCTTGAAAACCAGAATTTTGATCTTGGCTGTCCTGAAGCAATTGATGCTGGAGATATTGCAGAAGAGCAGTTCCAGGCAATGGTTGGGAATGCAACAATAGAAGAAGGCAAAATTGGAGTCAGCAAAATAACCCCCACAGAAAACGGAAACGCAGTAAGTTTAACGGTTGAAGTTGAAAACAAAACCGAATACCTTGAAAATGTTGTTGTAGAGGTCAATGTAGGCAATATTGGGGGATTCCTTTCATCCTGTGTAATAAATGTTAATGGGGTTCCTGAAAATGGAGGCACTAAAGAAGGGAATTGTGAAATCGCTCTTGGCGAAGATGGGGTTTACGGAATAATTGCAAAAATCACAGGTGCTTCAAATCCTGTGCTTATATCATCTGAACCTGCATCTGCCGGAGTATACAAGGGGGTTTTCAGTTTAGGGGAAGGTTCTTCTGAAGCATCAGATAATTCAGGAGCCTGTGATTTCAAGTCAACTGAGGATTATTATGAATTGCCGCAGATACTCAGGTTTGTTGATGCAAACCCTAACATTGACTGGGATTCAACAAGCCTGAAGAACAGCGCCGAACTTACAAATCTTATCAGGTTTGACGCATACTTGGCGAAAGATTCATTCTCGCCTGATTTTTTCAATGATTTTGACAAATATTATAGCACAGAATCATTCGAGGACCCTGACTTTTATTTTTCAAACCTTGATACTGATTCAAATGGAAAAGGGTATGGATTCAACAGGCTGATGAATACAGGCCGATTCAGGTTTATAAGAAAATTTGTGGAAAGCTATGATTTGCCATCTGCGGGCCTTTATAGAATTGAAATAGTGGTTAATTTCCAAAAAGATAACTGGCGTTTCTTCAATGAAAAAGGAGAACCCCAGGTTGCAATTGCAATAAGCGCATACAAACTAAATGACCCTTTCCCGAATTCGCCTTTCTATTCTTTGCCGCTTGATGGCCACGTTGGTTTGGTTGGAGATAATTATGAAAGGAACGGTTATGGAATTTCTTTTGAAACACCTGAAAAGGAGTTAATACAGATTAGTAATGAAACGCCTGCTGTTGAAACTTTTTCTGATAATGGCAGCAATGCAACTGCAAAAGTAACCGTTGAAAAAGAAACCAGTTTGTATAACCTTAATACTTCTCCCGCTACGCGCGGAATGGTGCTTGAAGTTTCAAAAAATACTGGCAGAAGCGGTTCAATAATATTCCAGCCATCGCACGCAACTCCTGTTGTAATGAAAACAACACAAACACAATTTAGCGAGGAGCCTTTCAGCGCATTTTATAAGGTTCTTGAAAATGAAGTACCGCTTGATATTGGAAATAGTTTGAGTTACTGGGATGGCACTGGAGCGTGCTTTGATTTTACAGGAGTTCCTGTTACTGAAGCATTTTACCAGAAACCTGACAGGGCTGCAACGGATAACGACAGGGTTCTTGATTGGAAAAATATTTATGGAATTGACTGGGCAAATGCGACAAAGAAAGGCGATGTTTATTTGAGGACAATAATGTACAGCACGCCTGAAAAGAATTATTACCTGCAAAAACATCAGGCTCCGGGAAAGCTTGAATTCATTACAGCAGATCAAAGCGGAGATAGTGTCGGTCTTAACGGAGTAAGCGGAATGCCATTCAATAACTTTGCTTCAGGCAGTGTCGGAAGAATAAACAGCATGGAAGATGTTTTCAACATGGTTAACGAAGGAACAATTTGTGTGACAAATACTGGAAACAGCACGAAATTCTGGTGGAACCCGCAGGCAGTTTATAATTATCCAGGCAAACAAAGAAGTGTCACCGATTTTGGGAATAACCTTGAAGCAGGGGTTTCCTGCATTGGTTAAAAAACAAGTAAAGCATGAAGAAAACTTTATTAACACTAAAAACTCTACTATTGTCGGTTCCATGAGTCTTGTTGAACAGATACAGGGAGCTCTGGCTTCCGAAGACAAAAATAAGCTTATTATAGGCGGTGTTGCAGTGCTTGTAGTGCTTGTTATCCTAGTTATACTTATCCTTGGTTCCATTTCGGGTACAGGAACATTAACTGTAAATGTCAAAAATCCCGAAAGTACAGGAATCTGGAAAGCAAGCATCAGAGTAGTGGAAGCTGATGAAACATTTCTTGAAAAAACAGACAGGTCAGGGATTGCTGAATTTGCTGAATTGCCAACAGGAAAAGAACTTACACTCAATGTTTCTGCAACAGGATTTAAATCAAAGGAACAAAAAGTTACCTTAAGCGGAAGCGAAAATGATGTTTCAATTACACTTGAACCTGAAATTGAAAATCAGGCAAATTTTAAATCGATTACTTTTGTCGGTCCGAATGGAGTTAAGCTTCAGGGAAAAGTTATTACTGTGGAATTAACCTGTTCCACAGGAATGGTTCTTGATAATCCAATAAAACAAATTTCGAGCGGTGAACTTGAAATTAGTGTTCCAAGCGGCTGCGGAACTTTGCTTGCGAATGTAAGCGGTTCGGGTTATGAAACCGCAACGCACAATGTTGATGAATCCAATATTGTGAGACTTGAGGCAATTACTTATGAAAATGGTTCTGTGAGATTTTCAATTAAGGATGAGACTGAAAGAATCCTTGATGGGATTGAAGTTACAATAAATGATTCGAGGGGAATACCAACCGGGGAAACCGCTTATTCAGCATTTGGAAAAGTTTCCTTTTCACTTTTGTCGGGAGATTATGTTGCGGAAATAAATGACTCTTCATTTAGGTATGCTTCAGTTCAGGAAAATTTTTCTGTAACGGCAAGCGAAGAATCGGTTGTTGAAATTTCTCTCAGCGAAAAACCCATAGGAATTGTAAAAGCAAAGGCAATTGATAAAAACAGCAAAGCAGGAATAGAGCATGCAACAATAATCCTTGAAGGTCCTGATGGGGAAAAGGTTTCAAGGGAATTTTTGGAAAATGATGTTTCATTTGCACTTGGAAAAGCAGGCGTTTATACTTTAATGGCGGTTGCCAATGGTTACAAATTATCCAACAAAATTTCCATTGATTCTGGTTCGCTTAATAGCGGAGAAAAAAGCTTTACTGTTGAGCTTAATCCCTGTACGCCTGGGACTTGTGGTGCGCTTACAATCAAAGTTGTTGATGAGGATAGCCTTCCTGTAGCAAATGCAAGAATTGCGCTAACTGATCCTGATACCGGATTTTTTGTTGAGGAATATGGTTTGAAGCAAACTGATTTTGAGGGAAAAGTCGTTTTCAGGGCAGTTGCTTCAGGCAGTTATCAGGCGCTTGCACAAAAATATCCTGCTGAAGGCACATCTGCAACATTCGAGGTAATTGAGGGAACAGAGGCAGAGGCAACTGTTGAATTATTTGTCGGAGAAGGAACAATCGAAGTTGCGGTAGTGGATTCTGATTTGAGCCCAATTCCATTTGGCTTTGCTGAATTCAGATCTGATTCAGGCACATCGCTTGGAAAATTACCCCTTGATGCTGAAGGAAAAGGCTCGCTTTTAACAAAAGCTGACAAGCGTGTTTTCGTAGTTGTTGATGTGGATGGTTATACAACATATACTTCAAAAGCTTTCCAGGTTTATGCCGGCAAAACAAATACAATTGTAACAATAATGAGGAAGGATGTTCTTGGTGAAAATCCTGTAATAGAATTCCTTGGAATTTACAATGAACAAGGAAAAGAAATTAAGGGACTCAAAGCAGGGTCTTTTGCAACTGCAAAATTCAAGGTTACTGTTCCGACAGAAATTGAACTTGAACAACTTGGAGTATTTTTAAGAATTGGTGAAGATGCAAGTGTTGAAAAGGACAGCGTTTACATCAACAAAGTGAATGCTCCAAAAGCTTCTGTTTTGAAAGGCGAAACATTCAATCCGCCAAGAGGCACAAGCGAGGACGAGGAAAATTTAACAAACAATGATGCAAAATGGGCTTCCATTGTATGGGATTCTGATGAAATAAGAGCGGGCATTTATGAGGTTGAAGCCGAGTTTTTTGTAAAGGCATCAACTACACCAGGAAAATTCATGCCCCTTTATTACCGTGCATTCGGAGTGGAAAGCAACGGAGATTATCTGAGAGACCCTTTTGATACTGATTTAGGTTATTCTGAAAGCACAGGAACAAAGCAGGCGCTTTATGCAAACTCGCATGAAAAAGTTTTCTATGAGGGAGCTGTTGCTGTTTGCGATGAAGACTTTTGTTATACTGAAAGGGTTCTTGATAAGGGAGAGGATCTTTACATTGACGAACCTTATAATGCTAGAATATTCGGCAACTATAACCTTGACATGTCACTTACAAATAATTCTGCCGTTGTGCATGATAACGGAGAAATAAGAATAAAGAATTCAGGTTCGGGTGCATTTACTGATGAAAAATTAAAGATACAAAAGTATAATTTAGTGAATGCTGATGCGCAGGAATTTTCTTCAACTAAAGATACTTTTGAAATTAACCCGATTTTCCTCGGGGATTTCAGGCAGAATAAAACAGTTACTGGAAACTTTGATTTAAGGCCTGAAGTGCTTGGTCCAACGGCACTTCAGATGCAGGTTGTTTCTGACCAACAAATTGTTTATGAAAGATTTGTGCTTTTCAATGTTGTTAACAAAGAGGATTTGAATATTGTTGTTCTGCCAAAAACACTTCCTGCATTTACTGATTTTGATCTTAATGTGAGCGTAAGACTTTTCAAAACTGATGATCCGCTTGAGTTCGAGGAAATTGACGATGCGTTTGTGAAGGTAACAAGAATAACTCCTGATAGGCAGAAAAGTATTTTTACCACAAGAACAGATGGAAAAGGAATCGCCGTACTGAACATACCTTCATCAGAGCCAGGTACAAAAATACAGGTACGGGTTGAAAAGGAGGGTTATGCCGGAAAAACAATTAATCTCAGGGTTACTGATGAAATTATTTTATTTGACCCTGCAAAACTTGATTCAAAGCTAGATCTTACAAATAACACCGAAGAAAAACTTGACCTTAAGGCAACGAATCTTGTTCCAATAAATTTGCATTTGACAAAAATGAAATTTTCAGGAAATTTCTTGGGCTTGCTTGATGAAAGGAAAATGAACAATTATTTAGAGCAATATGTCGGCAGAACTGATATTGTTTATAATTTCCCTTTTCTTTTCAACGTGCTTTCATCAATAAGCGATGATGCAAGGCTTCTTGATGAGGTGAAGAAACTTAAAGGTCAAGTTATTTTCGAGGTTGCAAATCCAACTGAAACAATTAAGTGGCCGCTTGCTGTTCACTATGACACAACAATTAATCTTGCGGAACCTCCGAAAGAAGAAGGGTGTATTGATATTTCTCTCAAAGAATGGAAGGATGCAACTTTAGGGGGATCGGCTCAGGTTGAGTTTTCAATTCTCAATAATTGTTTAACCCAAAGAAGCGAACCGCTTGATGTTAGAAACCTCAAGGCAAAAGTTGATTGGAAATCCAATAAATTCGGAAATGTTGAACTTCATGTTCTTGACCATGAAACAGGACAAGAGGCAACAGAAACCCTGAGCGATAGCATTTACAGTACTTTTTTTGATTATGTTCCTGCAGGAAAAGAGTATACCGGTTTGCTTGTATTCACTCCAAAAGGAGGGAACATTGGTGAAACCGCGGAATTTGATGTCATTATTGATGCCGCACAACTCACAAATGCAGGCGAACAGCTTGTTGGTGCGTCAAATGTTATTGTTTCTGAAATAAACATAATTGATTTGAGTACCTGCATTACATATACTCCTGATGCCGAGGCAGGGCTTGTCTTGCAGGAAAGCGAGGAAGAGGGAACAATTGAGATTAATTCAAGTGCCTGTGGAAATATCACAATTGACTTTTGGTTGTGTAAGGATGACCCTGAATGTAGCGGCGGAGTAGATGGCGGAATTACTGCAAAACCAGAAAAATTTACTCTAACATCTACAACGCCGAACAAAACAATTCTTGTTTCAAGACAAGATATACCTGGAATGTACGGCCTTACAGTTGATGTCAGGACACCGGGTTCAAATTACAGGGAAATACAGATTGTTGATGTGCTTGTGAAACCTGAAAAAGAAGATGCATTTGAACTAACAAAATATGAATTTGCAGTAAAAGGTATCGACGCAAAAGATTCGGCTGAATTAAGAAACAGATATTTAAGTGAAGTTGTTACAGTTGATGCGTCAATCTGCGATTGGGGAGAAGCAACTGAAAATAAAGATTCTTGGTGGGATTGGACAGGCGCAGGTGTTGGCGCGGTTGTTGGAGCAGTACTGGGAATAAAGCCGGCAATTGAAGCAGGAAAAGATCTTGCAGAAACAGCAGCATCAACTGCGGCTGAATCGGTTAAGGGAGCCGAACAGGCGATTGATACAGCTACAGCTGCAGACCAGAAAACAGGCGCAGAATTTGAAGCCCTTTGCAATTTGCTTTCGACAAATCAAACTGAAGCAACAACCGCACATGGAGCATGTTCCTTATCTCCTGATATACAGACACAACTTGCAACAGCATCAACTGCAATTGGAGCTGCACTTACAGAATGCCAAACAATAACAGGAGAAACACAAGCCATTGATACAACAAATACAGCAACCACAGAAGCTCTTGACGAAGCTCAGGGAACATTGTATGATGGAATTCCCAGCGGAGAACCTACTGGATCATGGTATAATCCAACACCCTCAACTCAAGCCATTACTAAAAATTATGAAAAACCAGAGGTTATTCTTTTCAAAGATAATTCTGAAAAAGAAATTGCACAATTTGCAGGAACCGGAATCTTTGCCAAAGTTCTTTCTTGGATAGGAATTAAAAAAACAGAACAGCTTACTGCAGTTCAAGCAAGTTCAAGAGTAATTGAAACAAAACTTGCAACAGCTACAGGATTGTATACTGAAGTTATGGGGCAACAGGCAACAACATGTACCGCGGAATCAGTAGCAACATTAGGGTCTACAATTCCCGCATGCACTGCTTGTTTTGACGCAGTAGGCGTTGCTCAAACGGCAACTGCAGAAAGTACAACTGAACTTGAAGCAGTTACAGATACTGAATTGGCAGAATCCGGAGTACAGGTTGCAGCAGAAGAAACAGCAGTTGTTGCAGCAGAAGAATCGGTTACAACCGCCACAACCCAGGCAGGTTCTGTTGTAACAGCAACCAATGCTGCTTCGAGTTTCAGCACAGGTTGGTTTGGAACCGTGCTTGGTGCTTACACGGCAGGCGGTTTTATAGTGGGCGGACTTTACAATAATCTTTTTGGGGATAAAACTGACCCATGCACCCAAAGGTACAGCAATGGTTTGCCTGATTATCTGATTAATCTTATTGATGACGCAGGTGCAATTGAATCAGAATTGGGGGCAATAAATGTTGCTTATGATACTGATTCCGCACAGGTAATTGGTTCATTTGAAGAACAGAGGATGGGAATTGTTGTTACGAATAATGGCATTGATGATCCAAGGCCGGTGTATAGCACGGTTACTTTCAATGCGACTCAGCACTTGCATGCGAATCCGACAAAGATAAGCAGAGGCGATGATGATTTTGGACCATTCAATGTGCCTGATGAACAGAAACTTAATCTTAAGGCAAAAATACATTTGAAATTCAAAACACAGGAAGTTGAGGAATCAATACCTGATCTTTCATTTGATACGCTTAGCTGTGAATCAGGAAACAGGATAGGCAGAACAGGAACAGGTGCATTGCCTAAAGTAAAACTTGATTGGAGTTTCCAGAGCATTGGTGACAATGAGTGTTCAGAATCTAATCCTGAAGGAATTTATTGTGACGGAACACAATTCAACATTATGCTTTCAAAAAGATTGAATAATTTGAAAGAATTCTTTGATGTGAATCCGACACTTGAATGCCCAGTGAATCCTCTTGCAGGTGACTTTGAAAGCCTCACAAGCGGACTTGATATTAATGGAACAATTTCAACTAGTGCGGAAAGCTGTTTTATTACAGACTGGAGCGGTTTCATTGAGGGAAGGCCTGCAATTGAGTATCTTGTTGAGGCAAATGAAAACGCAATTAACTGGACTCCTGAAATACCAGATAAGGAAACTTTCCTCGAACATATTTTGTTTAATGCTACACTTATGAAGGATTCCTATACACCTGATTTCAGAAAGGATTTCGCAAAGCATTATTCTGAAGATAGGTTTTTTGATACACCTGACTGGTTTTATGGCATTGGTTTGAACAGTTCAGGAAAAGAATACGGTATTGGCACGCTTTATTCAAAAGATAGAATACAATTTACAAACAGGTTCTATGATTCGGATAGTTTGCCAAGCGCGGGTATTTACCAGATTCTTATTGATGTGAAAAGTGAGGATGGCACTTACAGGTTCTTTGATGCGGATGGAAATCCTAATGTAACAATAAATACGCAGTTGAATTTGCTTGAGGAACCTAATCCTAATTCGGCATTCTATTCATTGCCATTTGATGGAATGGTTGGTTTGGAGGGAGATTCTTTGAACAGACAGGGTTATGGAGTTAGCTTTGAGAATGCCAATTCAACTGATTTTGTGTTGTTTGATAATGAGGCAACCGCAATGAAGAGTTTCACTGATTCTGGAAGCAATGCTGAAGTAAAAGCAAAGGCTTCAGTAAAAAGGGATTTGCAGTCGTTGAACAGTTCTGCTGCATCAAGAGGAAATCTTTTGACAATTGAAAGAACATCCGCAAGTGGTGCGGATATAAGATTCCAGCCTTCAAAGGCAACTCCTGTGCTTATGAAAGTTACTGAGAACAGCATTAACGAAGACACATCATCAGCATTCTACATAATTTCTGCGAATGATGTTCCTGCTGATGTTGGTGCAATTTCAAGTTATTGGGATGGCGCTGGTGCTTGCCTTGATTTTTCAGGGGTTGTTATTACAGAGTCATTTGATAACAGGGCCGATAGGGCGGCGATTTCAACAGATCCTGTTTTGAATTGGGAGCGCGCTTATGGTCTTGATTTTGGTGCGGTTAATTATACCGGCGATGTTTATTTGAGGACAATTTATTATACAAATCCCAAGGAGCCTTATGAGATCAGGGCAGAGTATCCTAATGGCAGGATGTCTTTCATGACCCCTGATTCTGAAGGATCAAAAATTGTGCTTAATGGTGTTGCGGGTGCAAAGCAGAATAATCCTTCAGGTGGTTCACTTGGTTCTGTGCAAAGCGTAAAGGATATTTTTACTCTTGTTGAAAATGAAACTGTTTGTGTTACTGATACTGGAAGGAAAGCAAGTTTCTTCTGGAACCCGAAATCAGTTTATGAGCTTGACGGAAAGCAGAGAAACATTTCAGAGTTCACTAACAATCTTGTTGCGGGACAAACTTGCATCGGATTCGGGTGAGTAAATGATTGGCTTTTTCCCGATTTTTATTTTTGAATTATTTTCTGATATAAATCTTATTCTGAAACTTTTTGTTTTAATGACAATTGTAAGCTGGATAAAAAACCATGTTGGTTCTGGTCCGCTTTCATATATTATAATGCTTGGAATGGGTTATTTCATAATTTTTGACGGGTGGAAAATTTTTGGACCAATTTATGTGCTTTACATGCTTTTGATGTTCGGAATCAGCGGTGTTATTATTGACTTCTTCTTTGTTGGAGGCGGACAGCCTGAAGGCAAAGATGGTATGGATAGCCCTGTTTCAAGTGGAGCTGATATTCAAAGCAGAATGGCTAAACAGTCTGTTGCACAGAGAATGGTGAAAAGATGAATGCAATGAATGAACGCGGGCACATTATTTTCCTTATTCTGGGCGGTTTCCTGATATTGGCAATTATTCCTGTTCTTATTACAAGTTTTTTTTGGCCTGCAAAAATTTTAATGCAAATAATATTGATTTTTGTTTTGTATACAACAGTAAAGGGTTATCTTGGAGGCGGGACAATTACACTTATTGTTTCGGCAATCCTCATTTATTTCATGGTTTTTAAGTGGTTTGAATTGTTCCTTTCATTGTATATTTTGCAGGTTTTGCTTGGTTTGCAGTTCATGTCTGTAATGATATGGGGTATTGGAACTACCATGAGGAAGGGTTAATCATTTATTTACGCTGAGGCATAAGATTATTGGTGTATTAGCATGTTTGTTTTGCTTGATGGAATCGCGGATGATATTTGGATTGTCCTTACTCTTTTCATATTCGTATGGATTTTTGGGTGGGCAAAGGATAACCTCGGGTCTGCAAAACTTGCGGTTCTTTTTGCATTAATTATTGTTTACCTGACCTTTTACTCATACCCTTTCCTTGTGTGGTTGCTTGTTGCTTTTTTCCTTTTGCAGACTCTTGGAAAGGATTTCATTTCAGAAATCAATCCATTTGGAGGAGATCAGTTACGCTAACCAAAGGAAATTTCAAAATAGTTCTATCGAGTCATGTAAAGACGAAGATAGAACGCCTTGCTAACGGAGGCTTCCGTTAATGGATACATTCAATTTTATTGTTTCTGTTCTGATTATGCTAATGGCTTTACAGATGCAGCAGCTTTGGATTGTTTTTGCTGTTCTTGTAATAAGCATCCTTACCTCAAAAGATATGTCTACAGTTATTGCTTTCATAATTTCAGCAATTGTTTTGTTCTTTGTTGTCGGTTCTGGCGAAGTGAATGAGCTTTGGCCTGTTGCAATTGTCGGGCTTATTGTTGTGGCAATTCTGCTTGGCTCAAAACCTGAAGAGCAGCAGCAGGGCGGTTATGGGGATATGCTTGGGGGACTTGGCGGAGGATACTAATGAACTTAGCTGTCCTTGTTGTCCTTATAGTGCTTATCTTCTTTTTTGTTGAAAGCCAGAATGTTTGGGCTGCATTCCTTGTTGCTCTGCTTATTGTAGTTGATGTTCTTGCAGGAGTAGTTTCAAAAATGATTTCCGCATTGTGGGCACTTGTATTGGGTTTGTTTGGCGCTGGTTCTGCCGAGCTTACTGAAATGGAAAAGGCAAAACCAAAGCCCCCTTCAGGTAAAAAAATTATTGCAAAAGGTCTTTCTGATATTGGTAAAAGTGTTGGTAAAGGAGTGAAGGCTACAAAAGAAGGAAAGAAAATTAAACAGCCGTACAACAAGTATGAATTTTTTTCTTATACTGGAAAAGTTGCTGATGAAATTATGAAAGGAATAAAAGGTTTATTCGGAAAGTGAATTTATTTTTTTTGAGTTATTTTTTCTTTTTTACTTCAAGCAGAACTTTCTTATCTGTTTCAAGTATTTTTTCAAGAAGTCCTTTTACTGCGTTTGCAATTGCCTTTGTATCCGCAACTTCTTTTTCAAGGGAAGTTATCCTTTCATCAAGCGCGGTAAGTTTTCCTATTGTTTCAGGAGACAGGGTTGCGGCACCTATTCTTTCATGGAGTTGTGAAACACTATCACGCACGTTTTCTATTTTTTCCCCGTGTTCCTCAAGCATATTGTGAGTTGTGACATGTTGAGCTGATTGTTCAGTATTCCTTTCATTTGAATCAGGAATATATTTTTCCTGCGATTCGTAAGTATTTGCATTTTCTTCAGGTTCTTCTTCGGATTCTTCTATTTCTTCTGATTCTTCAGGTTCTTTTTGAACAGATTTTACCTGTGTTGGGGTCTGAGGCACGCGCGAAGCGGGTATTCCTTTTGCCTGATTTAATAAAATAGTTATTTCATCTTCAGAAATATTTATGTCCCTTAAAGTATTCTTTATTGTTTCATCATCAATGTCTGAATCAACCATTCTTTTTACGGTTTGCATTACAACTTCGCTTGAGACCATTTTCATCACTAAAAAAACTGTTTTTCTAAGTTCAATATATATTGGCGTTCCTTAATTAAAAACCTTGCATATTGTAAAAATGATTAGTATTGCATAAACAGCACATGCTGGAGAAACTAGGGGGAAAACATTATATATTAATTTAGCCCATTAGTTGTAAAATGCCGCTGTTTAAGATATCCCACGGACCCTGGGAAAAGCTATTTTCGGGTTCGTTTCAGGAACATGAAATTGAATTGTACTCAAACCCAGAGAAGATTCTTTTAATCATGGTTTTTGAAAAAAAACTTGATAGAATAGAGGGGGCAATAATAGAAATTTACAAGGTTTTTCATGCCGTTGGTGAGGTTGAATCTTTTACTGAAACTCTTCCAAGGGATGTTATTTTACTTACAAAACATGATGAAAATAGTACTATGAAATTTTTCCTTCTTGGAAGTAAGCCAATTTATTCTAGGTGGACAGAAGATGAATTCATTGAGCAGGTTGACACTTTATTGAAAAGAATTATTACATCATCCGCAATGATTAAGGATGTTTCAAAGGCTTATGAGCTTTCGCTTAATGAAATTGTCGCATCAGAACCTGATGTTCAGATTGCTTTTTTCAGCCAGCCCCTGCTTGTGCCTCTTATGGCAACATCGGCCCACAAATATCAGGGAGAGGATGAGACAACTCTCAAATCAATTACTAAAGGAGAAGTTGTTGTCGGTCTTACAAGAGATAAAAAGAAGGTTATTGAGCCGCTTGCTTTTTTCACAAAATCCATTGTTTTTGAGGGAACTGAAAAGGACCGTTACAGAGCACTTGGGGTTATTGCTGAGAGCGCTGTTCTTTCAAACAGCCCGGTAATATTATTTGACTGGAAAAATAAGGGTCAGCTTTTTGGAGAAGCGGGAAATAATGCTGGTGAGCTTAAAAAATATCAGGTTGAACTTGATCCTTTTGGTTTTCCCATTAAACTTTTCAAACCTGGAAAAAGCATTTTTATTGATGTTAATTTAATGAGTCCTGAAGGAATTGCTGAAATTTTTAAAATAGGCGACAAAAATTTTCCTAAACTTCTTGCAAAAATACTTGCTGGAACAAAATTTGAGTCCATGCAAAAATTAATTGACTCAATTTCGGCTACAAAATCCGAAGAGTTCACTGAATATGAAGTAATGAAAACTGCAAGATTAATGAAGCTTATTGATTCAAGATACAAAGGAATTTTTGGCGGACAGAATAATATTGATGATTTGACAAATAAGGGAAGGCAAAGTTTTGCAAGGCTTGCAATTATTGATATGAGTACGCTTGATCACAGAGCCGGACTTTTACTTGCCCATTCAGTTGTGAAAGGCGTGACAAAAAAATTTGAGTCAGCATCCGCAGGAAACATCAACACTTTTTTCATTGTTCCTGATGCATATAAAATTGTTTCAAGCGAATCCGACAAAATTTCTGGAGAAATCGCAGCAACAATGAGCAAAATGAGTAAGAACGGAGTTGGATTTGCACTTGAAAGTGAAAATCAAATTGATCTCAATCAAAGCGTTGTTGCCGATTTCAGTGCAGAGGTGAATATTGTAAGCAGCAATGATGTGAGTGTTCAGTTGAAAGGCAAAAAAGGGTATAGAGTACTTGTTAGACCGTTGTTAAGCAAAGCAGAATAATTCGTTGTTTTTATCTGGATGTTTTTTTTGCTTTGGATATTTTTTCATCTATTAGCTGATTTATATCATTTACCGAAACGAATTCAAGAGGATTTATTGAATCAATTACATATTTTATTTCGCTTACGTCCTCTTTTCTTGCGTAGTTTTCTTTGAGATTATTTACCTGTGATTCTAGGCGCGCAATTGCTTCTGCATTACTTGAAAGTTTTATATTTATTTCATCAAGTACTGGTTGGATAGTAGAAAGATCTGCTCCGCCCTGCGAAGAGCCATCCTGGAGTTTTTTAATTTTTTTATTAAGTACAAGCAGGTTTCTTCCAAGTATTTTTTCATTTCTGATTAAGTATTTCATTTTTTGGGAAATTATTAGAATGCTGCTATTCAGTGCCTTCAAATCATCCGTTATTTTAGATAAAACACCCTGACCTTTTGCTGAAATTTTTTTTACCCTATCAGCACGGTCGTCTTTTTCATTACCTTTTTTTACATGATGCTGGGGCAAGTCATAACACTCCTATTAAAGTTTGTATCACTAAAATATTACACATGTCCACTAATAAGCTTTATGGCACGCTCCTTGACGTTGATTACACAAATGACCAAGAACAAAATTCAATTATACAACTTTATATCAGCACCAAAAACGGAATAAAATCAATAAAAGATTCAAAATACAAGCCTTACTTCTACATAATAAGCGGTGATTTGAAAGCAACAGTAAAAGCACTGAAAGATTTTGATTTCGGCGAAAACCAAAAAGCTATTTCAGTTGAGCCTGTTGAAAAGAAAAATGTTTCTGGGGTAATAAAAGTTTCTTTCAAAAACCCGCAGGATTTAATTAGAGCTAGGGATCTTGTAAAGGATTTACCCGAGGTTCTTGATAAGAGGGAATTTGACATCAGGTTTTCTTTGAGATATCTTATTGATAAAGGATTGAAACCGATGCAGCCGGTTGAGGTTGAGGAGGAAAATGGCGAATTGAAGAGCATTCATTTCACGGATGATAAACCAGAGTATAATATGGTTTCAATTGATTTGGAAACTTATTCCCCTGGCAGGTTTTCAACAGCTGATAAAGATCCTATTTTGATGATTGTGCTTTCTTCAAAAAAAGGCAGCAAAGTTTACACTTATAAAAAGTCTGCAATGAAGGAGGCCGTAATTCTCAAAGATGAAAAGGAAATGATTGAGAAAGTTCTTGCCGACATAAGGACAATGAACACTGAAATTCTTGTAACTTACAATGGAGATTCTTTTGATTTGCCTTACCTCAAAACAAGGTGCGAGAAGCTGAAAATTTCTTGCGATTTCGGTTTCGGTGGAGTAAAAATAACAAAAAAGGGAATATTCAATGCAGCATCGCTTACAGGAATACAGCACCTTGATGCTTTTCAGCTTTTGAAGTTCATGGCGAGGATTGGAGCAGTAAGCCTTTTGAAATTTGATCTTGAAAATGTTTCGGATAAATTATTCAACAAGCCAAAGGAAAAGGTAGCGGCATCTGAAATAAACAGGGCATGGGATTCGGGAAAAATCGATCACGTGATTAAATATAACCGCGAGGACGGGGAAATCACGCTTGAGCTTGCCGAGGAATTTTTGCCCATGCAGGTTGCTTTGTGTGCAATGCTCCAGCAGAATCTTTTTGAAACTTCGAGGGCAACTTCATCGCAGATGGTTGAAAGGTTGTTAATGATAAAAGCTTTTGAAAAAAACCATCTTGTTCCAAACAAGCCACTTGAATCAGATATTACAGACAGGGAAGAGACAACATTTAAGGGCGGTTTTGTGAAGGAGCCTTTGCCAGGGTTGCATGAAAATATTGCTGTTCTGGATTTTAGGTCATTGCACCCATCAATAATGATTGCACATAATATCAGCCCTGAAACTTTGAAATGTAATCACCAAAAATGCAAAACTGGAAAAAATCTTTCTCCTGACGGTGACTGGTTTTGCATGGAAAAAAAAGGATTTCTTTCCGGAATTCTTGAGGATATTCTTGCAAAAAGAATTGAAATCAAAAAGCAATTAAAAGAAATTGATAAAAAAAGCCATGAGTATTCTGTGCTTAATGCAAGGCAGCATGCACTCAAAATTCTTTTGAATTCGCATTATGGTTATCTTGGTTATCCTAGAAGCAGGTGGTATTCTAGAGAAAGTGCGGGTGCGGTTACTGCTTGGAGCAGAAAATACATTAATTTTGTGAATGATGAGGCCGAGAAAAAAGGCTACATTTCACTTTACTCTGATACTGACTCAAGTTTTTTGATTCTGCCAAAAGAGATTGGAGAAAAAGAGGCGAGGGCATTTGCTGCAGAGATAAATGAAAAACTTCCTGGAGCAATGGAACTTGAATTTGAGGGATTATTTAAAAGAGGAATATTTGTTACAAAAAAAGAAGGGGGCGCCGCTAAGAAAAAGTATGCGCTTGTGGATTTTGAAGGTAACCTAAAAATAGTTGGCTTTGAATATGTAAGGAGGGATTGGTCGGCTGTTGCAAAAAATACTCAGAAAAAAGTTCTTGAAACTGTTCTTATTGAGGGTGATGCAAAAAAGGCTGCGGCAATTGCACGTGAAACAATAAAGAAACTTAAAGAAGGAAAAACTCCAAAAAAAGATCTTGTAATAATGACCATGCTTAAAAGAAAAATTGAGAATTATGATTCAATAGGACCTCATGTTGCCGCAGCAAAAAAAGCAATTGAACGCGGAAAAGATGTTGGACCTGGCACTATCCTAGGTTTTGTAATTACAAAAACAGGGAAAAGTATTTCTGAAAAGGCTGAGCTTGAGGAGTATGTTGCTGAGGGGAATTATGATGCAAATTATTATATTGAAAATCAAATTATTCCTGCAGTGATAAAAATCCTGCGTGAATTGGGTTATAGCGAGGATGACTTGAAAGAGGGCGGAAAACAGAGCTCTTTGTTCAGTTTTGGGTAAATTAATAAGCTTTATAAGCGGTTTCTAAGAGAATTCTCTGTGTGGTTTTAATGGATAAGGAAACAATTTCAAATTACAGGAAAGCAGGGGAAATAACAAAAGAGTGTCAGGAGCTTTCAAGGAAAAAGCTCAAGGTAGGTTCTACCCTTTATGGATTTGCTGAGGAAATAGAATCAGCAATAATTAAGAAGGGCGGTTTTCCTGCATTTCCAATAAATCTTTCAATTAACCATGTTGCGGCTCATTATACCCCTTCATTTGAATCTGAGGATATTTTGCCTGAAGATGCTGTAATTAAGGTTGATATTGGAGTTCATGTGGATGGTTTTATAGCTGACTCCGCTTTTACAATGGATTTTTCAGAAAAACATTCGGCAATGGTTAAGGCTTCTGAGGATGCGCTTGAGGCCGCTGTTGCAATGGCAAAAGAAGGCATTGAGGTTGGCAAAATCGGGGAAAAAATAGAGGCAACAATAAGAGGCAAAGGATTTAGCCCTATTCAGAATCTTTCCGGTCATGGTGTTGATGAATATGATGCGCATGTAGCTCCTTCAATACCTAACATCAATACCCATGATACCAGAACAATTGAGGATGGAATGGCAATTGCAATTGAACCTTTTTGTACAGATGGTAAAGGTTTTGTAAGGGAAGGGAACCAGGCTGAAATATTCCAGCTTGTTGAAGAAAAACCAATGAGAGGAGCAGAAGCAAGAAAAATTCTTGAATTTATTTCGGAAAATTATTCGACATTGCCTTTTGCCGAAAGATGGATTCAAAGGGACATGAAAATCAGCGAGTTCGCAAGAAAAGTTGGTTTTCGTGAATTAATGCAGAAAAAGTGCATTACTGCATTCCCTTTGCTGAAAGAAGATGAAGGCAGGATTGTAACTCAGTCAGAAACAACCTTGCTCTTTAATGAAGGCAAAGTAATCCGTCTATTGTGAAAAACATTTTGCTGAGTGGTAAAAGTTTTTCACCTTATTGTTCTTTTCTTTTTTAGTGCAGGTTTTTTCTTTTCTTATTAAGAAAAGAAAAAAAGTGCGCTCCCATCGTTCAATGGATAGGATGCTAGCTTGCGGTAAACTTTTTGAAAAAGTTTAATCAAAAAGATTGCAATGAGCTTGTGATCTGGGTTCGATTCCCAGTGGGAGCGTTCACCGCAAATCCGATACGGCAGGGTGTACGCCTTCACTTCGTTAGGCAGAACTTAAATATGACACCCGAAAACAGTGAACCCCTGCTTTCGCTTTTTTTCAAAATACTGCTGATGATATGCTTCAGCCAGGTAAAATTCTTTTGCGGACTCTATTGCTGTTGCAATTTTTTTGCCATTAAATTCAGGTGTTTTTTCAAGTTCTTTTTTCATTGATTCGGCGATTTTTTTCTGTTCTTCCGAATGACAAAAAATCACGCTTCTGTAATTTGAGCCTACATCAGGACCCTGCCTATTTACTTGTGTTGGATCATGGATGCTGAAGAATTTTTTAACAAGCTCTTTGTAAGAAACGATTTTTGGATCAAATTCAAACTGGACAACCTCTGCATGCCCGCTTGTATGCGAACAAACATCTTCATATGTAGGGTTTTCAAGTGTACCGCCTTCATATCCTACTGCAGTTGATGTTACTCCTTTCATTTTCATGAAAATATCTTCAACACCCCAGAAGCACCCTGCGCCGAAGGTTGCTTTTTCTGTTTTAACCATTAAATCACCTTTTTATTGAAAGTATTGGTTTTTGGAGTATTTTAAGGTTTTTCCGGATTTGCAAAAACAAATAATCAATTGCAATAACTATCTTTAAAAGCTTAAACATGGCTTTTTTGATAAGAAAAGAAAGTTCTTTTGCCATTACTGTGCTTTTTCTTTTGGGCAAGATTTTTTTTTCATGAAAAAGAAAATGTTGCGGGAGTCCGATAGCGGTCAATTCGGCTAGGTTTAGGCCCTAGTGACTTAGTGTCTTCGCAGGTTCGAATCCTGCCCCCCGCATTTGCGAACAGAGTGAGCCAAGCCCCGTGAAATGGGGCTATCGCACCCAACAGCCGAAACTGTTGCTCGAATCCTGCCCCCCGCACTTAATTTTTGTAAGATTACTTTTGTTCAGATGGTTTTTTTAACTGCAAAAGTATTATAGTGTAAGCAGGTCTTTTTGTGGTTTTTTAAGAATTAGAGGCGGTGTTATCCCGAAAATTTCGCCCTTGAAAGAGTTATCTTTCCAGGTTCCCCACCACCATATCTATTGGCTTGCACCTAGAATATAAAGCTATTGAGAACAGGTATTTTCAGACGAGTGACGCTTATGCCGGAATTTAAAAACATCAAAGGTTTTAACATTGCAATTAAACTGGTCGGGTTTATTGCAGTTGTTGTTTTCCTTTATTTTTATGGCCAATTGATAATGGATCAGGTTCTTTCCGAATTGGTTGGAAAAACAAATTCTTTACAGGATCTTATTTCAGTTATTGTGAACGCTGTACTTTTGATTGTCGGCACACAAATTTTTTTGTTTATTACAAAATACATGATAAGCAGATATCTTGAAAACAAGGGAAAGAAAAAAGAAATCAAACTGATATTAACACTTTACACTTACATTGTGTGGCTTTTCCTTGCAATTCTTCTTGCCTCAACAATGTTCAAGGATCTTGGAGCATTAATAGCATCTGTTGGCCTCGTTGGTTTTGGAATAACTTTTGCATTGCAAAAACCAATCCTGAATTTCGTGGGCTGGCTTACTATTGTGATTACAAAACCTTTCAATTCAGGTGACAGGATAGAAGTAATGGGGATAAGGGGAGATGTGATTAACATTCACGCAATGTATACAAGCGTTCAGGGAACAAAGCTTGATTCTCATGAAAAAAGTGATAAAATAATCACGCTTCCGAATGAAACAATCCTCAGCAATCCGGTCATCAATTATTCGAGGCAGGGTGATGTTTATACTGATGATTTGACGATTTCGATTACTTATGAAAGTAACTGGCGCAAGGCAATTGAGCTTGCTGATAAATGTACAAGGAATGCAATGCAGAAATTTTACAAGTACTCTGCACCGGTTTCAAAGCAGGAAAAGCAGGCTTGGGATGAGGCTGTTGTGCTCTTGAAAAAAGCATCCAAAAAACTCAGGAAAGGTGCGGTAAAGGATTCGGTTGAAGAAAAAATAGATATATTAAAAAGCGCAGATACTCCGAATAAAGTTGAACTGCCTGCACCGAATATACAAATGGCTATGGCGGATTCCTCAATTAATATTAACATTGTATATCAAACTGACCTTAGGTCTATAAGAGTTACAAGGCATGAGATAAGCAAAAATTTTATGGAAGAAATTGAAAAACACAAAGATATTGAAATTGCTTATCCGCATCTTGAGCTCATTTACAAAAACCAAAAGACATAGCAACAAGGGTTATCTTGGCAGATATCCTTTTGCGTGCTTTACAATCAAATCAGAATCAAGAATTATTTTCACACCTAATTCTTTTAACCTTTCGCATAAAACCTGGTCTTCGGTAACAAGGGAACCGTCATCAAGTTTTCTCAGATCAAAGGGTCTTGGTTTGAATTTTTCAAATAGCCTGCGCATCAAATCCATTTTGAATGCACAAAAACCAAAACCGACTGCATCAACTTCCATAATCCCTTTTAATTCAGATTGTTCAATCCACTTGTATTTTTCTCCGTTTGCAAAGTAAGCAACAGGTTTGATTGAATCTCCAACTGGATTAAAATAAGTTCCTGAAACAAAATCGTTTTCTGTAAGCAGGTTTATAAGTTTTTGAACTTGAGCAAAATCAAAAACAATATCGTTGTCAATCCAGAGCATATAATCAATTAAAAATCCAGGGATCTGTTCTTCAAGCTTCAGAGCACGCCTAACAATTTCATTCCTGTTTTCAAAAATCATGGGGGAAGCAACTGTTATTGTTGCGACATTATATTTTAGCATCATTGGACCTATTGTTTGTGTATAGGATTTGAAAAAACTAAAATCTACCTGTCTTCCGCTTGGCACACACAAAATAATGTTTTTTTTCGAATTCATAACCAATCTCAAAGAATATAAATAAGGAAAACCTTTTTAGTAGTGATTTTATGCTTATAAGAATCGGGTATGATGACCTCAAAATCGTTTTAAGGGACTCTGGATCATTGCTGAAATGGAGCGGAATAGTGTTCCTTGCCCCACTAATATTAGGCATCTGGTTCAGCGAAAGCATTTCTATACTGCTTATTTATGCGCTAACCGCCACATTCAGCTTTTTTCTGGGGCTTTCCCTGAAAAGAGCCTGTCGGACAGAGTCCGAAACGGGGCTAAAACATGCGTTTATGACTGTTGTTTTGGTTTGGCTTGTTGTCACGGCTATTGCTGCAATTCCTTTTGTTCTTATAACGGGAATGACTTTTGTGGACTCTTTTTTTGAGGTGATGTCTGCGCTTACAACAACAGGGTTGAGCATGATGAAATTTTTCATTGATTCCGCTCCAAAAAGCCTGATTTTTTTCAGGTCATTATTATCTTGGATTGGAGGAGTAGGCATAATCGTGCTTGCTTTGATGGGGATTTTGAGCACGTATACAAAATCATCAAAACTTCTTGTAGCTGAAGGCCATCAGGAAAGGATAAGACCTAATCTGAAAAATACAGCAAAGGAAATTTGGGTTGTTTATGCAATACTTACTGTTCTTTCAATTGCACTGCTTTTTTTTTCAGGGATGGATTTGTTCAATGCCGTTAACTATGCGATGTCGGCAATATCAACATCCGGAATGGACACAACTTCACAGGGCCTTGTTGGAGTAACTGACCCCGCAATAATAGTTTCGCTTGGAATCATCATGCTTGTCGGGGCAATTTCTTTTTCAACACACCACCTTTTCATAATTGGCAGAAAATACGATGCATATGCAAAGGATATTGAAACAAAAACTCTTTTGTTTGTTCTTGTGCTTTCAATGATTCTTGTTGTTCCAAAAGTCGCTGTGTTTTACCAGAACAACTGGCTCGCGCTTCAGACTGTTTTTTTCCAAAACACATCTGCACTAACAGGTGGAGGATTTTCATCCGTGCCAGCAGCAGATATATCTGGTTGGGGCGATTTTGTAATGTTTATAATGCTTGGCATCATGATTATTGGAGGAAGTTCCGGAAGCACTGCGGGAGGAATCAAGATAAGCAGGTTCATACTTTTCTGCAAGTCAGTTTACTGGAAAATAATGGAGGCCATTTTGCCGAAGGATTCTTTTTTCCAAAAGAATTTTGAAGGAAGACCTGTGAAAGACTCTGAAATAAAAGAGGTTAATCAGTTTATTCTGCTTTACCTTGTTTTTATTCTCCTTGGGGTGCTTGTGCTTACTTTCCAAAATGTTGATTTCCTGAAGGCACTTTTTGTAGTAATCTCAGCTCAGGGAAATGTAGGAATTGATATTGGTGTAGTATCTGTTGCCATGCCTCTTGCTTCAAAAATAATGCTTATATTCAACATGTGGGTAGGCAGACTTGAAATAATTCCAATAATGTCAGCAGCAGGATTTTTGCTTTCATTAAAAGGCAAATGAATGGGAGAAAGCTTAAAAACGAGGTCCGTCTTTCTTTAATAGGTGATTTTTGGGTGTACATAATAATTGTCGGAGCTGGAAGCCTTGGTTATTACCTTGCGCAAATACTTCTTGAAGAAGACCACGATGTTGTTATTATTGACAAGGATGAAAAGAGATGCGAACAAATTGCATCAGAACTTGACCTTGTTGTAACCAAGGGAGATGGTACAGAAACAAAAATCCTTGAACAGGCAGGCATTAAAGAAGCTGATGCGGTAATTGCTTTAACTTCTCAAGATGAAACTAACATGGTTATTTCTTTACTTGCAAAGGAACTTGGTGCAAAGAATGTTGCAACAAGAATAGGCCGTGTTGAGTATGATGAGAAGGTTTTGAAAAAATTGGGTATTGATATTGTAATACATCCAGAAGCAGCAGCAGCTGGATACATTTCGGAATTAATTACAAAACCTGAGGTTCTTGACCTTGCTTTTATTTCAAGAGGGCAAGCAGAAATAATGGAGCTTGAAATAACTGACAAATCAAAAATTGTTGGAAAAAAAATAAAGGATATTGAACATCCTTCAGGTTCAGCAATTGTCGCGGTTTACGAACATGATAATTTGATTATTCCTGACCCTGAAACAGAAATAAATGTGGGCGCAAAAATACTTATCCTTGCAAAAAGAGATATTGCAGAAAAAGTCAGAAAGCAAATGACTTAATGCGATTCTTCTTTGGGAGGAAGTCTTCTCCTAGTTACTTCTTCGTTGGTTCTTCCAAAACCAAGCGAATGCATAATTGATTTTATTATTCTGTGTGGCATTAATTTCACCTCTTTATTTCAGGAGTAATTTTTCCTTTGGATTGCATGCGCTCTTTCAGCGAATCATGCTTGTGCAAAGCCTTTTTCAGAACCTGCGCATGAACCATTGTTTTGTATTTTCCATATTCTTTAGATTTAGGAACTGAATCCAGATTACTCATAAGCAAATAATGAATTTCAGGGTATTTAATGGTTTTGGGAAAAAAAGTTACCTATTTAAAGGAAATGTTGCAAAATTAATGCATGAGAAGGGATTATATTCATCTCAAGCAAAACTGATTTTTTCAATCAAACCCTTACTCAAAAAAACGAATATTATTTTTTGCCATCAATTTCCAATTCAAGATATATTTTTTGTGAATTGACAAAAGTGTCGTCTACTCTGATAGGAACTTATATCTTGGTTTTGCAATATATTAAATATATGTTAAAAGAAAGAGTGCAATTCCCTGAAAAAAATCAGGCTGATTTTATAATGGAGACTAAAATCCAGAGCAAAAAAATATGGAAAGAAACGGGGGAATATTTTGGCATCCCTTATAACACAATTGGATCCTATTGGAAGGAAAATATTAGGATTTCATTAAAGGATTTTAGAAAAATATGCAATAAACTGAACCTTGATGTGGAAAAAACACTGGAAAAATATAAGGGAAAAGTGGTTTTCTGGAAACCTGAAAGGGCATTCCAAAACAGCATTTATCTGGGGTTAAACAAAACCGAATTGAGCCCTTCCAAAATAAAATTCAGAAACGGATCAAAAAAACTCAGCAATGAAAAAATAAACTTCTCCAATAAAGACTTAAAAAAAGGAATAGTACTTCCGAAAACCATAACCCCTGAATTAGCAGAGGAAACAGGGATGTTCCTTGGAGATGGATTCATTTCTTCAGGGAGATATGAATGCAGGCTTAAAGGAAATAAAAACAATGAAATTGAATATTACCAAAAAATTGTCAAGCCAATTATCAAAAAAGTATATAATTTAGAAGTAAATCTTAAAGATTACAAAACATCATATGGGTTTGAGTTATACTCAAAAGCAATCTGGGAATTCAAAACAAAAACATTAAATCAAAATAAGGGCAAGAAAATAGATTTCGGGGTGCCTGAAAAACTTAAAATTAATGACAAAGAAGTGTTAAGTGCCATCCTAAGAGGATACTTTGATACAGACGGAAACTTTTATTTTAAGTCACAAGGGAAAAACAAAAATTACTACCCCGTAATATCAGCGTGTTCAGTATCAGAGAAACTAAGCAGGGATATTGCAGAACTACTGGAAATGTTGGGTTTTAACATAAAAATATACAAATCAAAAAAGTACTGGGAAGTGAAAATGAACGGATACAAAAATTTTTCACTATACCAAAAACTTATAGGAACAAACCAACCCAAGAACATTAAAAAGATTAACGAATGGAGGAATTTATATCCGGGCTTAGCTTGAATGATTAATGGCGGCGGTCGTCCAGTCTGGTCTAGGACACAGGGTTGTGGTCCCTGAAACTCGGGTTCAAATCCCGACCGCGGCCCTCTTTCTAAAAAAGTGATTATAATGACAAAATACCAAACAGTTCGAGGCATGAGGGATTTTCTTCCTGAGCAGATGAAAAAAAAACAGTTCATTGAGGATAAGATTCGAAGGGTTTTTGAAAAATATGGCTATGAACCTCTGCAAAGCCCTGTTGTTGAAGATTTTGATTTGCTTGCTGCAAAAGGTTCAGGCGGAGAAGCAATCAAAGAAGAAATTTATTATTTTAAGGATAAAGGTGACAGGGAACTTGGTTTGAGATATGATATGACTGTACCTCTTGCAAGAATAGTTGCATCAAACCCTTCTTTGCCAAGACCGTTCAAAAGATATGTAATCGGACAAGTATACAGGTATGATAGGCCTCAGGCGAAAAGGTACAGAGAATTTACCCAGGCTGATTGGGACATTATTGGTGTAAAATCTGTGCTGGCGGACTTTGAAGTTATTCAGGTTGCAATTGATTTGATGAGAAGCCTTGGTTTTGAATTTACAGTAAAAGTTAACAACCGAATTGTGCTTGAAGAACTCGCAATTAAAATGGGAGTAAAGGAAGAGCAAATTAAAGAGGCATTCAAAAGCATTGACAAATTAGATAAAATCAGCGAGAAAGGAGTTAGAGATGAATTCAAAAGCAAAGGAATTGATGATTCTGTTCTTGAGCAAATTTTTGTAAATTCTTTTGATGAAGTAAAAGCAAGGATAGGCGAAACAGAATCATTAAAAGAACTTGAGCAATTGCTTGAATTGGCAAAAGACAATGATTATAATGAGGTGAAATTTGAGCTTTCGCTTGCACGCGGACTTGAATATTATACAGGAGTTGTATTTGAAATTTCAATTAACGATGGACCGAGTGTTGCAGGCGGAGGACGATATGACAAATTAATCGGGTTGTACGGAGGCCAGGATTCTCCAGCAGTTGGATGCAGTTTTGGGGTAGATAGATTATTTGATAATCTTGAAAAGGAACTTGTAATGGGTCCGAATACGGATGTTTTTATTATTCCAATGTCGGACAATGCGTTTTCCTTTTCAACAAAACTTTCGAGAAAATTAAGAGAAACAGGAATTTCGGTGGAACTGGATCTGATGGGCAGGAACGTGAAGAAAAATTTTGAGTATGTGAACAAAAAGGGAATTTCTTTTGTAATTGTTATAGGGGAAAATGAGGTCAAATCTGAGAGATTTAAAGTGAAAGAAATGGCTTCAGGTTCGGAAAAGGAATTTCAGATTAATGATTTAAGCAAAATACTGGGTTTTATTAAAGGCCAATAAAATTCGCTTTTTAATCATTTCTAAAGATATTTCCTTAGTTTAATGCCTCTGTGGCTCAGTGGTAGAGCGCGTCATTGGTAATGACGAGGTCGCGAGTTCAATTCTCGCCAGAGGCTTTTTTCTAAAAAAGTTCGTTTTGTTAAAATAAAAATTAATATCACAAGGGATAACCAATAAATATCCCTTAAAACATCTAATTCTGCATGGAAGATAAGTACATTGAGGACATTGTTGTGCGTTACATCAAAGAGGGCGATGTGATTAGTGTTGGTTCCTCTGAACTGGGAAACAAGTTCATCAAAAGAATTGCCCTTGCGCTTGAAGAAAAGGATATTCCGATTTTTAACGTTGAATTTGTTCCAACATCACTGAGAAATGCCACGATTGCGGCATCGGTTGGATTGCCTATTGCGGATATCAATGATAAGGAAGTTGATGTTGCAATTGAATTTGTTGATCAGGTGGATAACAATTACAATTTTATAAAACGGAACAGCAGTTCGCTTGTAAGGGATAAAATGATTGCCCAGAGCGCGGGAACACTGGTTGTTATTGCGGATGAAAAGAATTTTGTGGATAAACTTAAAGGAACAATTCCTTTTGAGGTCGCACCATTCGGTTGGAGAAGAACCATGAACCAACTTGATTCATTCGGAAAGGCAAATATAAGGAAAGAAAAAACAAGGCCTGTGAAAACTGAAAGCGGAAATTATATTATTGATGTATATGTTGACAACATTTTCAGTTATGATGAACTTGAGTATGATTCGAAGAATATTCCGGGCGTTCTGGAAACAGGGCTTTTTTTGGGGTATGCAGATAAGATTGTGCTGCACGGAAAAAAACTGCAATTGCTGAGCAGAACCGAGTACAAATAACCCTTTTAAACCTTCCACGGGCAAAAATTATAGAATTGAAAGTCCGTTAGAGGTTTCTTTCTTTTTAGTGCAGGTTCCAGCAAAATCAAAAGATTTTGCGTGAAAGTGTGCCGGAGTAGCTTAGTGGTTAAAGCATCGGTCTCATACGCCGAGGACCGTGAGTTCAAATCTCACCTCCGGCATTTTTCATTTCTTATTTTATTGTACCTGAGGTATAGCGCATGTTTGCTATTACAACGAATGTGAATATGTAAAGTACTACAAATCCGAAAACCGTGTAAGTTACGCTTGAAAAATTTGTGCTTGAAAGCGAATCAAGGATAAAGAAAAATATTTGCATTGCAAAATTCCAGAACAGGCTATCTACAAAAACTTTCCACCACATTTTATACAACTCCAAGTATGACTATTGCTATTACAAAGAAAAAGCTCAGTACCCAGAATAAAGGGATTAATTTTGCTCCGCCTTTTGTGTTTTCAAGGAAGGTTAAAACACCAAGCCTTACAAGGTAAAGGGTCATTAAACCAAATGCAGTATAGAGACTGAATCCTATTAAATGGAACATGTCCACTGAAACCATTATTAATATGGCAAAGAAAGTTCCATTTTCTATAACTTTCTTTCCGCCGGAGAAATAATAACCAGCTGCAAGGAACCCCGAATGCCCAGAAAATATTATTCAGAATGAATTCTGCCAAAAAACCTATGCCGAGGGCAACCATTGCTCCGGCGAATTCTATGAAAGTCATAAGCTCAACTTATCCAGGTACATAAATGCCACCAAAAGAAGGAACCCCAAAACTGAATAGGAGTTTTCCGGAATCAAATTTAATCCAAGCACATCAAGAATAAAGAATGCTAATACAAGGAACAGTGCGAACGCGCTTTTTCTTATGAAATCTTTTAGTATGCCCATTCAGAACAACCCCAGGCTGTTGTGCGCCAGCATCATGAAAAAGAAAAGTATTGTGGCTCCATGCTCCGAGTATTTTCCCAAAAACTTGTAACCATCGGTAAGCGTAATCAGAGTTATGTGAACAAATAAAAACATTGCAGGAACCATTATAAAGTTCCAGCCGTAAAGGACTGCAATGTCTACCTGAATGTAAATGTAAATCACAAGGATTACGAATCCGCCTATTGCGCTTTTGCTCCTCAATAATACTGCCACTACTGCAAAACCAAAAACCCAGAAAGGATGATCCAGGAATAGCTGCAAAATGAAACCTATATTTCCTGCAACGAGCTCTGAGACAATGTTTAAGAAACTCATTTGGCGACCCCATTATTTTCCATATGACTAAAGAACCAGATTGCATTAATCATAAAAGCAATGAAAATGAAAATCCGCAAAAGATTATGCATGACGATGTCTATGAAAAAACCCAGATTTAGGTTTAACAGTGCGTGAAGTGCTTCAAAAAAAACCAACTACCACACCAACTTCTACATAATGCGCCATACTGGCATTGCATATATTGTCCCCCCAGAAGATTAAAAACCTAACTTCTTCACTAAAAATAGTTAGTATGCTGGATTTTTGCCAACAATGGATTTAAAAGCAATTCCTAAAACCTTTCAATAAATTAAGTGCTTTTTCGTTAAAGCTTGTGCTTTTTCTTTTGGCCAAGCTTTTCTTTTTCACGAAAAAGAAAAGGTTGCCCCGATCGTCTAGCCCGGTCAAGGACGCTACCTTCTCACGGTAGCGACGGGGGTTCGAATCCCCCTCGGGGCACTTTTTTGTTCCTAACAGAACAAAACATGCATTAAAAACAGGCAGATGGCACTTCACATTACAGTTAGAAAACAAGAGATACACTTATTTCTTGTAGATATTGTCATGATGGTCGTAATCCCGTATAGTGATTGTCTTGTCTTTCTCTTGAATGTCATAAACCAATACAAAAGAACCATAAATATGAACCCGCCTGAGATTTTGCAGCGGGAAATGTAGGGGTTTTCCAATATGCGGATTTTGCTTGAGTTGCTCAATTTTCTTGTTGATGGAGATTAACTGGTTTTTGTCTTTATTGGCAAGTTTTTTGAAAATTTTGTCCACAACAGAGAGGACAACAAGTGCGTACATTGTTATTCCAGTCCGTAGCGCTTGGCAAAGTTATTTACAGGAATGCCTTTCATCTTTTCCCGCTTTTTCATTTTCTTGACAAACGTTTCTTTAAGTTCAAAATCCTTGTCCGATAGACTGATGCGGGTAAGTACAAGTTTTCCGCTTACTGTCTTCATAGCAACACCAACATTTTTGGTTAGGCCAAGTTCATCGCGTATTTCTTTCGGAATAACTATCTGCCCGCGTTTGGAAACAGTAGTAATAGCAACTTCACTCATTATATCACCAGTATAAGTATGAAATTCATACCTTAAAAATATATCGGTTTCGTTTTGGGCTTGATTTTGCCCTGACCCATATATGATTAAATGCGTTTCCACTTCAATCTTATCAAAGCATTGAAAATAATTCTTTTATTTCATCTTTACTTATTTCCCCGACAAGTTTATCCTCAAGCACAACTATCCCTTGCAGGGGCATTGCCTGAATCACTTTTTCAATACCGTCTCTTTGAATTGATTCAAAATAATTTTTGATTCTTCTAAAATGCACAGGACTTAAATCAGCATAAGATAATTTTTCATCTTTGAAATTTAATCCCTGACAAAAAGAATACATTTTTTTATAATCCACACCGTTATTCAAAGAAACAAAAGGAAAGAGTCTGCATTCAAGTGGCCGTTCAGAGTAAATCCCGCACCCAGGATTTTTAGCATCAAAAAAAATACAGTACCCATTTTCCTGTTTTAGAAAAGCGATTAATGGCATGGCAAGAAAAAAATCCTGCTCATGCCCAAGGCGATTTCTTATTGCGTGATAAATTCTTTTCGGGAGAAGTGAACTGTTAACTACAAGAGAGTCCTCTTTGTATTCTGCAGGAAAAAGTGAAAGGTAAAGCTGGGTTTTTTCTTTAATAAATTCCGCTTCAGTTATTCCAAAAACAGAAGCTTGTTTGGTTATTTCGTCAGGCAATGAAACAACATAATATCTTTTACAGCATTCCCCGCATCTTTGACATTTGAAATCGAACATTTTTGCCTCAAATTATTTATCTGCAAAAGCATTTAAGAAAAGGCCACAAAAATAAAAAAAATAGAAAATAATGCAGTTTTTAAAAATTACTTTGCTTTAAGTAAGTAGAGGTGAAACAAAAGTATTCAGAATAATAAAACCCGAAGGTTTAATAAAAAATTTAACTTCAAATTCCAAACCACAAACAGGAATTCTACAAAACCCTTTTAATCAAAGAATTTATAAAAGATACCTACCTAAAATCATTTTAGATGCCTCCATGGCTCAGTGGTAGAGCGGCGGTTTTGTATCTGTTAAAATAATTTTTTGCAGCAAATGAACCGCAGGTCGTGGGTTCGAACCCCACTGGAGGCTTTCAAAAACAAGAGTTAAAAACTGGAATTTAAGTCATAACAGGCAACTTTTACATCCGCATTATTTACTCTTTCACAATTATTTATGTTGCCCAATTTTATTGAATAATCTTTTATGCAAAGATCCCTTATTGAATAATAACTGTAACTTGAAATAACATTTTTTTGTGGAAAATTGCAAATACTTATATCCGAAAGATTGTTTGTTATTTCCACAAAACAAGAAACATAATTTTTGGATATTTTAAGGAGTTCGCATAAATCAGTATTGTTATTGGCAATCGCAACATTGTAATAGCATTCTTCCTTTTCATCAGGGTTTCCTGAAGAAATTTTTCTGCAGAATTCCTCGTCACCTCTTAGTTCCGCAATCCCCTTATAACAAAGCGCCTTTTTTGTAAAATCCCCTTCAATAAGTTCACAATGCGAATCATCATCTTCTGAAACCGCAAGATCAATCAGGCAATCATACTTGGATGCATTTGTTGTTTCAGCAAGACAGGTTTCAAGCGGATTTAATAAAATCACTTCATATTCACAGGATTCTCTTAAAGTTTCACGGGAAATTTCCGCACAAATGAGTTTATTTTCGTCATTCACAGCAAAGTAATATGCACACTCATCCCTATCATATTGAACCGGAATTACTGAACATTGAGTATAATCATTATTGTTTTTTGCAACTGCATAATAACAGTCATTTGTGGAATTTGCATCAACAACAAATTTGCAAACGGAGTTATCGGCAAGAGTGGAGTAAAAGCTTTCAATGCACGCTGCCCTTACATTGACTCCGTCCTGATGGTAAAAATTTATTTTTGTGCAAACAGCAGGGTCATTGGTTGCTCTTGCAACCTCATCAAAGCAGGTTCCTCTGAAATAATTGTTCGCACCCAAAGGGATTTCCAGGCAATATTTTTGTTCTTTAGATGATTTTCCAAGAGCAGAATAACACTCAAAACGGTCAAGCTCAACAGGAATAGATGCACATGCATCCCCTTCAGTTGCGCCAATGGCATATTTCTTCAGGCATTCATATTGGTAAAAAGAATCAGCAAAACCGCAGCCTGAAAAATCCATGAGTTCTATTGCCTTGTCTTTTATGCAGGCATTTTTCTCGGAAGAATTTTTCCCTGAAAAACATGACGCATAAGGATCCGGCGAGACAACAATTCCATTATAATCCTGAACCTGAGGCGGTACATCATTTTGCTCTGGCGCAACATAAGAATCAGGAACAATGGAATTCTGAACAGTACCCTGCGGGACAACATTTATGAGTTCAAGAGCAAAAGGCAATGCAATAAAAAGCGCCGCTACTATTACAAGTATAACTGTCTTTTCCATTCAATACAATAGCACATAAAGGATTAATAACATTAATCGACAAATACAAATCTTTAAATTTCTAGTTAGCCATAAATGTTGTGGAAAAATAAGAGGAATTTGGTTTGAGCGAAAAATATATTCAATTTATTGCAAATTACGATGAATGGGTTTCGATAAGGAAACTTAAAATTGAAGGGGTCACAGATCCAAGAACAGTAATGGAATTTCTTGCTGGTTTGAATACAAGTGTTGATGGAAAAGTTGAAGAGAATCTCAGGAAGATAATAAAACTAGATGAAGTTGATAAGGCAGTTGATGAAATTGGCCTTGGAAAAAAAGATGTTGCAAAAGCACTTGAGGAAATAAACTCCAGAAAAGTCAACAGCGTAATAAAGCAACTTGTTGAAAACCTTGAAGGATTGCAAAAACCTGAGAAAAAAGAAGTTGAACAATTCTGCAGAGTTTATGCAATGAAAAAAGCTTTGAAGGCATGTGGACTTAATGTGGATTACAGTGGAATTGAAATTCCAGGAATGAAGAGAGTTAAAAAAACAAAATGAAGGAAAAAAAATGTTCGAACCGCTTGCACCTGAAATAGCATTTAGTCATTTTATACAGAGTTTTTCAACTGTATCGCTTGATCAGGCATTTCATGCAATCACCCTTCTGGGACATCCCGGAATCTGGATATTTTTAGTTGCTTTTCTTTACTGGAAAGGCGATGAAAAAAAATCATTCTTTCTTGCAACTGTGTTGCTTTTCACGGCAGCAACTGTAGGTATACTAAAAAATCTTGTAATGCGCCTGCGCCCATCAGCAGAGGAATTCCGTGTGCTTGTATATGAATCTGATTCGATTTTCGGTTTTCCTTCAGGACATGCGACAACAATCGGCGGAATTTTTGGATATTATTTTGAAAAATTCAAAAAAAAAGCAAGGCTTCTCGGATTGGTAATTGTTATTCTTGTAATGGTTTCCCGTATTTATCTTGGAGTGCACTTTTTAGGCGATGTTGTTGTAGGGGTTCTTTTTGGATTCCTCATAGGCAGGTTAATACACTACTTTGAAAAGCGTTTTGAAAAAGTGAAACTCAACCATGAAAAAATGATGGAGGAAACAGGGATAATTGCGGCAGTTTTAATTTCAATTGTAATTTCACTTGCATTCAGACCCTTGGGTCTTGCGGCAGGATTCATGGGTTACTTTGCAGGAGTTTTTGCGTTCAAATTACTCAAACATGACAGCCGAAAACTTGAAGGAAAACAATTATGGATAAAAGAAATAGGAGGGTTTGCAGTACTTGGAACACTTGGAATTGCAGCGGAAATAAGTCCTTTTGCGCCGGAAATCTACTTTATTTCAGGGGCATGGATTTCTCTTATTTACCCAAGCGTTTACGAAAGAGTTTTAAAACAATCAAAACTCAAATAGTAATTGTTTGAAATCCCCCCTTAGCTTAGTAGCTAAAGCGTCCGGCTGTAGGTTTCGAATTAATCCCCCTTGTGGGGACGGGTACCAGAACATTGAAAACAATGTGTCGGTATTCCCGCTCGCTTCGCTTTTGCGAAGTCCTCTTCGGAGGGAAAGCGGGAACCGGAAGATCCCGGGTGCATGTCCCGGAGGGGGGATACTATTTCTTTTTTTTTTGCACCGGCAAAGAGGCATGAAAAAATATTTAAATAATTAAAACCTTAATTGAATAATTAGGGGGTATTTTTATGGAAAAATTATATGATTCTGAAACAGGGTGTTGCCCGAGATTCGATCCGGTTCCATGGACTGACAAAGAGATTAAATTTAAAGATAAACTTTTTTTGAAAGAATCCATAACCTGCGTTTTTTACATCCCCCTTGGGTTTGATAAAATAATGGTAAAAAATGCAGAGGCAATTGCTAAAGCAAAAGCCGTTCCAAAAGAACCACTAATGCTCTATGATTGTAAAGGGCTATTTGGAGCGGATTTGTATATCCACACCGCAAAAGAAGTCCCTGAAAAAGAAATGGAAAAAATTACTGGAATTTTCCTGACAAAAGTTTTTGAGGGAGATTTTAAAGATAGTGGAAAATGGGCAAAAGAAATGAAAGAGTATGTAAAGAAACAAGGAAAAGAAATGAAAAAAATGTATTACTTTTACACTACCTGTCCTTCATGCGCAAAATATTATGGAAAAAATTATACTGTAATACTTGGTCAAATTGAATAATTTTTTTCAAAAAAAATACAATTTGTTCAATAGCAATGCTTAAAAAGCAGTTTTTCGTAATTAATACTAAGATATACTCCATAGGAGGTGTAAGAACTTTGGCTAAAACCGCAATAGGATTTGAGGAAAATATTACAAATGTATTGTCATATTTTCTAATGCCATTATCAAGCATAATAATTCTTTTAGTGGAAAAGCAAAACAAAACAGTAAGATTCCACGCAATGCAGGCAACTATCCTGGGAATTATTCTGTTTGTAGCACACGTTATTTCCGGGGCACTTGTTGTAGTACTTATTGGACTACTGCTTTTACCGTTAATAGGACTAATAAGCTTTATTTTATGGCTCTTTTTGATGTTCAAAGCATACAAAGGAGAAAAATACAAGCTTCCTGTTATAGGAGATTTTGCTGAAAAACAGATGGGTAAAATTTAAGGTTAATCCGCACAGGATTAACCCTTCTTTTTCTTTTTTATTCTGACACACACCTAAATATAGGTATGAAAAAAACATTCATCCCTGATGCATTCAGGGAAAAATATTCCGGAATTATGAGAAGTGAAAGCGAAAAATTTTTTTCATGCTGCACAACGAAAATCCCGAAAAGCCTCTGGGTTAACTCGTTAAAAATTTCCCATGAAAAACTTATTCCTGTACTTGAGGAAAAGGGATGGAAACTCAAGGCACTTTTCAATGAAAATTCTTTTTCTCTTGAAGGCATTGAAAAGCCAGGACAATCAGATGAATTCAAACAGGGACTTTTTAATTTACAAGAAAAAAGTTCAATGCTTCCTGCAATTGCACTTTCCCCCGAACCAGGGCAATTGGTTCTTGATGCAACAGCCGCACCCGGAAACAAAACATTGCAATTGGCGTGCATGATGCAGAATACGGGAAAATTGATTGCGGTTGAGAAAAATGTTCTGCGATTTAAGAGCTTAAAATTTAATATGAAAAAATTCTCAGTTAAGAATGTCATTGCAAAAAGAATGGATTTATTGGATGCTAAAAAGGAAAATCTTTTTGACAAAGCATTGCTTGATGCGCCATGCTCCTCAGAAGGACTTGTTAGGAAAAACTATGAGGCATTAAAAGAATGGTCACCTGCGCTTGTTGAAAGAAAATCGGAATTGCAAATGAAACTTATTGCAAAAACATTCATGCTTTTGAAAAATGGCGGAGAAATGGTTTACTCAACATGTTCCCTTGGACCTGAAGAAAATGAGGCGGTTGTGCAAAGCGTCCTTTCAAAAGGGAAGGCAGAATTAATGCCTATAAAAATTAAAGGGTTTGAAACAAGGAAAGGACTTGTTGAATACAATGGAAATGCATTTGGAAAAGAAATGGAAAAGGCTGTGCGCATTTATCCTCAGGATAATGATTCACAGGCTTTCTTTTTCGCAAAAATAAGGAAAACTGCTACCTAAAGAAAGGTTATTATTTTTGAATAATAATTATTATTTATTATGCCTTCAAAAAGACCAAAAGCAACTCAAAAGGAAATTGCTGAACATCAGAGACTGCAAACTGAAGTGCATAAAGTGAGGCGGTTAAAACGAACATCGATTGGAATGTTCGTAGAGTCGGCAGAAAAGTTCTTAAGGATTATGAACACAGAGGCGTGTTTGGGTATCTTTCAGAGGCGAATTCGCACCTGCATTCACTTAATGAGGCAAGAGAATTTAGTAGAAAGGGCAACCGGGCAAAAAGGCAAAAATGAAATAACTAATTTAAACCTTTGCCAAATAGAATAAATAAGACATTTCTTTATTGCTCGTGTAGTATATCGGTTAGTATACGGCCCTGTCGAGGCCGTGGGCCGGGTCCGACTCCCGGCACGAGCGCCTCTATTTTTCCAACCACTTTTTCCGCTCATTTTCAGGAAATTTTTCTATTGAATAACGGAGCATTGTGCGGGGCATTTCCTTTGAGTGCTTTGCAAGGAATTTTTCAAGAACTTCCTTGTCCTTTTTACCAATTTCACGAAGCATCCAGCCAACAGCCTTGTGCATCAAATCATGCTTGTCTTTCAGATGTATTTCCGATATTGCAATGCAATCATCAAAATCAGATTCGCGGGTGAAGATGAACGTGCCTAAAACAGAAATTCTTTTTTCCCATAAATCATTTGACTTTGCAAGGGAGTATAGAATTTTTCTTGGCTTGTCAAGCAGATAGGCGCCAACTATTTTCGGCGCACTTAAATCAACCAAATCCCAGTTGTTGATGTGTTTTGTGTTTGCCAAATAAAAATCAAAAATTTCTTTTCTTTCTTTTTCGTTGGCTTTTTTGAATTTTTCAACAAGAATCAAAAGAGAACCAAGACGCTCCTCGTGGTACTTCGAAGAAATGTGCTTTTTTATTTGAGGCAAAGTAAGGCCAAGGAATTTTTTTGCAATGCTTCTTGTTTCAGGGACTGTTAAACCAAGAAAAATATCTCCTTCCCCATATTCACCCTTGCCGGTTTTGAAGAATCGCTGGTAAAACGGCGCTTTTTCTTTGGATGCGTGTTTCTTCAATTCGGATGTAAGCGACATGCTAAAATTAAGGGTAAATTATTTATAAATAAAATCAAGCGGGATTGCAGGTGCAAAAAAAAGAAAGAGAAGATTTTTATATTAAAAGGCGTTACTATTTTCATGGGTATTTGGATTGATGCGGTTTTAAAACCAAAGGAGACCTTTGCGACAGAAGCTCCACACGGCACGATAATGAAAGGTGCAGTTAACCTTGGTTTAGTCGGTCTCATTTTGGGAGTAATTTTTGCAGTGCTCATTATTTTGGGTGGTGTGCTCAACGGGGATTTGATTTCATCCGCATTCACTGCAATTCTTATAATTATCCTGTTCCCTATGCTGCTCATAATATCAGAACTCATCAGCACAGCAGTACCATTCGTGATTGCCAAACTTCTAGGGGGAAGCGGCAGCTACTCGTCACTCTTTTATTTAATATCAATTTACACCCCAATAATCCTGATAATCTCCATGATTCCGCTTGCGGGCATGGTGGCGGGACTTTACTCAATATACCTCTTTTACCTGGCGCTTAAGGAATCGCAAAAGCTGAGTTCAAAAAAGGCTATTATAATAGTGCTGTTCCCGCTGTTGCTAATCGCAATAATAATGGTGCTAGCCTTTGTGACCCTGCTTGCCATTTAATGAAACTGATAAAAATCCTAAGGGGCCTTTTTTGTTGAGGGGAATCAAATGATTGTAATAGGCATTACAGGAAAATACTGCGCTGGCAAGACAACTGTCTGCGATTATATGAAAGGAAAAAGTTTCTATTATGGTTCGCTTTCAGATGAACTTAGGGAAATACTTAAAGCAGAGAAACTTGAAATTACAAGGGAAAACCTCATCAAAAGAGGAAACGAAATTAGGGCAAGTGAAGGCAATGGCGCGCTTGCAAAAAGAGTTATAAAGAAAATGGATCGGGGCAGAAATTATATTATTGATTCATTGAGAAATCCTGATGAAATAAAGGAATTTCAAAAGATGGATAGTTTTTATTTGTGGGATATTGTTGCGCAGCAGGATAAAAGATTTGAAAGGATAATTAAAAGAAAGAGAGAAGGCGACCCGAAAACAATTGAGGATTTCAGGAACCTTGAGGAGAAAGAATCTTCATCAGCAAATAAGAGTGCGCAGCAGCTTGATGAGTGCGCGAAAATGGCACAGCACAGAATCGAAAACAACAGCACAATGGCTGATTTGTTTGAAAAGGTTGATTCGCTTTTGCTTCAAACTCCGACAGATTTCAGGAGGCCTTCCTGGGATGAATATTTCATGAATATTGCAAAAGAAGTTGCAATGCGCTCAAATTGCGTTAAAAGAAAAGTTGCCGCGGTAATTGTCAGGGACAAGAGGATTGTGGCAACCGGTTATAACGGAACGCCGCGCGGAGTGAAGAACTGTAATGAAGGTGGATGCCCAAGATGCAATTCGTTTGCAAAAGGCGGAACTGCACTTGACGAGTGCCTATGTTCGCACGCTGAGGAAAATGCAATAGTGCAATCTGCATACCACGGAATTGCGTTGAAGGGAAGCTCAATTTACACTACTTACAGCCCTTGCATTACATGCAGTAAAATGATAATCAATGCAGGCATTGTGAAAGTTGTTTATAATGCGGAATACCCGCTTGGAGAAACTGCATTGAACATGCTGAAAGAAGCTGGAATTGAGTTAGAAAAAATTGAAATATGATTTTAGTTTTATAAACAAAATGTAAACCTCAAAACTATTTCTCAGGCCCCAGCAAGATGGATTCCAGATTTGTTTTCAAATAAACATCATCATATAGAATGTAATCTGCGAGCTTGAGGCTTTGGGAAACCTTCTGCGCTTTTGTTGATTTTCTTGGTTTTATAAGAATTGTCACAATCATTTTCCCAAGATCAATGTCAGAATAGCTGTCAGTTATGAGCACGGATTTATTGAGTGTGAATTCTTTTCCTGCTTCTTGAAAAGCATCTTTTATTGCAGTTAACTTTGATTTTACTTTTACTCCGTTTAGGTCTCCGTCCTTCATTCCAACTATTGAACTAATTCCATTTACTTTTCCGATTTCATCGAAACTAAGCTGTGTTCCCACAACAAAATCGAATTCAAAATCAAAATCTTTTTTCAATTGTTTATTTAGATAGTCTCCGAAATCCTTTGATGAAAGGGTTGCCAGAACAAGTGTTTTTCCATCAGCCTTAAGGTTCTTGAGCGCTTTCACAAGTTTCTTTCTTAATCCCGGTTGAATATGTTCATACACTTTTTTGAAATCTGTTTTACTCATTCCTTTTTTGATAAAATATTCGTTGCCCTCAACAATTGCCTGCTCAACACTGTACTGCCCTGATGCTATTTTGTCCACAAGCGCAGAATAAATTTTTACACCTTCAACTTCACCTTCAACAACACTTGGGTAGAAAACACACAACCCTTCTAGGTTTGCATCGCTTTTGTAAATAGTACCGTCCATGTCTACAATAACGGTATCAAAATCAGTTGATTTGAAACGCCTCATTGCGCTTCTTTTTATTTTAAAAGTAAGCGAATTCTTGATTACGTTTCCAAGAAGCTTTGCCGTGAAAAGTTTTGATTTTAATGCAACTTTAGGGAGATTAACCATGATTAATATGTAACTTGGAAGCAGTATAAAAATGATGTTCCTGATACAAAAAAGACAACTATAAAGAATAAAAAAAATTAAACAATACACAACCTTTTTATGCACTAATTTTCCATTTAATAGGTGTTATTATGCCTGAGATTTATGATGTTATTGTTGTTGGTGCAGGACCTGCGGGTGGATCTGCCGGACTGCATTGTGCAAAAAGTGGTTTGAAAACTCTGATTATAGAAGAGCACGCAACTATTGGCGAACCTGTGCATTGCGGCGAATGCCTGAGCAGATTCGCAACTGAAAATACAGGAATCATTCTTCCTGAAGAAGTTATTTCACAACACGTGAAAGGAGTAAGAATTATTTTTCCTGATGGAACTGCAAATATTCTGAACGAGGACGGCTTTGTTCTTGAGAAGCATAAATTTGAACAGTGGCTTGCTGGCCAAGCACAGAAAGCAGGCGCTGAAATAAAACTTGAAACAAGATTGCAGGAACTTGAAAAAAAAAAGAATGTTTGGGAAGTGAAAACAAGCAAAGGGAATTTCAATGCAAAAATCATTATTGATGCTTCAGGAGTTGCATCAGTTGTTTCAAGAAAACTGAATCTGAATGAACGGTTTGAAACGGTAACCGGAATCCAGTATGAAATTACAGGAGTAGAAAGGGACTGTTATCTTGATTTTTTTATCTGGCCAAGGCTTGCACCTGAAGGGTATTTGTGGATGATTCCGAAAAGCGATACGCGTGCAAATGTCGGGCTTGTTACAACAGAAACAAGGAGCGCAAAAACTTTTACTGATCAGTTTGTAAAAGAAAAAGGATGGGAGAAAAATAACAAGGTTAAAACTTTTGGCGGCTTGATTCCTGCTTCAGGCCCTGTGAAAAAAACTTATTCAGATGGGTTGATGCTTATTGGAGACGCTGCAGGTTTTACCTCTCCTCTTTTTGAAGGCGGTTCGCATCTTGGTTTGAAATCAGGGCAGTTTGCGGCACAGGTTGCAAAGGAAGCAATTGCAAAAAATGATTTTTCCAAAGAGACTCTTTCAAAATATGAAAACTTATGGAAAAACGAATTTCCAAAATATGATGCGCTTGTGAAAGGCAAAAAGGCACTTTACAATTTTACTGACGAAGAACTCAATCTGATTGCCAGGTCATTTCCAAAAGAGTTTGATAACTTTGGTTTTTTGGAAAAAATTATTTTTGGAATCAAGGTTTTGTCAAAAAAACCAGGACTTTTGAAAAAAGGCTTTTTGCCAGCAATGAAATCTTTTGAATACAGCCAGGCAAACCATTACGGCTGGTAGCTCCACCGAATCCAATTGAGGATGGTGCGCGCACCCAATCGGAGATGCCCCTCATGGTACAGACACAACTGCAGGACAAGAAAGCCTTTAAAAATACTTAATTAGTTTAATTCATTAACATGGATATAAACGGAAGATACCATCTGGGAATTATTCCTGATGGAAACAGAAGGTGGGCTAAGGAACATAATTTGCACCCCAGCGAAGGCCACAAAGTCGGCGCTGAAAAAATGGAGTTACTTGTTGACTGGGCAGTTAGCCATGATAGTATTGGTGAAGTTAGCATTTATGGGCTTAGTGAAGAAAATTTTAAAAGAAATCCAAAAGAACTGAGTTGGCTTTATGATATTTATTACAGCAAGCTCGAAAAGCTGCTTACTTCAAAAAATCTTCACAATCAGGAAGTCAAGGTGAATCTTGTTACAACAGACCCTAGAAGAATTCCAAAAAATCTCGTGGATGTTTGCAAAACACTCAAACACGAAACCAAATTTTATGGCAATACTGTATTGAATATTCTTATTGGTTATACTGGTCAGTCTGAAATTCTCAGAGCAGTAAGAAGTCCGATGAACAGAATCAAAAATTTGTTTTTTGGTTTAAGCGAATCAGATATTCAAAAAAGCCTTGGTGTGAAAAACCAGTGTGATTTTGTTATAAGAACAGGCGAGGAAGAAGCTGAAAGGGAAGCAAAGTCCGGATTCCTTTTGTGGCAAAGCGCTTACTCTGAATATTATCACCTGAACAAATACTGGCCTGATATTACCGAAGCTGATTTAAACGGCGCCTGGAACTACTTTTCAGAGCAAAGAAGGCTCAAAGGAAAATAATCCAACTAAAAATCTTTTAGAAAAACTAACAATTTCTTAAATCACTTTAGTATTTTGCCTGTTTTAAGGTACCAAAGACTCAAATCCAGTGTTGAGTGATTCAAACCCGTGCTTGGAAGGAACCTATCAAGAATTTGCTCTATTTGCACATAATTTTTCGCATTAATTGTCTTTGGAATAACATTAATGAGGCCATGTTCGTGCATTATCCTTAATATATGGCGGTCGAGAATTGCGACATTATCATGTCCAGTATTTCTCAAAAAATGAGAAGATTCCTTAAAACCAAGGCCTTTTACATTTTCAGCCAGATACTGCCTTTTTTGCCTGTCATCGGCAAATTCCCCCAATTTTGCTTTGATGCCAAAATGTTGCCTTGCACCAATAATAAATTCTGCCCTGCGATTATAGAACCTATAACCTAATGCTCTTAGCTCATTCGAGAGCTTTTTCAGAGGCAAGTTATAAAAGCCTTCAAATCCCAAAGCACCCTGAACCTTGATACCCATCATTGCGGATGAGTTAGCTGTTGTAAGGCAGAAACACAATTCAGAAAACCAGTCTTCCTCAGGCTTCTTTTCAAAAGACTTAAAGCCTACATAACGTGCGTTTATTTCTTTTGAAATATTGGAAGAAATTAAAGAATTAATCTCACTTAAAAGGTTCTGCGACTGCATTTAAGCATATAATTGGAAAGGGAATTAAAACCCAGCAGAAAAGTTAGAGGAAAAAATTGAAAAACTAAAAGAGTTTTTATTTCTCAAAACATTTATAAATATCATATGTATATACATATGTTATGGCAAAAACTATTATGGTTTCAGACAGCACATATGAGAGGCTTACAAAAATAAAAAAATCAGGCAAATACAGTTACAGCGAGTTGTTAAATGACTTGATGGACAAACCAAAAAAAAGAACAGCAACAGAAAGAATCCTTAAACTTGAAGGAACTTGGAAAGAATCCAAAGAAGACAACAAGATAGTCGAAGAGGCAAATGAGGCGTGGAAAAAATGGGAAAAGACATTTGTCTAGACACAGATTCGATTATAGAATATCTCAAAGGAAGAAATGCAGCACTTAAGAAACTTCTTCTTGATGGAACCGAAGTATACACTACAAGCATAAGCGCATTCGAACTAAGGTTGAGGGAAACAAATATTGAAGAAGTAGAGGCGTTTCTAAAAGACATAAAGATACTCCCCTTTGACGATATTTCTTCAAAAATAGCCTCCAACACATTCAAAGAATTGAAAAAAAAAGGAAACCCCATTGAGCTAAAAGATTTTTTCATAGCATCAATTGCAATCAAAAACAACTGTAAACTCCTTACAAATAACAAAAAGCATTTTGAAAGAGTAGGTGAACTTGAACTTGCCTGAATAATTTTGAAATGGGAAAGGACATAAAATCAGGCGTCAATAAGTTTACCTAAATAATTGTAAAGCGAGCAACACGTATGAAAAATGTCATGCCCCACCTGAGCTTCCAACTGACGCTCAAAAGAATTAGTCGGCAAATCGCGCAATTTTTTCGGAAAATTGAAAACTTCCCGTAAGCCCTGTGTTTCTTTTCGAAGGGCATGCAAATAATCCGGTTCAATTTGTCTTGCCAACACCAATATACGAAGTAGACAAATATAAACCTTCACAGGCTCCTAACTGCAGCCTCAATTGCCCTTACTGCAAATTCTTTTGCTCTTTTTTTTGCCTGTGCAACAGTCATTCTCGGACCGGAAATGCCATAACCAACGGGTTTATTGTAAAGCAAAGAAAGTTCCTGTATCTTTTCCGCTGTTGCATAAGCAACAATTTCATCATGCGATGTTTCACCCTGAACAACAGCGCCAAGAACAATAGCACAATCAACTTCCTTTTTTGCAAGCACCCTTTTCAGCGGAAGAGGAATATCAAAAGCACCGATAACAGAAACAATTTCCTTCACAATCAGATTATTTTTTTCCGCTTCGGCTTTTGCGGCTTCAAGCATTTCAGATGTGATTTCTTTGTGGAAATCCGAAACTACAATTGCAAGATTCATGCCAAAACCACCTCAGTGAAACTTATCCCATCGCAAAATGGGATAACTATCGCACCCAACCGACGAAAAGGTTGCGAAACTACAATTGCAAGATTCATGCTTTCACTCCGCACATTATTTCAGCTCCACGTTTGCTGCATTTTCTTTGCCCTGCCTTTCTCCGGAGCCTGCTCTTTTTGCAAGTTCCTCTTGCTTGAAAAGAATCCATAAAATGTTCAGCGCGTGCTTTGAGGATCTGTTGTGCATTATTGAGGCAAGCTCTTTATCATCGTCTTTTGCTTCATCCTCATGAACAAAACACTCCAAAACTGTTTTGCGAGTCATCAATTGCACCTGCTGTATTCCTGTGGATGCTTCATGCGCACATGTTTTGTCAACATTTTGCCCGCCGGGCATGCCAAGAGCCAAACCAATTTTGCAACCAGATTCAAGCAAACGGAGCATTGCAACAGGGATGTCCTTTATACCGGGAACAGTTTCTTTTACAATTTCAATTTTCCAGTTGTTTTCTTTCGCGTTCTTTTGCATTGTTTCCAATGCAATTTTCCCCATGTCACCGCGCGCAAACATAGTATCAACAATAGCAATTTTTGTTTTCATTTTGTTTCCCCCGTTAACATCAACTTCTCTATCGAGTGCTGTCCGAAAGGCACGAAGGTAGTGCGCTCCCCAACCGGGCACGGTTGTACAATTTTTGTTTTCAAAAAAATCACCCCTTCACCAGTTCAACTTCAGAATCATTTTTCATTTTGAATTTTTTTCTTAATGATACCTTTGCGACAATCTCAAGAATATTTGCAGGGTGGTTTGTGCGGTGCGGGATTATTGCAATTGCTTTTTCTTTTCCGTTAACAAGGCACGGCCAGGCGCTTATCCCACCAAAGGTTCTTTCCTTGGAAGTGAATCCTGCAATTTCAACAGGTTTTGATGATGTGAACCTGCTGCGCTCCGCAGAACCAACAATAAGGTTAAGCGTACCATGGAAAATTTTTCCTCCGAGTAAATCCGAAAAACTTTTTTCATATTGAGGCAAAGAAGTGTAATAGGCACCTTCACCATGACCATCAAATAATTTTCCTTTAAGGGAAATTTTTTTCTTCGAAAAGAGTTCGCCCAATTCAAGATAATAGGATTTGAGTTCGTTCCTGCCTTTTTCGGTGAAACTTATTTCGGTGCCTGCGCTTGAAGGGGTTCTGGAAATCAGCTGTTCGGATTCAAGCTCCCTTAATTTCCTTGAAATGGATTGTTGGGAAAATCCAGTAATGGAAGCAAGCTCTGATGTTGAAACTGTTGCGCTTCCATAAAGCGATGCTTTTTTTGCAAGCAACAAAGCTAAACTAAAATTCTCCTGCTTCATAAACCAAAAAGAACAACAACCACTTAAAAATGTGTTGCTTAGCAGAAATGAGTAAAAGAATGTTTTAATGACAAAGCAGGTTTATGTTTAACCCAGCGCCGAATAGGAATTATTTCTTCGCCATTTTTTCTAGGTAGATGCTTTGGCTTGGGAAAGCAAAATCAAGCTTTGCTTTTTCGAATCTTTTTTTGATTTCGAGATTCATTTCGGACATAACATCGAATTTTCTTTCCTGATTTATGATGTAGTAAACGAACCAGATGTTGAGTGATGAATCTGCATATTCTTTGAAGATTGCGCGGATGTCATTGTTGTCAACATCTTTATGCTCTTTTGCAATTGATTTGAGAATTTCAAGCGCCTCTTCCATTTTCTTTGTGCTTGTGCTGTAAGTAAGCCCGAGCGTTACTGAAACTCTTCGCCTGCCCTCTGAGGAAATATTTGTGATTACATCCTGTGCAACTTTTCCATTAGGTATTGTGATAAGGCGGTTGTCCCAGTCCCTTATTCTGGTGTTTCTTATGCCGACAGATTCAACCGTGCCTTCTATCCCAGTAGTTTTTATTGAATTCCCCACAACAAATGGCTTTGAAGTGAAAATGCTGATTCCGCCGAACATATCCTCAACAGTTTTTTGCGCAGCGAAAGCAATGGCAAGACCACCTACACCCAAACCGGCTAGGAGAGGCAATACATCAACGCCGAATGATGAAAGAATAATTATAAGTGTAAGAACGGCAATGCTTGCCTTGGACAGTTTTCTGAGTATTGGTATGAGCTGGTCATCAAGTTTTGATTCTGTTTTCGATGAAAGCGGAACAACAAAGTACTGGATTATTGCGTCAATGAGTTTTATCGCAAACCACGCGATGTTGATTATTATGAGCGAGCTTATTGCAGTCATGAAATTTTTGGCTATTAATCCGCCTTCACTAGGAGTCAGGAATTGGTAACCAAAAAAGAGACCTGCAATGAATCCTCCGAAAAGCACAGGCGTTTGCGCCATTTCAATTAGCACATCATCAAATTGTGTTTCGGTTTTTGCTGTGAGAATTGAACCATATTTTTGGACTATAAAATAAATTATTTTTGCAATAAGGACGCAGGCAATTACTGCAATAAAAAAAGCGATGTACTGCAGTATTGTTGAACCGAAATATGTGCCGCCGGCAAATTGTGAGCCCGCCAAAGATGAAACAAAATCATTTATTGTATTTACCATGTCTATTGTTGAAGGTATTTCTCTATAAATAAATTTCGTTTCGTTTTGGAAAGAAAAACCCCCAAAAAAAGTCACGGCAATTGCAAAAAACACAGCACCCAAAAAAAATGTTTATGTTTTTTGAAAAATCTGGCAATTAAAGAAATGCTAAAAGAAATCGGCAAAGAAACCCCGTCAGAGGCAACAGGAAGAGGTTCACAAGCAATTTAAACAAAATGCATGGAAAAAATATTAATAAACACAACGAGGAAAGTACAAATCCAGAGTGTTACATTTAAATATTTTTCTTTATCCAATTGAGTACTGTTACAATTCACTTATTGCAGCGATTTTTTTGGTGGCGGGATAAGAAGTCAAGAAATCCTTCTGAACCTCGTTTTTGCTGTAGGAATTGGAGTTTGATTCATTTGGGCCTCGATAAAATTATAGATCACGTTTTAGTTCCGAAGCATGAAATAGTGCCTCAGGATAAGGTTGCTGAACTTTTAGTTAAATTCGGACCAAAGGCAGCTAATTTGCCTCAGATTTTAAGGGATGACCCTGCGGTTGAGGAAATCGGCGCAAAAAGGGGCGACATCGTAAAAATTACAAGAGACAGCCATACCGCTGGCAAAAGCGTATACTTTAGGGTGGTTGTGTAAATGGTTAACGGCTGGTCAGTAATCAATTCTTATTTCAGGGACAAAAACATTGCCCAAATGGAAATTGACTCATTTAACCAGTTTGTTGATAAAAAATTGCCGGAAATTACTATTGAAAATGAGGAAGTAATTCCTAAAATTGAGGAAGTTAAAGTTGAATTTGAGAAAATTGAAATTGTTAAACCAAGAATTGTGGAAGCTGATGGTTCCCCGAGAAATGAATTTTACCCTTTAGAAGCAAGGCTCAGAAACAGGACTTATGCTTCACCTATTTATCTTACAATGAAACTTCTCAGAAGGGACGTTGAACAGGACAGGAAAAAAACCTATATTGGTGATTTGCCTGTAATGCTTAAATCAAAGCTTTGCTGGTTGAACGGCAAAACCGATGATGAACTCATTAAAATGGGCGAGGATACAAAGGATTTCGGCGGATATTTTATAATTAACGGTTCTGAAAAGGCACTAATGACTCAGGAAGTTCTTGCTTCTGACAGGGTTATTGTTTCAGAACAAAGCGATGACAAAATTGTTGCTGAAGTTATTAGTACTAGAGGCGCTTTCAAAGGAAGAGTCAGAATCATCAGAAGCGCAGATGGAATTTTGAATGTTACCTTCCCTGCATCGCCAAGAAAACTGAAGCTTTTTGTTTTGCTTAAAGCACTCGGACTTAAAACAACCCAGACAATCAGGGAGGGTTTCCCTGATGATCTTGAGCTTCAGAACGATGTCATGATTAACATGGAAAACCTGCTTGTGAAAAGCGAAAAGGAAGCTCTTGACAAAATTGGAAAGTTTGTTGCTCCCGGACAGGTTGAAGAGTACAGGTTGAGAAGGGCACAGGAAGTAATAGACGCGTTCCTTTTGCCACACATAGGTCAGGAATCAAAGGACAGGCTTGCAAAAGCATATTACTTGATTATGATGGCTACAAAGGCTGTTGAAAGAGCTTACAATTTGAGGGAAGAGGATGATAAGGATCATTATTCAAATAAGAGGCTTGAGCTTTCAGGAAAACTCATGGAGCACTTATTCAGGTACAGCTTCAAGTACTTTATCAAAGATTTGAAATTCCAGATTGACAGAACAGTTACAAGAAGAAGAAAACTTAATATTTCAACAATTGTAAGACCTGGCGCAGTTACCGAAAGAATCAGATTTGCAATGAGCACAGGTAACTGGATTGGAAGAGCTACAGGTGTTTCAAAATTCATGGACAGGGTTAATTTTATTTCTCCTTTAACAGATTTGAGAAAAGTTAAATCTCCTTTAGATAAAAACAGGGAACTTTATGAAGCAAGGGACGTTCACGGTACACACTGGGGAAGACTTTGTGCAATAGAGACACCTGATGGCCCACAGTGTGGTCTTGTTAAGAACCTTGCAATGATGGCTGAGGTTACAACAGAACAGGAAGAGGAACCTGTTGAGAAATTTCTGAAAGATATGGGAGTTAAACTTAAGTAAGGTGTATTTATGGTTTCAAAAGCAAAAAGCGCAAAAGTTTACATTAACGGAAGACTTATCGGATTCCACAATGACCCTGAAAAGCTTACAAAAGAAATTATAGGACAGAGAAGACAAAATGGGCTTTCAGCTCAGATAAATGTTGCTTATCATATAGACACAAACGAAGTTTATGTCAATACAGATGCAGGTCGTGTTCAGAGGCCATTGCTTGTTGTTGAAAACGGGAAACCGAAAATAACTGAAGATCAGATTAAACAGCTTGAAGAGAAAAAAATTATTTGGAATGATCTTATAGAACAAGGACTTGTCGAGTACCTTGATTCCGAGGAAGAGGAAAATGCATTCATTGCAGCAACTGAGAAGGATCTTACAAAAGAGCACACACACATAGAAATTGATGGTGCTGTAATTCTTAGCATAGTCAGTTCAATGGTACCTTACCTTGAGCACAACATGGCTGGAAAGGTTTTGCACGGTGCAAAGATGTTCAAGCAGGCACAAGGCTTTGGAGCAACAAACCTGAACCTCAGGACAGATACAGAAGGATATTTACTTTACTACCCACAAAAATCTATTGTAAAAACAAAAACAATGGACATGGTTGGAATTAATGAAAGACCACAAATCCAGAACTTTGTTGTCGCAATAATGCCTTACGGATTCAACATTCTAGATGCTGTTGTTTTGAACAAAGGTGCAGTGGACAGAGGCCTTGGAAGATCAACTTATTTCAGAACTTATGAAAGTGCAGAAAACAGGTACCCTGGTGGACAGATTGATAAATTTGAAATTCCTCCTGAAGAAACAGTTGGTTACATTAGCGAAGATGCTTACAAAAAACTCGGATCTGATGGACTTATCCATTTAGAATCATGGGCAGGAGAAAATGAGGTTATTATTGGAAGAACTTCTCCTCCAAGGTTCCTTGAGGAAATAAACGAGTTTGGTGTTGTTCAGGAAAAAAGAAGAGAATCAAGCCAAACAATTAGGAAGGGCAAAGAAGGTTACGTTGACAAAGTATTTGTTACTGAATCGGATTCAGGAAACATGCTTGTAAAAATCAAGGTAAGAAGCGAAAGAATACCTGAATTAGGCGACAAATTCAGTTCAAGGCACGGACAGAAAGGAGTTGTCGGACTCATTGTTCCTGAAGAGGATATGCCATTTACACCTGATGGAATTAAACCTGATTTAATTTTGAATCCGCATTCAATCCCATCAAGGATGACTATTGGACATTTACTTGAAATGCTTGGGGGAAAAGTTTCCTCAATAAAGGGACAGGAAGTTGACGGAACTGCATTCAGTGGTACACCGCAGGCAGAACTTGAAAAAATGCTTGATGATGCAGGCTACAAGAAATCAGGCACTGAGGTTTTCTATGACGGAAGAAACGGCCAGAGAATCAATGGCGAAATATTCACAGGAGTTGTTGCTTACAGAAGACTCTTCCACATGACAGCACATAAAATCCAGTCAAGGGCAAGGGGTCCGGTGCAGATACTTACAAGACAGCCAACTGAAGGAAAGGAAAAAGAGGGCGGCCTGAGATTCGGAGAGATGGAAGGTGAAACTCTTGTCGGACACGGAGCGGCTATGCTGTTGCAGGAAAAAATTATCGAGGACGCTGACAAGGTAACAATGTGGGTCTCGGAAACAAAAGGAGTAATTGGATTTGAGGACCAGATAAGAAAAGTCAAGAGGGTTCTTGAAACTGATGATAGTAAAATTTACCCTGTTGAAATGAGTTACGGTTTCAAATTGCTTCTTGATGAGCTCAAGGCACTAGGAGTTTACCCAAAACTTATACTGACGGACAAGGTGTAAAAAAATGGTTTTGAATGCAATGATTATTGAGAAAGTTCCATCAAGCGGAAGCGAAGATGGTACGCGATATGCACGATCGCAAGCGTGCACGGACAAGGTTTAATGGTGTTGATGCAAAATGATGGCTAAAAGAATTGAAGGAATTGAATTCAGAATCCTGAGCCCTGAACAAATCAGGAAAATGTCAGGAATCGAAATCAAAAGCCCTGAAACTTATGATAAAGACGGCTTCCCAATGGAAGGCGGAGTAATGGACAACCACCTTGGAGTAATCAACCCGGGACTTAGATGTAAGACATGCGGAAACACAATGAAGAAATGCCCGGGACACTTTGGGCATGTGGAATTGGTAAGGCCTATTGTGCACTCAGAATTCGGAAAAAAACTGGAAATATTAATGCAAGCAACCTGCCAAAATTGTGGAAGAATACCAATTGCAGATGACAAACTTGAACCATTGAAAGTTTACATTGGCGATGAGTCACTTGATATTGGAAAAAAGATTCTTGCAAAAACAAAAAAAATTAAGAAGTGTCCACACTGCAGCAACGACAGAAAACTTGTTACACTTGACAAACCAACAAACTTTTACAGTGACAAAGACAGGATTTACCCTACAGAAATAAGGGAATGGCTTGAAAAAATCCCTGATGAAGACCTTGAATTTTTTGGTTATGAAAAAGAAAAATTAAGACCAGAATGGTTCATTGTAACAACCTTGCCAG
>Ga0210019_1000474_pt1 | contig 50565 bp, 40 predicted proteins | sample CryGeyCG2114_020_2_FD_183969 | JGI IMG/M metagenome (GOLD analysis project Ga0210019, IMG submission 183969) | Groundwater microbial communities from aquifer - Crystal Geyser CG11_big_fil_rev_8/21/14_0.20 (SPAdes) (version 2) | ecosystem: Environmental > Aquatic > Deep subsurface > Groundwater ...
GTGGTGGTGGATTTACGCCAAACCCACGCGCTTCCATCACTTATCAATATCCACTCTTAAAAAATATTGGCAATCAATACACTGAAATAATAACTGTCACCAATATTGGCAATATTATTTTGACCAATGGCACCTTGATTATTGATTTACCGGAAGATTATGTGAAATTTATTTCAGCCAATACTTCTGGCTATACGCATGATTCTTCATCAGCAAGAATAAGTTGGCCAATTGCGGCATTGGGAGTTGATAATAAATTCACAGTCAATATTGTTATTGAAGCATTAGCTCAAGGTGATAATGTAAAAACCGTCATTGGATATGAGAGTGATCAAGCAGACAAGAACACAGACGGAACTGAAGATATTTTTGATATTCTTTTACCTCCAACGCCACCAATTCCTCCAACGCCACCAATTCCTCCAACACCTCCGACGAAAGAGCCAGTAACGCCGGCCAAGCCCCTTGAGGTTATTGTTGCTCCAGCAGCGACTGTTATTCCTCCAGTGGTTGAAAAAGGCGTAGTCTGCGAAACTTGCGCCATAGATAATGTTTGCGCTGGATGCGCGTGGTATATTTGGCTTCTGGTCGTTTTGCTTCATTTGCTTGGCCTTTTCGTTTTTTGGTATTATGCCAGCAAAGAAGATATTATTGAAGGGGAAACTAGAAACGAAGATTTGGGTGCAGAAAATGAAGCGCGAGCTGGAGAATATCATATTCTCAAAGGTAACTTCAATTGGGTTTTGCCGGTTTTCTTGATTTTGACAATCATATTCCTGATTTTGATGTTTGTCTGCAAGTTCAATCCTTTGTTAATTCTGCTTATTGTATTGGCAGTTTATTACTTGAGTTTAGTGTTTTATCAAATGCTTTTGAAGAACGCGGAAAAGAAACACGTCCCATTTTTGCCGATTCTTATCACTCTGTCAGTATTAGCGACCTACTTTGTTTGCGCGCATTGGCCATGGTGGGCGTGGTTTTTAATCATTCTGTTCTACGTTCTTAGCTTGGGTTTTTATTATGTAGTTGTAGTAAAGATGTCCCCGCAGAAACGTAATCTGTGGTGGACTGTTCCTTTGTTAGCGACTATATTAATCGTTGCCCTAGAGATGGTTCTAAGACTTTGTGAATGTCAGGAAGTTATCAGGTAAATAATATTCGGAAGTAAAGCAGATTTGAAAACCCCGCTGATTTTTTCAGCGGGGTTTTGTGTTGCGTCTGGGCATCATTGCTACAGAGCTATCAGTTTGTATTGGCTCGACTTCATTTTTGAGTTTTTACCAACATGAATGACTGTATTTGGGTTTGAATGGATTTACCTTCGCATATTTTTAATCTTAATTGTTATACTATTTACAATATTTATGGCACATTTTAATTGTATATAAGATATGATTTTTTTGTAAAATTTTTTTTAAGTGGTAAAATTAAATTATATGTCTGAAAACGATATATTTTCTCATTTGAATATGCAGCAGAAAAAGGCAGTTACGCATAAAACTGGTCCTCTTTTAATCGTGGCCGGAGCCGGTACTGGGAAAACAACAGTTATTACGCAAAGAATAGTCTGGTTGATTGAAAATAGCTTGGCACGGCCGGATGAAATTCTTGCATTAACATTTACTGATAAAGCGGCTGGGGAAATGGAGGAAAGGGTTGACCGTATCTTGCCAATCGGATATCTGGATTTATGGATAATGACTTTTCACGCGTTTGCCGAGCGTGTTTTGAAACTGAACGCCATTGATATTGGTTTACCGTATGAATTTAAAATATTAAATACAACACAGCAGTGGATGCTCATCCGGCAGAATATGGGTAAGTTTGACCTAGATTATTATCAGCCGATCGGCAACCCGACAAAATTCATTCATGCTCTTCTGAATCATTTTTCCCGCTGTAAAGATGAAAATATTTCTCCTTCTGATTACATCCATTATACTGGAGATCTAAAAGCCGGCCTTGATTCAATGGAATCATCCGGAGGAAACGCGAAAAATAGCAATAAGGACATTTTGGAGATCAAACGCCTTGAAGAAATCGCCAAAGCTTTTCATACATATCAACAGCTTCTGTTGGACAATGATTCATTGGATTTTGGCGATCTTATAAACTATGCTTTGAAACTTTTTAGAGAAAGACTAAATATTTTAAAGCATTATCAGAATAAGTTTAAGTATATTTTAGTTGATGAGTTTCAGGATACGAATTATGCGCAATATCAGTTGATCAAGCTTTTGGCAGGCACTATGGCCAATATTACTGTTGTGTTAGATGATGACCAATCAATATATATGTGGCGCGGAGCATCATACAATAATGCTTTGCAATTTAAAAAAGACTATCCTGAATGCGAGCAAATTTCTTTGATTGAGAACTATCGCACTGCACAAAATATTCTTGATCTAACGTATGGTTTTATTCAATTGAACAATCCGGAGCGCCTTGAGGCGCAAGACAAGTCTGGTAAACTTTCTAAAAATCTAAAATCAAATTTGAAAGAAAAAGGCGAAATTCATCATCTGCATCTTAAAAGCGAAACAGATGAGATTGAAGCTGTTATTAATAAAATAATAGATATTAAGAACAATGATAGTCAATCCGTTTGGAATGATTTTGCCGTTTTGATCCGCACCAATGCAATGGCTGATGGTTTTATGGCGGGTTTTGAAAATGCATCAGTTCCATATATGTATCTTTCAGCAAGAGGACTATACAGTAAGCCGATCATTATGGACATTATTGCATTTTTGAAAGCCATTGACGATTATCATGAATCGCGCGCTGTTTTCCGTATTTTGAATTGGCCGATTTTCAATCTTGACAACAATACAATTTCCGGATTAAATTATTTGGCGCGCAAGAAAGCCTGCTCTCTATATTCAGCGCTGAAAAAATCTCCTTTTGAACTAAAATTTGATGCCGCCAGTTATGCACAAATCAGTAAAATTTTAAAATTAATTGACGCCGGAACTTCTTTGGCAAAAGAAAAAAACGCGAGCCAAGTGTTGCTAAATTTTATGATTAATTCCGGCTGGGAAAAATATTTAACGAAAAATGACAATAAACAATCGCGCGACAGCTTGAAATATATCAATAGTTTCTACAAAATAATTCAAGAATTTGAAAAAAATTTTACTGACAAATCTGTCAAAAATTTTTTGCAACAAATTGAAATGGAAATGGAAGCAGGTGATACTGGCGCCCTTGAGATTGATTCTGACGATGGTCCGGAAGCAGTAAAGATAATGACAATCCATAGCGCGAAAGGTCTTGAATTTAGACATGTTTTCATAGTCAATTTAGTTGATAAGCGTTTTCCAACAACTGAAAGACATGAACCGATTTCCATACCAGACGCTTTGATTAAAGAAATTGTCCCAACAGGCGATGTACATTTGCAAGAAGAAAGAAGGCTTTTTTATGTGGCGATGACTCGCGCCAAGCAAACTCTTTTTTTAACCTCCTCTCTTGATTACGGCGGAGCCAGGAAGAAAAAAATGTCCCGTTTTCTTTCAGAAATCGGTTTTGATAAAACGCAACCGCAGGGTAATACAAAGCAAGCGTATGCGATCAAGGCAAATCAAGTTGCAGATGTGAAGAAAAGCCAAGAAGAAAAAGACAAAATGCCGGCGTATTTTTCTTTCACACAGTTGAAAGCTTATGAATCATGTCCACTGCAGTATAAGTATGCGCATGTTTTTAAGGTGCCAACGATTGGCAATGCCAGATTTTCGTTTGGCAAAACCATGCACTCAACTTTGCAAAAATTTATGCAATGCCTAGTTGATAGTAAGCATGCGCGGCAGAATGATTTATTTAGTAACAGGGCAAAAAATGAATTGCCATCGCTAAAGCAATTGCAAACTATGTATGCAAAGTCATGGATAGATGACTGGTATGAAAGTGAGAAACAAAAAAATGAATATTTTAAAAAAGGCAAGCAAATTTTGAAAACTTTTTATGCTAGAGCAGTTAGTCATTTGCCGGTAATTAAATTTTTAGAAAAAGGGTTTAATTTTAAGATAAACGGACATTCAATCAAGGGTACTATAGATAGAATTGATGAGTTGTCTGATGGAACACTGGAAATAATAGATTATAAGACGGGGTCGGTCAAGGAAAACCAGGAAAAGGATCAGCTTTTAATTTATCAAATCGCGGGCAAAGAAATTTTTGATGAAAAAATCTCAAAGCTTACTTTTTATTATTTAAATGATAATCAGCAGGTTTCTTTTTTGGGAACTGAAAAAGAACTTGCTAAACAGATAAGAAAAATTTCTGAAATTATTGATGGAATTGAATCTCGCAACTTTGAGCCTAAACAGTCAAAGTTTGTCTGCGAATATTGCGATTTTAAATATATCTGCGATCACAGAATTTTATAATTTCAAATGAAATTTTCAGTTTTGCGATCATCACATTATGTTTTTCACCCCAATCAATAGCATATTGAACAAAAAATTTCGGGATTCGCCTTTGGCTGAAAGAATTACCGCTAGTTTGGTGTGTGAGGAGTTTGATAAAATTATGTTTGCTGTCTTTGGCGAAAAAATCGTTCATAAGGCGCAAGCAATGTATCTTAATAATAGTGTCTTGACAATCGCTAGTTTATCTCCTATCATTTCTCAAGAAATAAAACTGCATGAATTAGAACTCATTGATAAAGTCAATCGTAAGTTTCAAGGTGAAATTGTGAAAAGATTAAGGCTTCTGATTTAGTCTAATCTAATAATTTAACGACTTTTTTTACTTGCGCGTACAGCCAAAAACTGCTAGACTAAACGTAGTTAATAGATATCCCCCATGACACTTAGAAAGTATTTAATTTCAATGATTTTGGCCACGTTTTTTTGTTTAATTGCATGGCTTGAAGTCATATTTTTTGTTAATCCAGAAAATACAGATACATTGGGTTTTATTCTTTTCTATGCATCTCTGTTTTTAACGCTCTGGGGTATTTTTTCTTTAATAGGCTTTGTGGTCAGGTATATATTTATAAAACAAGACTTCGCCTATGCCCAAGTCAAAGCAGCTTTTCGGCAAGGTTTTTTCTTTTCCATATTGCTCAATAGTTCGCTTTTTCTTCAGTCGCAAAAATTACTTGTTTGGTGGAATACGCTTTTGTTGGTTGGGCTTTTAACGGCAATAGAATTTTTTTTTATAAATTTCCATTCTGAACGCGCTAATAATGGCAAATAAAATTGGAGACCATGAAAGATAGATTGCAAAAAATCAAAAAGAATATTGTCAATGAACTTAAAAGAACTCAAACGATTAATCAGCTTGAGATTGTTTATAATAAATATTTTTCACGCAAATCCGGTGAATTTTCCAGATTAATCAAAGATGTCAAGACCATTGCTATGGAACAAAAACCAGTTATTGGCAAACTTTTAAACGATGTTAAAAATGAAGCGCAAATACTGTATGATAAAATAAAAGACGATATTCTTCAAAATTCAAAATTTGCCATCCAAAATTCAGACTACGATCCGACTTTGCCAGGTGAAAATCAAAAAATTGGAACATTGCATCCTATTACGCGTGTCAAAAACGATTTAAATGACGCTTTTAAGTTTTTGGGATTTGAAATATATGAAGGGCCGGAAATTACAAGCGAGGCGTATGCTTTTGATAAATTGAATTTTCCAGAGGATCATCCGGCGAGAGAAATAATGGATACTTACTGGATAGCGGGCGCTGAAAAAAATGTCGGGAAAAACAAGTTGTGTTTGCGTCCGCATTTGACAGGCGGCAGCGTGCGCTATATGCAAACTCATAAACCGCCATTCAGATTTGTGTATCCTGGACGGGCTTTTCGCAATGAAGCCACGGATGCCGGACATGAAAGATGTTTCTATCAATACGAAGCCCTGATTGTCAATGACAGAATTTCTTTAGCCGGCGGAAAAATTTTGGTTGATACGATTTTGGAAAGAGTTTTTGGCAAAAAAGTTAAAATCCGCATGCGGCCCGGTTTTTTCCCTTTTGTTGAACCTGGCTTTGAGATTGATATGCAATGTTTGAATTGCGGCGGCAATGGATGTTCTGTGTGCGGAGATGGCTGGGTGGAAATGATGCCTGGCGGCCCGCCGCATCCAAATGTTTTCAAAGCCGGCAATATTGATCCTAAAAAATGGCAGGGATTTTATATCAATATCGGCTTAGACAGGCTGGTGATGATGAAATATGGCATTGACGATATACGCCTTATGCATTCAGGAGATTTAAGATTTTTGAGACAATTCTAGGTGAAATTTATCCTAATGAATAAATTAGGTGTATTGCTCATTCTTTCTGAGCAAGAATAAAAATAATTTTTATGCTAATTAGTTTTAACATTTTAAAAAATTTTATAGAAATCCCAAAAAATATCTCTCCAAAAGATGTAGGTTCAGAATTGACCAAAAGCACCGTTGAAGTTGAAAAAATTATTGATAAGTCAGGGTATTTAAAAAATATTTATACCGCTAAGGTTGAAAATATTTTAAAACATCCTAATGCCGACAAATTAAAATTGGCGGATGTTCTTGTCGGAGAAAAGAAATTCAGAGTGGTGTGCGGCGGTATTAATCTGCGAGAAGGAATGATAACAGCCGTGGCTTTGCCTGGCGCTCAAATTCGCTGGCATGGGAAAGACGGTTTTGTAGAACTTAAAAAAACTGAAATCCGCGGTGAAAAATCAGCAGGTATGATTTGCGCGGCTAATGAAATCGGTCTTTATGAAACGTTTCCCCATGCTGATATGGAAATCATGGATTTGTCTGATTTGAATTTGACCGTCGGAGCGGATATTTCTGATGCCCTAGGCTTAAATGACGTTATTTTTATGATTGATAACAAGTCAATCACAAATCGCCCGGATCTTTGGAGCCACTGGGGAATTGCAAGAGAAATTGCTGCTATTTTTAATTTAAAATTGCGAGAACCAAAATTATACAATCAATCTGCGCTTAACGATGCACGGTCTGATGTACATACAAAATTGAAAATCCAGAGCTCACAGTTAAAAGTGAGTATAGAAGATTACATTTTATGTCCGGTGTATTTTGGCTGTGTTGTTGATGATCTTGAAATAAAAGAATCTCCGGCATGGCTTAAAAACGTTCTCATCAGTCTTGGCCAAAAACCAATAAATAATATCGTTGACATCACTAATTACGTAATGTTTGAAATCGGCGAGCCCTTGCACGCTTTTGATAAAGACAAAATGGACGGTATTGTGGTGCGCCGGGCTGGAAAAGGAGAGAGTATGATAACTTTAGATGAAGTTGAAAGGAAATTGGATGAAAGCGATTTAGTGGTAGCCGATTTTCATAGAGCGCAATCCTTGGCCGGCTTAAAAGGGGGGCTTTTGAGCGGTGTCACGCAAAAGACAAAAAGTATAATTCTAGAAGCGGCTAATTTCGACGCTTTAACCATTCGGCGCATGGGTCTCAAGCATGGATTGAAAACCGAGGGATCTAATAGGTGGGAAAAAGGATTGCATCCTCATTTGGCGGAAATTGGCATGCGGCGCGCTTTGCAGTTGATCCTAGAAGTTTGTCATGGGGCAAAAATTTCTTCTGTAATAATTGAGAATAAAAATTCAGATTTAAAACCAATTACCGTTGAAACCACCACAAAATTTATTCAAAATCGTATTGGTAAAAAAATATCGGAAAAAGAAATAGTTTCTATTTTAAGTAAATTGGGTTTCAAGGTTAGCATAAAGAATTTAAATAATTCAAAATTCAAACTTAAAACTTCAAAATTGTTTATAGGGGTTCCATGGTGGCGTTCAACCGGAGATATTTTAATAGAAGAAGATATAGTTGAAGAAGTGGCGCGAATTTATGGCTATGATAATTTGGCCAAAACGCATGAATTAATTGAATTAACAGAGGCAAAACATCAGCCGCAATATGATTTTGAGATAAAGATAAAAAATTACTTGAGCGTCGGTTGCGGTATGTCTGAAGTTTTTAATTATCCTTGGGCCAGCAAAAAAATTTTAGATAGTCTTGGAATTAATGACGAAAAACATATTGAAATAGCGCACCCGTCAGCGGAAGACAATAAATTTTTAAAAACAAGTTTATTATCCGGTCTGATTAAAAACGTCGAAGATAATTTAAGATTTTCATCCAGTTTCAAGCTATTTGAATTGGCGCGCGTCTATTTATCTGGATACGAAAAGTTTGCCGGCGATGATAAACTACCGCAACAGCCGAAAATGCTTTCAGGAGCAGTAGTTACAAAAGCAGACCCATTTTTAGAAATTAAAGGAATTGTTGAAGGAATAGCGGATTTTAAATTCAAGACAAATGATTTTAGAGAAAACGAATTAATATCAATTAACAGGCATAAAAGTCTGGTGATTTTATGTGGCCAGGAAAAAATCGGCTGGCTTGGAGAGTTAAAAGATGGATATTATGAAAAGTTTGGTTTTAGGAAGAAAAAAATTGCTTTTTTTGAAATTGATTTTAATAAATTAATATCATCACGAGAAACTCTGTTGTCTGAAAAAAAATACAGTCCAATATCTGAATATCCATGCGTTGAAAGAGATCTCGCGTTTGAACTGAATTATACGATCAAATGGCGGGATATATTAAATGAAATTGAGGGATTTGATGCGCTCATAGAGCATTTTCAATTTTTAAGTGTTTATGATTTAATAAATGGCAAAAAAAGTCTTGCTTTCAGAATAAAATATCATTCAAATGAAAAAACATTGACCGATAAAGAGGTTGTTGATATTGAAAGTAAAATAATAGAAAAACTTCAAAAAAAATTTGCGGCCAATCTGAGAAAATAATTAAAAAATTTATAAGTAAAAATTTTGTTAAATTCTAAATTAGGTCAATCTTATGTTAAAGAAGAAGACAATTTCAAAGGAAAAAGTCGCGGATAGGTTAAACGTCAAACAAAAAATAGCATCTAGCGAAGGTGAGTATAAAGCAGCCCAAATTACCGTGCTTGAAGGCCTTGATCCTGTACGTAAACGACCTGGTATGTATATTGGTTCTACCGGCTTGACTGGATTGCACCATATGCTTTGGGAAGTGATTGATAATGGCATTGACGAGGCTATGGCGGGTTATGCCACTGAAATAAGAATTACTCTTTTGCCGGACAATATGGTGGAAGTCACGGATAATGGTCGTGGTATTCCAGTTGACAAACATAAGCAAGTTGGAGTTTCAGCCCTAGAAGTTGTTATGACCAAACTGCACGCAGGCGGAAAATTCGGCCAAGGCGGTTATAAAGTTTCTGGCGGTTTGCATGGCGTTGGCGTTTCCGTAGTCAATGCCCTGTCAGTCTATATGAAAGCGGAGATTTATCGCGATGGGAAAATTTGGTTGCAGGAATATGCAAAAGGCAAACCGCAAAAAAAAGTACGTCCAGTAGGAGTTACTAAAAAAACTGGCACTATCATTACTTTCCAGCCGGATGCGTCTATTTTTGAAACGCTTGAATTCAATTTTGAAACAATTCTCAATCATCTTCGCCAACAAGCTTATTTGACAAAAGGCATTAAAATTCAAATTTTTGATGAGCGTACTAAAGGCAATTTCACCTCATACGAGTTTTATTTTGAGGGTGGCATTAAATCTTATGTGAGCCATTTAAATCATAATAATATTCCAAAACATGAAAATATTTTTTATATTGATAGAACAATTAAACTGGATAATAAAGAAGACGCTCCAAAGCACGGCGCTGTCCAAGTTGAAATAGCATTTCAATATGTTGATGAATACAAAGAATGTTTTTATGCTTTTGCAAATAATATAATTAACCCGGATGGCGGTATGCACGTCATTGGTTTTAGAAGCGCGCTGACAAGAGTTTTAAACAGCTATGCCAGAAACAGGGGACTGCTTAAAGAGAAAGACGAAAATCTCTCGGGTGAAGATACGCGCGAAGGCATAACTGCCGTTATTTCCGTAAAAGTCGCGGAGCCGCAATTTGAAGGCCAGACAAAGGCCAAACTAGGGAATCCGGAAGTAAGAACCGCGGTTGAAACTGTTTTTACGGAAGGCCTTGAGATTTTTCTTGAAGAAAATCCGCGCGACGCAGAGACCATCATCGGCAAATGTTTTTTGTCGTCGCAAGCGCGTCGTGCGGCTAGGCATGTGCGCGAGTCCATTCTTCGCAAAGGCGTTTTAGACGGTTTGACATTGCCAGGCAAACTTGCTGATTGTTCTTCGCGCAACGCTGAAAAAACGGAACTATATATTGTAGAGGGAGATTCTGCCGGCGGATCAGCTAAACAAGGCCGCGATCGCGCGACGCAAGCGATTTTGCCATTGCGAGGTAAAATTTTAAATGTTGAACGCGCGCGTTTAGACAAAATGCTTGTGAATAGTGAAATAAAAGCCCTTATTATCGCCCTTGGCACAAATATCGGTGAACAGTTTGACATATCAAAGCTACGTTATCATAAAATCATCATTATGACAGATGCCGATGTTGATGGTGCGCACATTAGAACGTTGCTCTTAACGTTTTTTTATCGTTATTTTCCGGAATTGATCCGTAGTGGTTATATTTATATCGCCCAGCCACCACTTTACAAACTACAAAAAGGCAAAGAAATACACTGGGTATACAGCGACGAAGAAAAGAATAAGCTGATAGAAAAAATGATCGGCGCGAAAATTGATCCTAAAAAAATTGAATTAGCCGACAATGGAGAAATGGCAGAAGAAAGAGGTATTGGAGAGAAAGTGGCTGGTGTGAATATTCAGCGCTATAAAGGGCTTGGAGAAATGAACCCAGATCAATTATGGGAAACGACCATGGATCCTGCGCAAAGGAGTATGTGGCGAGTTAATATTGAAGAAGCTTCAACAGCTGACGAGGTTTTTGAGATGCTTATGGGTTCTGAAGTTGCTCCACGCAAAAAATTTATTCAGACCCACGCCAAAGATGTTAAAAATTTAGATGTGTAAAAATCAGTAATTTTAGCCAAAGTTGCCAAAAATCAAATTCTATGCTACTATTTTGTCAGTATAGAAGACCAAAGCAAAGGTCTTTTTAAAATAATAATATGAATAAATTAATCCAATACATTAAAGATTCAAAAACTGAATTGAAAAAAGTAGTTTGGCCGACAAAAAAGCAAATCATCAATCATACGGCCTTAGTCATCGGTTTTTCACTTGCTCTCGCGGTTTTTCTTGGTATAATTGATTATGCACTAAACAAAACGCTTGAAATTATTTTATAGAGTTTTTGATCTGAATTTTTAAATTTGAACGCTCAAAAAACTGATTACGCGTTCAAACCTTATGTTTAAAAATTAAAAATCCCAATTCATGCCTAGACAAATATTGCACCAAGGCCAAAAAATGTGGTATGTGTTGCATACATATTCTGGTTATGAAGAGAACGTCAAAAGAAACCTTGAACAACGCATTGAATCAATGGATATGCGGGACAAAATTTTTCAGGTGCTGGTGCCAATGGAAAATAAAATAAAAATAAAAGGCGGCAAACGCCACATAGTCAAGGAAAGAATTTTTCCAGGCTATGTTATGGTTGAAATGATTGTTGACGATGCTTCATGGTATGTTGTGCGCAATACCCCGAACGTTACAGGTTTTATCGGATCCGGCACTTTGCCAATCCCGATAGACAACGAGGAAGTAAAAAAATTACAGAAAAGAATGGGCGTGGAAGAGCCAACATACAAAATTAATGTTTCAGTTGACACTCCAGTTAAAATCACGGACGGGCCCTTTAAAGATATGGATGGCAAAGTAGAAGCCGTGGATGAATCTAGGGGAAAAATAAAAGTTCTGGTTCAAATGTTTGGAAGAGAAACGCCGGTTGAGCTTGATTTTCTGCAAGTTAAAAAAATATAGGCTTATTTTTAATTTTAATCAATTTGATTTATGCCAAAAGCAATAAAAGCAATCATAAAGTTGCAAATTAAAGGAGGCCAAGCCAATCCCGCTCCTCCAGTCGGTCCTGCCCTTGGCCAGCATGGAGTCGCTATCCAGGAATTTTGTATGAAATTTAATGATGCTACCAAAGACAAAATGGGTGATATTGTACCTGTGGTCATCACTGTTTATGAAGATAGGTCGTTTAGCTTTGTTTTGAAAACTCCACCCGCAGTCGAGCTTTTAAAAAAGGCCGCTAAAATTAAAAAGGGTTCGGGCAAACCGCATTCTGAAAAAGTAGGCAAGGTAACTAAAGCACAGATCAAAGAAATCGCTGAAATTAAAATGCAAGACCTTAACGCCAATGATGTCAAAGCAGCTATGAAAATTATTGAAGGCACAGCCAGACAGATGGGAATATTAGTAGAGTAGTTGAAACTTTTTGATTAAAAAGTTTCAACGGGAACAGCGTAGCTGTTCCCCGCACCTTGATTAAAAAGTTTCAACGGGAACAGCGTAGCTGTTCCCCGCACCTTGATTAAAAAGTTTCAACGGGAACAGTGTAGACGTACCAAACGCATTATAAATTATTTTTGTGGGAGACTCACCAGTCATGAGTCATTTGCACCACGCGTAGGCCCCAGAATATGCTTCAGCCTAGCACACAATAAAAATATGAGTCGTTCAAAGAGATACCAATCCCTAGCCGCTAAAATAGACAGGAAAAAAATATATAAAATTGATGAGGCCATCAGTCTCGTGAAAGCAACATCCAATACCAAGTTTGACGCTGCTATTGAAGTGCATATGCGCCTTGGCATAGATCCCAAAAAAGGGGAACAGTCTGTCCGCAGTTTTGTTGTTTTGCCTCATGGTACCGGTAAGACTAAAAAAATCGCTGTTTTTTCCGCTGACGAAAAAAGTTTGCAACAGTCTGGAGCTGATATCGTTGGCAATGAAAATTTAATCAAAGAAATTAAAACGACCGGCAAAATAACTTTTGACATCGCCATTTCCACTCCCTCAATGATGAAAAATTTATCAGGCATCGCCAAAATATTGGGGCCCAAAGGCTTAATGCCGTCTCCTAAAGCGGGTACGGTTGTTTTAGATAAAGATATACTAAAAACAATAGCAGAAATTAGAAAAGGCAAAGTTAATTTTAAAAATGATGATACAGCAAATCTGCATCAAATTATTGGCAAAGCCTCATGGCAGGATACACAGCTCAAGGAAAATTATTTTGAACTTTTAGAAGCTGTTTCTAGAGCCAAACCGGCAACTTCAAAAGGTGAATTTATCAGGGCGATTTATTTGACGAGTTCTATGGGACCAGCTATAAAAGTTGAAATTAAGCCATAAAGTTTTGATTTTTAGTTGTGAATTGCTTTTACGGCCAATAAATCATCATTGCTTATTAAGTAAAATGTCCTATGATAAAATCATAATTAATTTTATAAAATCTGGGTTATCACTCCCAGATTTTATTGACTAAATAAACAAAAATATGAAAGAGAAAAAACATTGTCTTTCATCATTTGTTTGTGCCGAATAGAAATAATCGCATTATTTTGGTTAGATACGTAAATTATCAGATTAAATATTAAAATTATGGTTAAAAAAATAATTATTGGCATTACTGGATTGACTGGCGCCGGAAAAGATACAGTAGCTAATTATCTTGTCAAACATGGATTTGTTTATAGTTCCCTATCTGATTGCATTAGAGATGAATGCGCGAAAAAAAATATTTATATGAATCGTGATAATTTGATTTTAGTTGGCAATCAAATGCGTGCAGAGCATGGCATAGACATTATGGCCAAAAGAGCATTAAAAAAAATTGAGAACTCAATTTCAAAAAAATTTGTTTTGGTGAGCATTCGTAATTTACACGAGTTAAATTATTTAAAAAGACTTGGCGGATTGATAATGATTGCAGTTACTGCTCCAATTGAAATGCGCTACAGAAGAAATGCAAAGCGCGGCCGAACGGAAGACGCAGTAACTTTCGAAGAATTTAAGGCCCAAGAAGAAAGAGAAAGGTCTGGCGGCGAAAAGGAACAACAGCTTGATAAAGTTATCGACCAGGCTGATCTCATAATTGATAATTCGTCCTGCATAGAAGAAACTTTGCATCAAGTTGATAATATTTTAAACAAAATTATTGAATAAATAACCGTTGCCAACTGCAAACTGATAATTGATAATTTTTTATGCGACAATATTTTGACATTGTCAAAAATGTTTTATCCAAAGGTTGTAAAAAACAAGATCGCACTGGTACTGGCACTCTTGCGGTTCCAGGAATGATGTTTCAACATGATATGTCCAATGGTTTCCCGCTTTTGACCACAAAAAAGGTGCCTTATCATTTAATTAAAACCGAACTGGAATTTTTTATTAATGGCATAACTGACAAACATTGGCTGCAAGACAGAAATAATCATATTTGGGATGAATGGTGCACGCCTTTGAAGGTCAAATACGCACATGACAGAGCAACTAAAAAGAAAATGTTTATAGAGCGCGACCTTGGAGCTATTTACGGCTGGGAGTGGCGGCATTTTGGCGCGCAATACAAAGACTATAAGACTAATTATATTGGACAGGGGATAGATCAGTTAAAAAAAATGGTTAACGATTTAAAAACACAGCCATGGAGCCGGCAAATGTTAGTGCTAGCTTGGAATCCGCTTGATATAGACAAAGCCATTCCGCCTTATTGCCACTATGCTTTTCAAGTTACAGTGATTAATAACAAATTAAATTTATTTTGGAATCAGAGATCAGTAGATGTGGCTCTTGGTCTGCCGTTCAATATCGCAAGCTATGCCACTCTCCTGCATTTATTAGCAAAGGAAGCTGGGTTTGCAGATGGCATATTGACTGGATTTTTGGCCGACACGCATATTTATCTGAATCATATTACCGGCCTGAAAGATCAATTGTCACGCGATCCGCATAAATATGAATTGCCAAGGATTGAAACAGAAAGATTCGCTTCTATTTTTGACTGGACCGCCGATGATACAAAATTAATTGGTTACCAAAGCTATCCTAGCATTAAATTTGATATAGCAGTATGAAAGTCATTTTAATGATGGCCATCACGCTTGATGGCAAAATAGCAAAATATACAGACCAACCAGCGACTTGGACTTCTAAAGCTGACAAGCGAATTTTTGTTGAAGAAACAAAAAAAGCAGGCGTTATCATAATGGGACGCACTACTTATAATACAATCGGCAAGCCATTGCCAGAAAGACTAAACGTGATTATGGACCTAGAACCCGATGTACAAAAAAATATCCCAAATAAATTAGAATTTACAAATACTCAACCAAAAGAGCTTTTAAAACAATTGGATGGAAGGGGATTTAATACTGTTATTTTAGCTGGCGGCTCAACTATTAATGGCCTATTTTTAAAGGAAAATTTGATTAATGAGATTTGGTTGACTGTTGAGCCTCGTGTTTTTGGCGAAGGGTTGTCTCTTTTCAAGGGAGCTGATGTTGATCTCAAACTTGAATTTATTGAATATATCCAGATGGATACCAATGTATTGCAGATAAGGTATAGGATAAAATAATTTTTGATTCATTCAGCGCCTGCGTTTTTTAGTCGCCCTATTTGTAGGTAATAGTATTATATATATATTGGAATTTATTTTCTATGAACGGAAAATTTATAGTATTAGAAGGAATTGACGGATCTGGCAAAACAACACAGGCTGGTCTTTTGATTAAACACTTAAAAACAATTGGTAAAAAAGTAAAAACTATCCACTTTCCGCGTCATCATCAAGCTGTTTTCGGCAATCTGGTTGATGAGTATCTGGACAACGCATTTGGCCCGGCGATAAAGCTTGATTATCGCCTTGCGTCAGTGCTTTATGCGTGCGACAGATTTGAAGCAAAAGAAAAAATAAATGCTTGGCTAAATGTGGGTTATTGGGTTGTTCTTGATAGATATGCTGAATCAAATTTCGGACACCAAGCCTGCAAAGTAAAACACAAGAAAAAAAGATTAGACATACTTTTTTGGCTTTATGATTTGGATTATAAAATTTTTAAAAATCCAAGACCTGATAAGGTATTTTTTTTAGATGTGCCTGAAAAAATGGCTTTTGAATTACAACGCAAAACGGGCAAAAAAAAAGACGGACATGAAAAAAATATAGAATATTTGAAAAACGCTCGCAGAGCATACAGAGAAGCTTGCAAAACATTTAAATATTGGAAAAGAATTGAATGTTTTACTAACGGCAAATTATTGTCAAAAGAGAAAATAACTGATAAAATAATTAAAAATTTAAAATAAAAAATCATTAACAAAGTTAAAAAATTTAAATTCCTGTCTTTTTCTATTTTCACAAATATGATAAGATAATATTATGAAAAATAACGCGTATCTCCCAACTATAGGCCTAGAAATCCATGTTCAGCTTAAAACCCGCTCCAAAATGTTTTGCGGATGTGAAAATAATTCGTGGAAAATCGGCCTGGAAGAAATTAAGCCAAATACTGCGATTTGTCCAGTCTGCACCGGACAACCCGGTAGTTTGCCCGTTATCAACAATGAAGCCGTTAAAATGGCTGTCAAAGCTGGTTTAGCGCTCAATTGTACTCTTGCCAAAAAATCTAAGTTTGATCGGAAAAATTATTTTTATCCAGATTTGCCAAAAGGTTATCAGATATCTCAATATGATGAACCATTGTGTAAAAATGGAAAACTTGAAATTGAAAACCATAGACGTGGAGAGAACAATACAACTGTTGGTATTACGAGAATACATCTTGAAGAAGACACTGCGAGAAGCATCCATCCATCTGGCCAAAAATATTCTCTAATTGATTTTAACCGTTCCGGCATTCCTTTGATGGAATTGGTAACAAAGCCTGATTTGCACACTGCTTATGAAGCTAAAGAGTTTTGTCAAGAATTACAGCAAATTTTTAAATCTCTAAAGATTTCAGACGCTGCCATGGAAAAAAGTCAAATGAGGTGCGAGGTCAATATTAGCCTTGCTCCAAAAACACAAATAACAACAACGTCAAAATTGGGGGCTAAGGTAGAAATAAAAAATTTAAATTCCTTTAAATCGGTTGAAAGATCAATTGAGTATGAGATTCTGCGGCAATCCAAACTGCTTTCTGCCGGAAAAAAGATAATTAGTGAAACAAGGGGTTGGCATGAAAAAGAGCAAAAAACAATCGTCCAAAGAAGCAAAGAGGAAGCGCATGATTATCGTTATTTTCCGGAACCGGATCTTGAGCCTATAAAATTTGACCAAGCCTATATAAATAAAATAAAGAAAGAATCCGTTGAATTTCCGCGAGCGAAAATTGAAAGGTTTGAAAAGCAATACGCTTTTTTAAAGAGTGATGCGAGGATCTTAATTGCGAATCCCGATTTAGCCGATTTTGCAGAAAACGTTATGTCTGAATTGCGCGTATGGCTCGTGGATCTTGATGAAATGGAGTTTGATGAAGACGTGGCTTGGCAGAAGCATAAAAAAAAATTGAGTAAACTCACTGCTAACTGGCTGATCAATAAATTAGGCGGTTTATTAATTGCGCAAAAATTAACAATTACCAGCAGCAAAATATCACCAGAAAATTTTGCTGAATTTATTACACTTATCTACAAAAGCAGGGTTAACGCGAAAACAGCGCAAAATCTTTTGAATATTATGTTGAAGACAGGCGGCGATCCGAGTGATATCTTAGAAGATGAAGGACTATACTTACTTGAAAATGTTGCTGATCTTGAACCGATTGTTGATAAAGTAATCAGAGACAACCCGCGACAAGTTAAAGAATTTCAAGCAGGCAAACAGACTCTGATCAAATTTTTTATTGGCCGAACTATGAAAGAATCAAGAGGCAAAGCTGATCCAAAAATGGCCGAAGAAATATTTTTGCAAAAATTAAGCTAGTTGAATTTTGCTTTTTGTGTGCAAGATTACCCAATAATTTGTATAATTACACCAAAGGATATGATAGAAAACTCTTTAAACAGATACATAGAACCAGATAGCTGTAATAAAGAAGAAATGAAAGCTTTAGATTTTATTAAAGAAAAAAGTCAGGAAATAGCCCCTGAATTTATTGAGATACGCAGAAAAATTCATCAAAATCCTGAGCTTGGTTTTCAGGAATTTAAAACAGCTGAGTTGGTTGCTGGTAAATTAAGAGAGATTGGCTTGGACGAGATTGAAACTGAAATTGGTGGAACTGGTGTAATTGGTATTTTAAAAGGTAAGAAGGAAGGCAAAACTATAGCCCTTCGAGCTGATATGGACGCTTTGTCAATTGAAGAAGATCCGAATAGCGAGTTTGCTTCCAAGAATCCTGGTAAGATGCACGCTTGTGGACATGATGCTCATACTTCTGCGCTTTTAGGCACAGCGGAGATACTTAAAGAATTACGAGATAAAAAAGGACTAGACGGTGATGTAATTTTTATTTTTCAGCCCAATGAGGAGAAAACAGAAAATCCCCATAGTGGTTCAATTGCCATAATTAAACATCTTTACAAAAAAGATATTTGGCAAAAAGTGGATGCTGTTTTTGCCTGTCATGTTCAGGGCGGCTCTCCTGTGGGAACAGTGCGTTTAAAGAAAGGACTGATGTTGGCATCATCATCAAGATTAGATTTTGAAATTATAACTCCTGGCGGGCATGCTGCTAGAGTTCATGAAGTTGCTAATCCGGTTGCCATTAGCTCACATATAATATCTCAAACTGATAGGGAATTTAATCCCCAAAAACCGCAGGAGGAAGCGAATAAAATAATTGTCAATGATACTTTTATTGAATCAGAAGAACCCCATACCTATAATGTTGTTCCAAAATCCACTAGGGCCGGTGGCACAATTAGAATTTCAGAAGAAGATAATTATAAATTGACGCGTAAGCGGGTCTTAAATAGAATAAAACAAATTATTGAAGAGAAAGTTGCTCCATGGAGAGATAAGGGCGCTAGTTATAAATTAAAATTTATCCTCGGCACAAGGCCGGTGGTTCATCGTGATGCACGGTTGGTTGATGAGGCAGAAGAGGTTTGTAAAGATGTATTAGGTGAAAAGACGCAATTTATTAGAAAGGATCTTGCGGCCGGAGAAGATTTTTCTTTTTATTTAGAAGGATTCAGAGGCAAACAAATTCCAGGAATTATGTTATTTGTCGGTGCCACTAATCCAGAGAAAGGGATTCCCCTATGTGCTCATCATAATAAAAAATTCAAAATAGACGAGAGTGTTATTACGCAAATGTCTGCCTTAATGGCGGAAATGGCGAGGAGAGAATTATCACAATCTAAAAAAAATTAATTTAAACAGGCTAGTCAAATTATGGCTATCCTAAATTTTAAACATATGCCAATTCACAATCCTCAAATTGAATGTATGTCTTTATTAAAACAAAAGGCAATGCAGTTGAAACTCCTAAAAAAAACTTTGCAATTCGCTTATGATAAATCTCCATTTTATAAGAATAAATTTAAAGGAGCTGAAGTTAGCCCCAAAAATTTTAAAACGCTTGATGATATTAGAAAATTTCCTTTTACTACTAAATATGATATTTTAGACCACAACGATGAATTTTTAACTAAGCCCAAAAATAAAATGCTCCGAGTTTTCAGTAGCAGCGGCACAACCACCAAGGGGAAATTCTTTTATTTAGATAGCAAAGATTATGATGAATATTTAAAGTGTTGTGTTGATTGTTTTTATGGAATTGGACTGCGATCAGGAGATGATATAGTTTCAATAATGATCCATTTAGGATTAACGGTAGCCGGCATTGGAATTGGTGTTATGAGTTTTCAAAAAATGGGAGTTTTGGCTATACCATTTGGATTAGTTAGTGATGCGAAATTAGCGGCCAGTTATATGAAACAAATCGGCAGTAATGTCATTTATGGAGCTACGGCACAGGTTTGTAGTTTTACCGAGGAATTACAGAAAATGAAATATAATCTCAAGCAAGAGTTTAATATAGAAAAAATGATAGTGAGCGGATCAATTCTTCCTCCAAGATTAAGGCACAACCTAGAGCAGGCCTGGGGTGCTGAAGTTTATGAAACTTATGGCACTAGCGAAGCGGGAAGAACCGGATTTGAATGTCAGTATCATAATGGTTTTCATACCTTTCCCAATTATGTGTATTTTGAATTTTTAGATGAAAAAACAGGGCAACCAGTTAAAGATGGAGAGAGAGGTGATATTGTTTTCACTATTCTCAAAAGAGACAGTATGCCGCTAATCAGGTATAAAATCAATGACATTGCTGCGTTTTCAACTAAAAAATGTAAATGTGGTAGAACCAGCTTGAGAATTTTAGGGCCTCTGGCAAGAGCAGAGGAGAGAATCGTATTTAAGGGATTTTATAAATTATACGACCATCAAATCAATGAAGTTTTGCATAACTATCAAGACGTAAGTTTTGATTGGCAGATATTGATAGAAGACGAAGAGGGTAAAAATACTTTCACTTTGAAAATTGAAACAGAGAAAGCTACTACAAAAACTAAAAAAGCAATAGAGGCAGATTTAATTCGTTGCTGTGAGAGCGTAAGCAGAGGTGTTGTCTCTGGTAATATTTTACCTCCAAAAGTAGATTTTATAAAACAGGGAACTTTAGAAAGAAACCCACTTAGAAAGATTAGAAATAGGATTGTTGATAAGAGGAAATATAAATTTTATTAAGGAAATATCAAATGTAATAAATAAAAATCTGCACAAATTACACCCGCATCAATTGAAAGGCGCATTTAGTCATTTAAAAATCTAACCATGGCGCTTACTGGTTAGAACATATAATTTCTAACCATGTTAGTTTCTAGAAATTTTTTGATAATTTTATGTTCTATACTTCATTATTATTAATCATTTTTATCTGTTTTTGGATTATTTTTCTTATTGTCAAAAGACATTGGAAACAGATCAACGCGTACAATCAACCATCGGAAATAAAGGAGAAGCAGATTCAAGTCAAAAAACGGTTAATTGAAAACAAACTGCAGAAAAAGCTCATAAGTTTTGGCAGCCAAGCTATTGGTTTGAGCAAGTCTTGCTTTAGCCACTGTGGCAAATTAAAAAATCTCTTGGCGAGCATATTACTGGCAAGAGAACAAAAAAAAGACGCTATTAAGCTTGGCAGAAGGGAAACAGGGCTGGATTTTAATGCTGATTTGGTTGAAGCGCGAATTTTCTTGCGCCAAAGAAAGTTAGATCAAGCCGAGAAAAAATTACTTGACTTGCTTGTCCATAATCCTAAAAATATAGAAATATACATTGGTCTTGGTGAAGTATATACAGCGAAAAAAGATTTTAGCATTGCCGAAGAAACATACCGTCATATACTCAAAATAAATCCAAGATATATTTCGGCCTATAAGGAGTTAGGATATATTTTCAAGATGGAAAAAAAATGGCAAGAATTAAAAGATATATCAGAAAAAGCACTTGAATTTGGCTGCAAAGAAACATGGCTATATATTGACATTGGCATAACTTACAAAAAAACAGGCTATCCAGAACTCGCAGAAGAATGGTTTAAGCGCGCTGTAGAGGCTGAACCTCAAAATGAGGCTTTCCTTGACTGCTTATTTGAAATAAGTATAATAAACAAAAATAGATCTATCGCCTATAAAACATACAATACGCTTGCCAATATCAGCGCTGATCAATCAAAACTTCAAAGCTATAAAAATAAATTAGATATAATATAATGCCGTTGTAGCTCAGCTGGTAGAGCAACTCCATGGTAAGGAGTAGGTCCCCGGTTCAAATCCGGGCAACGGCTCCAAAAATACGGCTATTAAATAGCGGTATTTTTGGAGTGTTTTTATGATACCGCTCGAACCTACTTTATCAAAAATTCCTGAAAGTATCCAGAGCGTTTCCCGCGCGCTACGCGCCACCACGCGAGGCGTGGTGCTTCTGCAAAGCAGAAGTGCGGGGAGAAACACCGCAAGACCCAAAGCGGACTGGGCAAAGCAAAGCATTTTTTGCGGGAGGAAAGGATCTGCTTTGCCCCGACTGATTTTTTCAAAACGGCGGGATTCGGATTTCCGCCGCGCAGGAGGGTGCGGGAGGAATGCGCGGCGGATTTTTGGTGAGGGCTGGCTAAAATAAAAAATGGACGATGGCGTTAAAATTTGGTATATTTGTTCTATAGTCTTGAATACAATTCCATGCTGAAATCTATTAAGCACAATATACTCCCCATCGCAGTTTTTCTCACCGGAGCGTGCGTTTTGATTGTGGAGATAGTAGCAACTCGTGTACTTTCTCCGTTCTATGGAAACACGATTTTCACAGTATCCAGCGTCATCAGTGTTATCCTCGCGGCTTTAAGTGTTGGATACTATGCGGGAGGTAGGTTTGCTGATCGCCACCCCTCTTTGCGTTGGTTCTTCGGCATAATTCTTTTGAGTGGCCTCGTCTTGCTATTATTTCATTTTATCGGAATCATCACTCTGCCGATTTTGGGTTATGCGCTCTCAATTTCAGTTGGACCGCTGGTTTCTTCTTTACTTCTGTTTTTTCTTCCCGCATTTTTACTCGGTACATTATCTCCATACGCTGTTAAACTCCAAAGCGTAAATTTTCCGGAGCAAGGTGTTGGGAGTGTTGCAGGGAAAATTTTCTTTTGGTCTACGCTTGGAAGCATTGTTGGGAGTTTATTAGCTGGCTTTATACTCATTCCATATTTCGGAGTAAATCAAATTATCATTGCGAATGGAGTTGTATTATTTTTTCTCGGCTTAATACCACTCTTGATACTGGGTGAGAAAAAATATCTAAATAAATCCTTGTTAGTGTTGATAATTCTCGTTGGTATCTCGTTATATATTTCTCACTCTACGAGAGGAGATGTTCTATACAGCAAAGACGGAATATACGAAAAAATCACTATTTACGACGGCCAATTTGCCGGACGGCCAGCAAGATTTTTCCAGCAAGACCGTAGCGGATCGAGCGCTATGTTTTTGGATTCTAATAACCCAAAAGATTTAGCATACGACTACACGAAATATTATTCACTCTACAAAGTATTTAATCCAGAAATAAAAAATGTCCTCGTGATAGGCGGCGGCGCGTATTCAATTCCCAAAGCACTACTCGCGGATTTGCCGAACGCGACTATTGATGTTTCAGAGATAGAGCCGTCTTTATACAATCTTGCTAAAAAGTATTTCGGTGTAGACGATAATCCGCGACTACACAATTACACAGATGATGGCCGTCGCCTACTTCACGATTCAGATAAAAATTACGATTTAATATTCAGTGATGTATACTACTCACTTTTTTCAATACCAGCCCACTTTACAACTGAAGAATTTTTTAAAATCGCAAAAGACAAGTTGAATAAAAACGGCATTTTCATTGCAAACATGATAGGAGACTTGTCACGCCAGCAACCATCGTTAATCATGTCGGAAATCAAAACTTTTCAAACCGTTTTCCCAAACAGTTATTTTTTTGCTGTTGAATCGCCAGAAAGAACCCAATCACAGAATATCATTTTTGTCGGATATAACAGCGATAACCACATTGATCTGAACGCGCCATCAATTATTGCTGACTCTGACCCAATTATACGTTCCCTGCGAAATAAAGTTATAGATACGGGCAGATTTGACTTGTCACCATATCCGATAATGGCGGACAACTACTCGCCGGTGGAATATTTGACGGGCCAAATGTTGCAAAGAACTTTCAATCAGAAAAATTTTTTTGACGGAAAAGAAATGTTAGCAGTTATTGATCAACAATTACGCTATGGCCCGCGTTATCCAACTGCAACTGGGCATAAACAAGTACAAGATTTTCTTGTTGCAGAAATGAAAGAACTAACGCAAGAAGTAAAGACTCAAATATGGCAACACACCGAATCAAACGGAAAGTCATATGAATTGAAAAACATTGTCGCGCGACTATACCCAACACAGACAAAACGCATAATACTCGCAACGCACTATGACAGCCAAAAAATTTCTTTCAAAAATTCCCCCAATCAAGACCAACCATCGCCGGGGGCTAATAATTCTGCTTCGGGCGTTGCGGTGTTAGTTGAGCTAGCGCGTCTTTTGGGCAATCCCCATGTCGTGCCGGGTGTTGGCGTTGATATTGTGTTTTTTGATGGTGAGGAGGGAGAGGAAAGTCAGGGCGGAGATTTCACGAACTGGAAACCACTCGGCTCCAGTTATTTTGTGCAACACCTCAATGAAATTTATGGAAACAACAAACCAGTATCCGGTGTCGTATTGGATATGGTTTGTGATAAGAACCTAAAAATTTATAAAGAAGCGACATCTGCGAAAAACGCTCAGGCTCAAACAGAAGCATTTTGGAATATTGCACGAAAAATTAACAGCAATGTATTTCAAAATCAGGTTGGACAAGAAATTAAGGACGATCACACTTCACTCAACCAAGCTGGTATACCGAGCTTTCTTGTGATTGATTATGATTATCCGCCATATGCCACTACAAACGACACGATAGATAAATGCAGTGCTGAAAGTTTACAAACGGTTGCTGAAGCAGTTTGGAATTATGCTTATTATGGTGTGCAATAGAAAGTAGCCAGCCCTCACCAAAAATCCGCCGCGCATTCCTCCCGCACCCTCCTGCGCGGCGGAAATCCGAATCCCGCCGTTTTGAAAAAATCAGTCGGGGCAAAGCAGATCCTTTCCTCCCGCAAAAATAGCGGTATTTTTGTATTATTATTGGCTTGTTTATTTGTCAATATTACTGTCCTTTTCCAGAAAGCACTATTTTAACTGTTTTTAAAAGTATGGACAGGTCAACTATAAATGATCTGTTCTTGATGTAATACAAATCATACTGCAATTTTTCCAAAGCATCTTCCTCTGAAGATCCGTATGGAAAATTGATTTGCGCCCAGCCGGTTATACCTGGTTTTATCAAAAGTCTGGTTTCATAAAATGGAATTTTTTCTTTCAGTTTTTCTATAAATTCCGGCCTTTCTGGCCTTGGACCCACAAAGCTCATTTCTCCACACAAAACATTTATTAGCTGCGGTATTTCATCAATTCTTGTTTTGCGCAGAAATTTGCCCACGATTGTTATTCTTGGATCTGATATTTGCGCCCATTGCGGGCCGTTTTTTTCCGCATTATTATACATTGTTCTGAATTTTACGGCCATAAATTTTTTGCCGTTTTTGCCAGTGCGCTGTTGCATAAAAAAACCAGGACCATTGCTACTTATTTTTATAGCAAGATAGACCAATGGAACAAACAACGCGGTCAATAAAAGTAACATGCCTGACAAAAAAATATCCATTACTCGTTTAATAGCTTCATACGCCTGCTTTGCCCCTTCGCGCACATTTTCCAAAAACCACATTTGTCCGATGATATTTATTAAGACTTTGCCTGTAAATTTTTCAGCGAATGAAGGCAAGTCTAAAATATTTATTTGCAGATCAAGAGATTTATACAACTCATTTATAATTCGCGGGGCATCAGCAGTTTCAGCCGTTATCACAACCGTTTTAATTTTATGCAGATCAATATATTCCCTTATTTTATCCTCATTGGAAATCACGTCAATCTCTCCTGGTTTAAAACAAGTCAGATCAATTTGGCTTAGTTGAATAATTCCTGAAACAAAAAAACCAATTTGCGGTTTCTGATTTATATTTCTTACTAATTCTAAGGTTTCCTTTGAAAGACCCACAAAAATTATTTTCTCAATGAATTTTTTGGATAAAATCAATCTATTATAAATATGGCGCCACAGAGAAACAAATATTCCAAAAAATAAAATATTTATGATTAAAATTGTTTTAGGCGAAATTCCGGCCGTTGCTAAATAAAAGAAAATAAAACCCAGTACTATACACCATATCAAACTATTGATTAATAATGCGTAAAAACGCATATCATTTTTTGCAACGGGCAGATCATATAATTTATTGATGAAAAAAATTATCAGCCATATTGAAAAAATCACGGTAAAAGGAGGCAGGTGTTTATTCCATAACTCCATACTAACCGGGCGCCAATATCTCGCTAGCAAGGTCAGCCATAATGAAAAATAAAGAATTGCAACATCTCCAGTAAATAGAACCAAACGTTTAATTTTTGGGATAATGTTGAACATAAATTGTTTCAAGTGTATTCAATTTTTGTTAAAAAGTCAAATTTTGGCGTAATTTTATAATTGTCTCATTTTTTAATTTGCTGATTTAGCTGTAGCGCATGTATATGCGCAAATAGTTGCCTGCGCTTGCTGAATTTTTTGTTATATTATAAAATAAACTTAATGACTAACTGTGAAAATACAACAACAAAATACCTCAAATATGCTGTTTGGGGATGTTTATATTTAGTTTTGATTACGCCTCTTCTTGTCAGTTCAAAATTTATTTTTCCTTTTATAACCCTAAAGGTAATCTACTTCAGAATAGTCGTTGAAATAGCCATCTTTTTTTACCTTATACTCGCTTTGGCTAATCCGTATTTCAAGCCGAAATTCAATAAACTAATATGGCTTATATTTTGCTTTGGCCTAATTGTTTTTTTGACAGGGCTTTTAGGCGTCAACCCGTATAAGAGTTTTTGGGGAACAATAGAAAGAGGGGAGGGATTTTTAACCATTGCGCATTTAATCGCCTATTTTTTTATTTTAGCTCAAGTTGTAAAAACTAAGCGCGATTGGCTCAATTTTTTAAGCGCCCATGTAATCACCAGTTTTCTAGTTTGCATCTATGCCATAGCCCAGCGCTTTGGCGCGAGTTGGGCGATCCACTCCGGTGAAGATAGGCTTTCTTCAACGCTTGGCAACGCTGCATATCTTGGCGGATATATGCTCGGTAATTTTTGGTTCTGTCTGCTTTTGTTTTTTGAGAAAAAAAAATATTTGTGGAAAATATTTTTTGCTCTAGTTGGGATATTCCAAGTATATATACTTTTCCAAACTCAAACTCGCGGAGCTATGCTCGCTTTTATTTTAAGTCTTTTTTTATTTTCAATAATCGGTCTTTTTTTTATTAAAAATCGTTCTGTCAAAATAACATCATTAATTATTTTCGCGTTGCTCCTCTTTGCCGGCAGTTTTAGTTTTATGAATCACGCTAAGCCGTGGATCAGCGAAAGAGGCCCTATTCACCGCCTTTTAAATATATCTACCAATAGTATTACGGTTGAATCGCGTCTTTTGGCATGGGACTCTTCCTGGCAAGGTTGGCAAGATCGATTTTTATTTGGTTATGGATGGGAAAACTATAATGTCGCCTTTAATAAATATTTTCATCCGGAAATATACCGCGATGCTGGATCACAAGTCTGGTTTGATCGCGCTCATAACACAATTTTTGATATTGCTGTAGCGACCGGAATTATCGGCTTAATAATTTATCTCACAATTTTTTTCTGCGCTTTTGTTATTCTTTTCAAAAAAATACGCGACCAGCAAAATATTTTTTTGAGCCTTGTCCTTTGTATGTTTCTCATAGCGCATTTTTTGCAAAATATATTTGTTTTTGATTCAATTCCAACATATATTATGCTTTTTTCCGCTTTTGGAATCATTGCTTATATAGGCAATGATCATCAAAATGAAACAAAAACAGAGATAAAACCAATTAATCTTTATGCTATTGTTTTTGGATTTGTCGCGTTAATAATAGCTGTTTTTTCTTTTAACATCAATCCAGCGCAAGCCAATCAAGCAGGCCTTGATGCAATGAAGCTGTTTTATACCGGCAATGTCGTTGCTGCCGTCAATGGTTTTGACCGGGCCATTCAGATGGCTACATATCAAACACCTGAATTGCGGCAGAAGCTAGCAGAAAGTATTATTTCGCACTATAATACCGGCTCTAATTTAAAAACGGACGAGGACGAAGCAATCACGCATAAAGCAATTATTGAAATTAAAAATAATATCCAAGAAGACCCGTTGGAAGCAAGAAACTATCTATATATAATGTCACTTTATAATAGTTTATATTCAAAAGACAAGGAAAAATTGATGCAGGCAATAAATTATGGCAAAAAAGCAAAAACCCTGTCTCCGACAAGACAGCAAATTTATTTTGAATTAGGACGCGCGGCGCTCGGTCTTGGGATGATCCAAGACGGTCTTTACTATTTCAAGAAAGCGGTTGATCTAAATCCGTCTGCGATTGATTCTTATTGGAATCTTTTGTCAGCCTATGCTATTACTGGCCAAAATGACCAGGCAGAAGCTACGCTTGCAATAATTACGAAAAAAGGAGCCGGTGAATCTAAAAAAGATTTGAAAAGATTGTTAAATATCTACGCTTCTATCAAGTCTTTTCAAAAAATGAAAGAAATCTATGAAAAGCTTATTGTTTTAGATCCATTAAATATTGATTATCGCTTTAAACTTGCAGCCGTTTATAAAGCGCTCGGGGATGTGTCAACAGCCAGATCAACAGCATTGACTATCAAAGAAATAAAGCCGGAAGCCGTTGTTGAAGTTGATAAATTTTTAGAAACATTGGAATAAATGTCCAACGCATCAAATGCTGATAAAATTTTTCTATTTTTATGCTTAAAAAGATATTACTCATAACAATCGTTTCCGTTTTGCTCCTTATAAGAGGATCTTTTAGGAATGCTCAAAAAATAGATGCTGAAGAAAACATATTGGCAGAACATATTTCTAACGAAGTCATCATTAAACTAAAAAATTCAGACAAAATATATTTACTGAAAACCACTTACGGCTTGCATGAAGTTATTGAAGTCAACCAGAGGAATCAAACGATAGAATATATTGAACCAAACTATCTTTATCGTGCGGCGATAGAGCCGCATGACCCTTTCTATACGCAGGAGTTGCATCTTTCCAGTACACGGGCGAATCTTGCATGGAATTATACGACCGGAAGCAAAGATTACACTATTGCGATTATTGATACTGGAGTTGATATTGATCATGAAGATTTAAAAAATAACATCTGGCGCAATGTAGATGAGATTCAAGGAAACAGCATTGACGATGACGGCAATGGTTTTATTGATGATGTAGTTGGTTGGGATTTTACATCAGAAAACCCTGACCCAAGGCCTAAATTCACAAATAATTACAGTTTTCTTGGTATAAACCACGGCACAATCGTAGCTGGCATAGCAGCAGCCGAGGGAAATAACAGCATTGGCATAGTTGGTATAACTTGGCACGCTAGTATAATGTCTCTAAGGGTGCTGGATAGTTCTGGCACTGGCAATACTTTTGACGTTGCGAGAGCGATTGATTATGCAAGAGAAAACAATGCTCATATAATTAATCTTAGTTTTGTCGGTAGCGGTTATTCTGCGACATTGAATAAAGCCATAGAAAAAGCACATCAAGCGGGCATTTTAATCATAGCTGCTGCTGGCAATGAAGTTAACGAGGGAGTCAATATGAGCGATTCTCCTCAATATCCAGTGTGTCATGATGGATATAACGGCGACAATTGGGTTATTGGCGTGGCATCTCTTGATAATTCGGACAAACTGGCCAGTTTTTCAAATTATGGCGATTGTATTGACGTGGCAGCTCCTGGCGTTGGTCTTTTCAGCACTCTTTACCAAAATGAAAATTACAAAAAATTTAATCGAGCTTATGGCGGCTATTGGTCAGGTACGTCTGTATCAGCGCCACAAGTAGCCGGCTTAGCAGTTCTTTTAAAATCACTCAAGCCGATGCTTTCCGTTTTTGAGCTAAAAGATTTAATAATCAGTAATGCTGATAATGTTGAACATAAAAATTTTTTGTATCAAAACAAACTTGGCAGTGGAAAAATAAATATTTTGCAATCAGTCATCGCTGCTCGAAAAATCACACCAAAAGCGGAATTATCTTTTGATAGAATAATTACCAGCCCTGACTCCAATGGTGGCCCGCACATTAAAATATTTAAAGCCGATAAATTGGAAACTCAATTTTTTGCTTTTGAGGAAGATAAAATTTTTGGAGCCAATGTCGCTACTGTGGATATCAGTCAAGATGAGGTAGAAAATATTATAGTCAGCGCGGCCAAAGGTGAAAAGCCGTGGGTAAAAATTTTTGACATCTACGGCAATCAAAAAGCTAAATTTCTCGCTTTTGACGAAAATTTTATTGGCGGAGTCAAAATTGCGGCCGGAGATGTTGATCATGACGGGGAAGACGAAATTGTCGCGGTGCCTGAAAGCGATTACGCCCCGATTGTTAAGATATTTGCCTTAACAGGTTCATTGGAAAAAGAATTTTACGCTTTCAATAAATTTTTTACCAAAGGACTGAATATCGCTGTGGCTGATATAAATAATGACAAATTTGATGAAATAATCATTACTCCAAGCCATGGCACATCGCCGATTATTAAATTTTTTAATTACGCGGGTTTGATAATCGGTCAATTTATGGCAAATGACGCAAATTTTTTTAACGGCGTAAATATAGCTGTTGGAGATATCAATGGCGATAATCAACTGGAAATAATTACTGGTAATCGAGTAGGCGCTTCGCCTGAAGTTAAGATATTCAATGTTTCTGGGGTGATCTTGCGTAGATTTTTGGCCTATCATGAAAATTTTATCGGCGGAGTCAATGTGGCCGCTGGTGACATCAATGGCAACGGAATTGATGATATCGTCACAGGTGCCGGACCGGGCGGAGGTCCGCATGTAAGAATATTTACAGCTGACGGCCAAGTCATTACGCAATTTTTTGCCTATGATCAAAAATTCAGAGGGGGCGTAGCGGTTTCTGTAGAAAAATAATTCGGCCTTTATTATGCGTATCAAGCGCGCGTTTTTAAAATTCGCGTCAGAAAACCAGTTTTAATAACTGATAACCAGTAAATATATAAAAAATACAATGATTAAAAAATTTTTTAATAAAATAATCGATAGATTCCGTTCCTTGCCGTGTATTAGAAAAAATCCTAGCGTTAAAGAAATCATTAAATACTCAATAGTTGGTAATTTCACGAGCATCCTGGATTTTGCCCTTTACATTTATCTGACTCGTTTTTTTCCATTTTGGAAGGAGCACTATTTGACGGCTAACTTTTTCGCAATATTGATAGATAGCGTCATTCGTTTTATTTTGCACAAAAAGTGGACATTCAGAAATGAAGGAAAAAATATCCATACGCAATATCTAAAATTCACCATAGTTTGCCTTTTGATCATGCTCACGGGTGAAGTTCTTCTCTATACAGCAGTTGAATATTTTGGTATTGGTGATGTTTTGGGTAAGCTTATTTCGTCTGTTATTATAACGATGTTTGCTTTCTTAAGCACTAAGTTGTGGGTCTTTGGACGCTCAAAAGAAAAACATATTGAAAAATATACTGGTCAAAATCTAAAAATTTGATATAATCAAATATAATCAACTAATATAAGAATTTTAATATATGAACATGTCAACTTTGGCAACAGGAAGACCAAATATTATTATTACTGGCGGGGCAGGATTTCTTGGCTCGAATCTGGCGGGAGACATGGTCAAGACAAGCAACATTATCTGCATTGATAATTTTATAACTGGCAACCAAAAAAATATTGATATACTATTGCAAAATCCGTATTTTGAATTTTTGCGGCATGATATCACTCGTCCTCTTGATTTCGACCAATTTCCAGAATTAAAAAAATTCCAAATTAAAGCGCAGGGGATCCAGTCAATTTATAATTTTGCCTGTCCGACATCGCCTTCAAATCACGCGAAACTTGCGCTGGAGATACTTGAAGCCAACTCGTCTGGCACGAAAAATATGCTTGATCTGGCAAAAGAGTACCATGCCGTTTTTGTCCACATCTCAAGTCAGCATATTTATGGAAAGGCAATGTCAAGCCAGCCGATTAAAGAAAGCTATCTTGGAGCAGTTGACCCAATCGGTCCCAGAAGCGCCTATGACGAGGGAAAAAGATTCGCGGAAACAATAGCTAGTTATTACAAAAGGCAATTTAATTTGAACGTGAAAATAGCCCGCCTGTTCACATGTTATGGTCCCAAAATGGCTATTAATGACGGCCGTTCAATTCCTGACTTTATTTTTGACGCCTTGAACAATAAAGATTTAATAATCTATGGAGATGAAAAAACCGAAAATACTTTTTGTTATGTCGCTGATATTGTGGATGCTTTGATAAAAATTGAAAAATCATCGCTTGCTGGTGCTGTCAATATTGGACATTATGAAAAATATACGCTGAAAAATATTGCGGAACGTATTATCAAATTGTGTGAATCATCCTCGGTTATCACTTATAAAGAACCAGACTGGCACGTAGCCTCATACAATATTCCTGATATTTCTCTGGCTAAAGAAGAGCTTGGCTGGTTTCCAATGGTGGACATAGAAGATGGGCTGTTGCGTACTATTGAATATATGAGATCAAATTTAAGGATCTATCAAATATAGTAAATCCCAAATTCTAAATCCAAACTAAAATTATTCTGGATTCAGAATTTTGAATTTTATAAAAATGTTTCAATTAATTATTAATAAAGTGCGGAGTACTCTAGCGCCTAACGGCGCAACAGAGTGCCAATTCTCGCTGCTCGACGCAAAAGAGTTTGCGTCTGGCTAAACGCTGGAACTATGTTAAAACATATTTTTACTTCAGAATCCGTCACAGAAGGCCATCCTGATAAAATCGCGGACCAAATATCCGACGCCATTTTAGATGAGCTTATTAGACAAGACAAATTTAGTCACGCCGGCATTGAAACTTTGCTCTCTACGGGGCTGGTGGTTATCGCCGGACAGATCAGAACCAAGGGCTATGTTGATATAGCTAAAATTGCGAGACAAACCATCAAAGAAATCGGCTATAACAACGGTAATATCGGTTTTTCCGCAGATGATTGCGGCGTCATCGTGGCAATTGATGAACAATCTCCGGATATTGCTCAAGGTGTTGATAAAAATAAAGGCAAATATAAAAAACAAGGAGCCGGGGATCAGGGTTTAATGTTCGGTTATGCCTGTCGCGAAACTCGCGAGCTGATGCCGCTCTCAATTCTTATGTCGCATAAAATGGCCGCCAGACTGGCCGCGGTCAGAAAAAATAAAACCTTGCCTTATCTGCGGCCAGACGGCAAAATAGAATTGGCCGTTGAATATGAAAACACCAAACCGAAAAGACTGGATACGATAGTGGTGGCGGCCCAGCATAATGAGAAAATTTCCTTGCAAAAAATCCAGGCTGATATTATTAAATATGTTGTTAAACCTGTTGCCGGCAAATATTTAGACGACAAGACAAAATTTTTTGTCAATGCCACTGGCCGTTTTGTCAAAGGCGGGCCGCCAGCTGACACCGGTCTCACGGGTCGCAAAATTATTGTGGACACTTATGGCGGCCATGGCGCACACGGTGGCGGTTGTTTTTCCGGCAAGGACCCGAGTAAGGTTGACCGTTCCGCGTCCTATATGGCGCGCTATATTGCCAAAAATATGGTGGCGGCGGGTCTGGCTGATAGATGCGAAATTCAAATCGCTTATGTCATTGGCGTGGCCGAACCGGTTTCAGTCTTAGTTGACACCAAGGGCACTGGAAAAATAAATGATGAAAAACTGGAAAAAATCGTTCGTCAAGAATTTCCTCTTACACCTGAAGGTATTATCAACCACCTGCGACTATTGCGACCTATTTACAAAAAAACAGCGACCTACGGCCATTTTGGCCGCGAATTGCCGGAATTCACCTGGGAGAAAAAAGACAAAATTGCTATTCTGAAAAAATATTTAAGATAAAATAATTTATTTAACCATTTTCCCAAATTGTGGTATAATAAAGTCATTAGCTTATTTTCATATTAAAACCTCATGCAAATAACCTACTGTGACAAATGCAACCAGCAAAGAAATAATATTGTCAAAGTGTTGCGCAATTAGTATCAGCATCGGAAAATAATACTTTGCGGTTCGTCTTTAAGCGGTAATCTTAGCCAAAATAGAGTTAAAATTTAAAATTGATCCCAACACCTATGCTTCCCAAAACTCATTTCCGTAAATTCACGTTAATTATACTTCTCTTTATTCTATGCGCCAGTTTTTTAATAGCTCAAACAGCCGATACAACTTCCATAGAAAATCCATTAAAGAAAGAAGGCGGGCCAATTGATCCGGAAGAATTATATGGGAGAATCATTTCCGGACTTTTAGGCTTTGTAGGCATTGTTTCACTGGTAGCTTTTGTATATGCCGGTTTTGTTTTTTTGATTTCCGCAGGTAATCCGGAACGGGTCAAAAAAGCAAAAGACACCATGATATACGCGGTAATTGGCGTGTTCGTTTCTATGGCCTCTTACGCTATTTTAAGTTTTATCTTCACCACTTTGGAAGAATCCACCGGACAATAAACCCATGTTTTTTATTTTTTAACTTTAACCCACAATAACTCCGGAGAACTGAAGGCAGGTCAAGTGGGTAAAGATAGAAGGCGTCATAAATTATTGGTATTTATAACGACGTCTTCAGGTCTGGCGTATACGCACTTCCTACCCTCAGATCTCTATAGTTATTTTCATTAAAAAATTAAATAAGATAATTATCTTAAATCATGTGACCTTATCTAAGCATATTTTAATAATTTTGTCAAGTATTTATTAAAAAATTCAAAAAGGCCTATAATAAATATACTTGTGTATCATAAATACATTACCGATTCTTGTTAACTTTCAGCCCGCGGCTGGATAGCCACAAGCTGATTTTTTATTTATCGTTTTATGGCCATTTTGGTTACCGGGGGTGCAGGGTTTATTGGCTCGCATCTAACCGACAGTTTAATAGCCAAAAAACACCGAGTCATCGTTTTGGATGACCTGTCTTCGGGGTTTAAAAAAAATATCAATGCCCAAGCCAAATTTTACCAACTGGACATTCAAAACAAAAAACTGAAAAATATTTTCAAAAAAGAAAAACCAAAGATTGTTTATCACTTGGCTGCCCAAATAAATGTCAGAAGATCAATTCAGGACCCAATTTTTGATGCCCAGAAGAATATTTTGGGTTCGCTAAATCTGCTGGAAAATTGCATAAAATATGCAGTAAAAAAATTTATCTTTATTTCAACAGGCGGAGCCATCTATGGCGATGGCGTTAAAGTTCCCACTCAGGAAAATGCCTTGAAACGGCCAACTTCGCCGTATGGCATTGCCAAATTATCTATTGAAAAATATCTCCACTACTACAACAATCAATATAACTTTAGATATACTGTTCTACGTTTAGCCAATGTTTACGGTCCGCGCCAAAATTGGGAAGGCGAAGCTGGCGTAGTCGCTATTTTTTTAAATAATTTGAAAAATAAAAAACCTCTTAAAATTTTTGGCGGAAAACAAACCAGGGATTTTGTTTATGTATCCGATGTTGTGAATGCGTGCATCAAAGTGCTAAATCAAAAAAAAACAGCTATTTACAATATCGGCACCGGAGAAGAAACAACCGTCAACCAGCTCGCAAAAAAAATATTAAAAATTTCAAACAAAAAAAACACAATTAAACATTTGCCATATATCAAAGGCGAACAATTGAAAAATTGTCTGTCTTTTGCTAAAATAAAACAAGAGTTGCAATGGCAACCGCAATATGATTTAAATAGGGGATTGGAAGCAACCATGGACTATTTTAAAAAATAAAGACCAGATTTCATTTATTTTAATTCCAGTATCGGTATATCATAAAAACATTTTTCTGATTTTATTTATTTCCATACTATGCTCCCCCAAAAATCCTTTTTACAAACCATGCACATGAAAACTCAATTAAATAAATATTTTTTACTTATCCTTATTTTGGGTTTTATTTTGTCGCCATGTTATATTTTGGCTGAAGTCGGAGGCGAAAGTGAAATCAAAAAATTGGCGGATGAAATTAAAGACAAACAGGTTCAAATAGACGAGCTGCGCGCTAAAATTGAGATCTACCAGAAAAATTTATCAAAGGCTCAATCTGAAACAAACTCGCTGAAAAATCAAATATATATTTTAGAGACTAAAATTGATAAAAAAGAAACTGAAATAAAACTTAATCAAGAAGAAACTGAAGAAACAAATTTGGAAATAAAAAAAACCGAGGAGGAAATTGAGTACAACGCGGAAGAAACGCAGGACAAAAAGAAAAAACTTGGGAAATTGTTGAGAGAGAGATATATTATAGATCAAAAAAATGACCTTGAGATAATCATTTTGAATGAGTCGCTGTCAGATTTCTTTCGCGTATTTCAAACTGCGGAAACAATCCAGGCAAGCGTTAACCAAACACTCATAGAGCTTAAAGAATTAAAAAAAAATCTGTTTGGGAAACAGCTTGAGTTAGAAGAAAAAAAGGAAAAACTTAACCATCTTAATGATGAATTGACAGGCTATAAAACAAATCTGGAGAGCCAACAATCAGTCAAGCAAAATATTTTATATCAGACAAAAAATTCGGAAGAGCGCTACGAAAACATGGTTAATGAACTCAGACTGGAACAGCAGCGCATGAACTCCGAGATTGTTGTTTTGGAAAAAACTATTCGTCAGAAACTTACTGATGACAAAAATAAGCTTGCCGAGCTTGGCAACGCAACATTTACATGGCCTGTGCCTAGTAGATATGTTACTGCCGCTTTCCATGATCCTGATTATCCATTTCGCTATATTTTTGAACATCCCGGGATTGATATCAGAGCTTCGCAAGGCACGCCTCTCAAAGCATCCGCTTCAGGATATGTGGCGAAAGTTCAAGATGGTGGACGTTACGGTTATTCATATATTATGCTAATTCACAATGATGGCTTTGCCACTGTTTACGGCCACTTGAGCAAAATGTATGTGTCAGCGGATCAATTCGTCACTCAAGGCGAAGTAATTGGCGCGACCGGCGGCATGCCAGGCACTCATGGTGCCGGCCGTCTGACTACAGCTCCCCATATCCATTTTGAGATAAGAAAAAATGGCATACCAGTCAATCCACTGGACTATCTGCCTTGATTTATGTCTCATGAAGAACAAATTGTCCAAATATTCTCCCGACTTAAGGAGATTTTTATTTTAGAAAATTTTCAATTCAAAATCATGCGCCGCCAGATAGACGAAGAGGGGAGAGGGGTGCTCAATTTGAAACGCAGCTACCGCCTAGCCCATACCAGCCTCAAAAACAAAACAATTACCGTTGATATCTACACACCGCGTTTCCGCAAGCCCAAATCAATCAGGTCAATTTTGAATATTCTCGCTCATGAAATCGCCCATCACCAAAAACTACCCTTCCGCCAACGCTTCCGCGGCCGTATTATTACTCGTCAGCACTATCCCGCTTTTTATGAGCAGGTTAATAAAAATATAGAAAAAATAAAGAGAGACGAGATTTTAAAAGAATATTTTAAATAAGGAGTAAAAAATGGATTTCATATTTACCTTTTCTTTTTTGCGTATCAATATAATACGCTTATCATAGCCCAATGATACAAAAATTACGCGCCAAACCAACTCCCAACAATAGCCGCTAACATTTATTTGACATAAATTTAATAATGATATAATCTATAATTAAATATATCATTAATTATATAATCTAATATGAACTCTATTCTACCTCAAACAATCTCTATCAGTGATTTACAGAAGAGAACCAAAGAAATATTTGATACTAAATTACAGGATAATGCCCCAACTCTGATACTCAATAGAAATGAGAAAGTCGGAGTTTTAATCAAACCCATGTTTTTTGAGGAATTAATGTCAACCTATGAAGATTATCTGGACGGATTGGAGCTAATGAACGCCATCAACACCACTCCCAAAAAAGACCTTGAACCTTGGGATAAAATAAAGTTAGAGTTAAAAAAACACGGCAAATTATCCTAAAATATGTACAAAATATTTCTTACTAGTAATGCCAAAAAGAGCTTATTTAAGTTGCCTCAAGAAACCGTAGAAAAAATCAATCGGGTCTTTGATATATTACAGCATAATCCCTTCACCGCTGATCACCATATCAAAAAATTACACCAGCCATTAATCGGCTATCGTTATAAAGTCTGGCCCTATCGCATTTTATATACTGTGGATAATTCCCAAAAAATAATTGTAGTTTACCGCATTTTTCATCGTGGTAGGGGATATTAACTCCGCTGGTTCTGAACCATAAATTTTGTTAACACCTACCACGCCTATTATCACCAGTATAGTCTTTAAACACATTCAGCCATTCCCTCGGCTGTTTTTTATTACTCTTTAAATTATGCCAACTTGACAACAGTCTCTTTTGGCCATTCACATTTCCAGTAAAACAAGGGAGACCCTACGGCCCGCCAATCAAACCAACCCCGCCTAAACATTTCATATAGACTATATGAAATGTTTAGGCAGCGGCCCACACTCATCTCTCCACCGCCTAAATGGCCGGTATAGTCTATTTCGGCCATTCAGGCACCGACGGAGAAAGGGGAGTCGCGAGCGCTAACCCGCCCTCGCCCAACAGCTCCCGGCAATGGGGCTCGTACAGTCTATTCGAGCCATTTTCTGTCACCCCCCCCCAGATCTCCCCGCTAAATCGCTAAAACAGACTATATTAGCGCTTTCTGCCGCCCGCCTGATTCTTTCTAGGCGGTTTTTATGTTACAATAGAAGTACTCTAAAGCGGGCGACACCAACCATATGCAAAACTGCTTTGAAAAATTCAATCAAAAAATCAACCATAAAAATAATATCATCTATATTTTTATTGACGCCTCTAACCTATGGGAAGCGCAAAAAGCCAAGGGTAGATTTCTAGATTATGAAAAAACCCTGAAATTTATCAGGGATAATTTCACTTATTACAGCGCTTACCCGGCCGAGGGAACAAGGAATTATAATCTCGACGGCCGACATAAATTTTTTACTTTTCTCAACAAAAGCCTGGGATTTGAAGTGCGCAAAAAAGAACTCAAAAGAATTACCGTGGTAGATGAGCATGGCGAGAGTATTAAAGAAAAAGGAGATATGGATGTTTGGATTACTCTCGACGCGGTCCATCATCTAAACAAATATCACACCGCCATTCTATTTACGGGCGACTCGGATTTTCTCCCTCTGATCAACTACCTAAAAAATAACGGTAAAAAAGTTTTTATATTTTCTTCTCAAAATAATATCTCCGAAGAATTGCGAACTGGCGGCGACGGCTATGCTGATGTCCTGAAAATACCCCGCATCTGGGGCCGAGCGTTAAAGTACAGGGAAGAAAAGCAATAAAAAAAACTACCCTCCGCGAGGAGAGTAGCTCCTGGATGTAATACCCTTTTAGTTCCATGGCAGAACCAAAAGACATTATTATAATATCCTCTTCTGCCAAAAAAGTCAAATTTTTATCCACAGCTTACTGATTTTAATATCATTTTGACGTAAAATTATTAGGCCATCAAGCTCCTTATAATCTTTCCTTTAACCAGTCTAATTCTTTCTAGCAGGCGGTTTTTATATTCACCGATCAATAATTCTTAATTTACTTGCCCAATGAATGAAAACTCCGGTGAATATCTTTCAGCCTCTTATTAGTCACATGAGTATAAACTTGCGTCGTGGTAATAGACGAGTGGCCGAGCATCTCCTGAATGGCGCGTAAATCAGCCCCTTGGGAAAGCAGATCGGTGGCGTAAGAATGGCGGATCGTATGCGGCGAAGTAAATAGCGGCAGGCCGGATAATTTCACATATTTTTTTATAATTCTTTCCACCGAGCGCGCTGTCAGGCGCGCGTTTTCTTGATCCAATTCTTTGTCGTTAACATTGGGACTCATGTTGATAAATAGGGGAGCATAGTTATCATGGCGCGCCTCAAGATATTTTTTGAGCCATTCCATCGCCCGCTCCGAAATATAAACCGTTCTGATTTTTTTCCCTTTACCAATAATTGATAATTCCATATCCTTATTTTTAAGGTTTAGCTGTTCAATATTAAGCGACGTTAACTCTGATACCCGCAGTCCGGTAGAAAATAATACTTCCATCAGCGCCCGGTCACGTAAACCCGCGGCTGTTTTTATATCCGGCATCTCCAAAAGTCTTTCTACCTGTTCCAAGGTCAGAAATTTTATCTTATTATCAGCCTTGGCATCTTTCGGTAAATTAATTTTTTTAGCCGGCAAGCATTTGATATCGCGATCAGTAAAGTAGTTGAGTAGCGCGCGCAAAGCGATCAGATAATAATTTTGCGTTGTTTTTTTTAGCAGGTCCCCGGTACTAGATGACCTGGCCCGGGATAAAAAAATCTTGTAGGCCCAAATATCGTCTGCGGTTAATTCAGCCGGCCTCAAATCATCCTTGGCCTTGCTATGCAAAAATTCCAAAAATTTATTCAGGAACATGCGATAATTCTCCTGGGTTTTATTAGATAAACCCTTTTCCACCTCGCAATATTCCAAAAAATCAGTTATGCGCGCCTTAATAGATTTAGCGGTTGATTGTTGCATAAACATTATATTTTTATATTATTTATTGTTTTATTTTTATCCTGCTAATTTATTAAAATAACACATTTATTCACCCTATTTTAACCCATCCCCAGAAAGAACCCCATTATTATAGTCGTTTAACTTATATTATACGACATTAGATTACATTTGCAAAATTAGTTATCCACAATCCCCTTTTAAATAAACCTAAAATCACAAATTCTAATTTCTGATGGTTTTGTTTCAAGAAAAATCAAACCGGTATTCTAAAACCACTAGAATCAAAACACTAAAATATTTTATTCTGAATTTAAAGAATATCTTAAAATTTTAAATTTACAAATTTTAAATTTTCCCAATTATTTCCATTGATGGTTTATATAAAATCCCCTCTGCCCCATTTTCTAGCCGATTCCTGTATTTTAAATTAATCATTTTCCAATTTTATATCGGCTCCTATCTCGCGCAAACGTTCTTCTAATTTTTCATAACCCCTATGAATAGGATAAACATTTCTCAATATTGATTTTCCGTGAGCGGCAAGCATAGCCACGAGAATTATCGCCGCCGGTCGTAAAGCCGGCGGACAAATCATCTCCGCGCCTGTCAATTTGGTTTTGCCCTCGACTACCACTCGATGCGGATCCATAAGCGTAATATTCGCACCCAATCTATTTAATTCCGAATAGTAAATCGCTCTATTTTCATATGTCCAATCATGAATCAATGTCTTGCCTTGAGTTTGTGTGGCAATCGGCACAAAAAAAGGCAAATTATCCTGATTAATCCCCGGAAAAGGCATCGCGTGAATTTTGTCTTCCAGGGCCTTGAGTTTTGACGGCTCAATCAAAATATCCGCCAATTCTGTGTGTTTATTTTTGGCTAAATATTTTTTTATTATTTTATAACGCAAACCCATTTTTTCCAGTTTCAAAAGCTCCAGTTCCAAAAACTGAATCGGGCATCGGAGGATGGTCACTTTGGAATTAGTAGTTACTGCGAGCGACAAAAAAAGCATTGCCTCAATCGGATCCTCACTGATTTCATATTTAATATTTTTATTAAATTCCTTTTTGCCGGCCACTTCTATTGTTGCCGCCCCGGTCCATTTGATTTTAACTCCCAACTTCTCCAAAAAATAACACAGGTCCTGAATCATATAATTAGCGCTGGCCATTTTGATAATACTTTTCCCCGGACATTGCGCAGCAGCGAGTAAAGCATTTTCCGTCACCGTATCCCCTGTTTCGTACAATACAACCTGTGCCTTGTGTAATTTTTTAGAATCCACAATATATTTATTTTTTTTGGTTTTAATATTCACTCCGAACTTTTCCATAGCAAAAATATGAGGTTTAATAGTCCTTGATCCAATTTTGCATCCGCCAGCTTGAGTTATTGCGAAATTATTCAAGCGGCCTGCCAATGCGCCAATTGTTAAAATTATGCTTCTTGTCTTCTGCGCTGAAACATTGTTGATATGTGACAAATCAATTCTTTTTGGCGGATATATTATTATGGTTCTTTTGTAACGTATAATTTTCACTCCGACGCTTTCTAAAACTTCCGCTAATCTGTTAATCTCTTCAATTTGGGGTACATTTTTTAATGTTGTCACTCCCCTATTTATTAATGAACCGAAAAGCACTGCGACGCTAGCATTTTTTGAGCCATTAACTATTACCTCTCCTCTCAATTTTTTAGCGCCGTTAATAATGAATTTAGACATAAAAATAAATTTACCAGAGAACAATAATGACAATAATAACTTATTATGTTAATCTGAATTCAGATTAACATTTTTTTGTCAATTTATCAATCCAATGACTCTTTTCCACCGCCGCATAATATATATTATATTTTTTATTATTTTTTCTACAGCCGCGCCAATTATTGTTTTTTATTCATCGGGCTATAGATATAATTTTAAAAAAAATAATTGGCAGAAAACCGGTCTGATTTTTCTTGAAACAAAACCAAAAGAAGTAAACGTATATTTGAATGGAAAAAAAATAGACCAGTACTCGCCTATCCATATAAAAAATCTTCTGCCGAATGAATATACAATCATTCTCACGAAACCGGGCTACGCCCAATGGAAAAAAAATATCAGCGTCTATGCTGGTGAGTCAACTACCATTCAATATGTCAGGCTTTTCAAAGATAGTCCATTTCCGCGCATGATCGTCGATGGCGATATTAACCAAGCTATTTTTAATGAAAATAAAACGAAAATAGCCTATATCAAAAAAAACGAAGCCATAAATAATATCTATGTTCTTAATATAAGCGATAATTCTAGCCGACACATATATTCAACGAAAGAAGACATAGTAAAATTGGCTTTCGTTAACAACAAACTTGCTGTCTATCTGAAAAATAATATTTTGATTATAGACGCTCTTGATCCAGCCACATTTTTAAATTTCTCTGAACTTTCAAACGTCTATACAGCCGCAAATATAAAAATCGATCCTAACAATACGAATTATATATATTATTTAAGAGACGGATATCTGATGGGATTTAATTTGATAACGCGCGTCAATCAAACTTTTGATATTTCTAATACCAGAATAATTGATTATTTTGTAGCATACGGAAAAATTTATTTTTTGAATAATGAATCTCTGAATAAGATAATGCTCAAAAAAGCCAGTCTTGAAAATGTTGACGAAAAAATAAATATTACGACTTTTGACAGCTCAAACGGTTATTCAATCATAGAAATTAAAGATAATCTCATCGTTGTTCAAAATAATACAAAGCAAGATTTAATACTTTTTGACGAAACTAGCGGTCAAAAAGAAATCATAAAAAATATCACTGATTATGAATTAAGTTCAGATGGCAATAAATTGCTTTTCTATAACACTCTTGGACTTTTGTCGTATGACAGACTCAAAAACAATGATAAATATACTCTTTTCGCGAGAACTGCTGAACAGATCACGGCTAGCGCCTGGTATTCCGTTGACACACACCTGTTGTATATCATCAACGGCACAACGCTCAAAATTACGGAGAATTTATATGCAAATCGTTTGACTTATGACTTGATAAAGCTTGATAATATCAGAAATATTTTAACTGACAAAAAAGGCGACGAAATATATTTTATCGCTCAAATTGGCAATCAACGTGGGCTTTACAGAATTGAAATAGAGTAGTCTCATTTCAATTCATTCCGCAATTTTTCTTTTGCTAAAATCTGCGCTTGTAAAAGGCTCTCAAACGTCCCAGCGTCAATCCATTCTTTTTTAATCTCTGCAATCTGGAGTTCGCCTTTATCCATATACCATTTATGCACATCTACTATTTCAGTTTCCGCGCGCGCGCTTGGCTTCAATTTTTTGGCAATCTCAACAACTCTGTTATCATAAATATAAAGTCCTGTAATGCACAAATCGCTCTTTGGGTGTATCGGTTTTTCTTCAATTGAAATTGCTTTCATATTTTCATCAACTTCCACAACGGCAAATCTATTTGCGTCCGCGACTTTTTTGACAAAAATTTTTGCGCCAGATTGAAAATTTTTAATATCTTCGCTAAGATCATCTTCAAAAATATTATCACCCAGAATCATTACTGCGTTTTCCTTGTCAATAAAATTCCCGCCAATAATAAAAGCTTCTGGCAAACCAGTTGGCTTGTCCTGTATTTCATAAGTAAACCGTGCGCCAAACCGTCTGCCGCTGCCCAGAAGATTCAGATAATCTCCTGCCCTTTCCGGCGCAACAATAATTAAAATTTCTTTGATATCTGCTTTCAGTAAAGTATTTAAAGGATAATAAATCATCGGTTTGTTATAAACCGGTAAAAGTTGTTTGCTGGTAACTGTTGTCAGCGGTTTTAGGCGAGTGCCCGAACCGCCTGATAAAATAATTCCTCTCATAATTTGAACCAAGCGAAAACTGATAAAAAATAAAAAATCATTGAATTTTCGACTTGTATTTATAATATTAAACTATAATTATAATTATGCCAATAGTAAACCCTAAAAAACGCCGATTTTACTCTTTTTTCATTTTTCTGGTAATATCTCTGCTTTTGAACTTTGTTGGCCCGCAAAACGCCATTTTGGGCCTGATACTCGGCATTTTATGGTTGATTTGGGCATCAAAAATTATTGGTAACCGCTTTTTTCCCGGTGAACAGCACATTTTGCAATTTACGGCCGGACTCGCCTTTTTATTGATTGTCATTATTCTTATATCATTACTCTTTTTTTATTTCATCAATTTTCAAACATTATCAATAGTCTCAATCTTTATTATTGTTTCTTCAGTTTGTTTTTTATTTGATTATTATAAAAAATCGAACTCTAGGGGACTTTTTGCCAGTGCTTTTAAAATATTTTGCATCCTTAAGTGCTTCAGCTTAAAAGGGATGTTCGCTAAAGTATGTCTTGCCGCAACTTATCTCATTCTTTATCTTATTTCTTTCGCTTATCTTTTCTCCTATTCAACATCCAATAGTTTGCTTTCTCCATGGGAAATTTTGCCTAAAAAATTTTTCATCATATATTTTTTGCTTAATATAACCCTATTCGCCATAATATTACGCAAAGATAAATCAAACTGCAAAGTACCAAATGCGCGCTATCCACGACTTGAAATAATATTCCTCTCTTTGCATTTCTTTCTCGCTTGCTCAATAGCAGTAATCATCTATAAAATCGGTTTTGGTTTTGATCCATTTGTCCATCGTGCCTCTGAAAACGCTCTGGCGAATCTCGGCTATCTTATGCCAAGACCTCTCTATTATATCGGCCAATATGCGTTAGTTGTTTTTTTATCAAAAATTCTTTTTATAAAAATTATTGCGATTGATAAACTTCTAGTGCCTTTATTGGCCTCTCTGCTACTGCCGGCGAGCGTATTTTACTCAATCAATAAAATATTTAAAAACAAAAAATTAATTATCCTTATTACTGCTTGCTGTTTGCCGCTGACAGCTTACTGTTTTTTTTATACTGTCCCGCAATCCTTGGCCAATCTTTTATTGCTCATTCTAATTCTCATGTCTATTCCATATTTTATTAATAATGGAAAATTGCCCTGCAACCTATGGTTAATAGCTCTTGCCACAATGTTTATCCATCCTCTTGCCGGGATACCGGCATTCATTTATCTTGGATTTATTGTTTTATGGTCCAATAATTTTATGGTTTTGCGATTTTATGGTTCAATTATTTTTTCCTTGCTGGCTGGAATCGCAATACCATTATTTTTCTTTTTTGCCTCTATTATCTCGTCTGATTTTAATATAGTCTTCCAATTATCAAACATCTCAAGCGTCTTCAATATTTTTGACGCGCCGCGATATCTGCCATTTTACTCAATCTACCACTTAATCTATCTGTACAAATTTAATATAGGGATTTTGCTTATATTGATTTTCATCGTTGGTTCATATTTTCTATATAAAAAAAATAAAACTAAATTTCTAGCCGCTAATTACTGTTTACTCACAATTTTATTTGCTAATCTGATAATTCTCTCGCTCATCCAGTTCAATTCAATTATTGATTATGAGCAGCGCGAATTTGCAAAACGTTTGCTTTATGTAATCTTCTTCTTTTCTTTGCCGATTATTTTATCAGGTATATATTCTATTTCATTAAAAATTTTACAATTTAAAAAAGGCAATCTGCTTTTGATAATATTAATCTCCGCAATCAATGTAATAACGCTTTATATATCTTATCCGGTCGTGGACGCTTTCGAAAAAAATCGTGGCTATTCGGTTTCACGCTATGACATTCAGGCCGTTAATTGGATAAATGAAGATTCTACTGATAAAGACTATATAGTCCTCGCAAATCAATCAACTTCCGCCGCCGCTTTGCAGGAATTTGGTTTTAAAAAATATTATAATTCAAAAATTCAAAATTTATTTTATTATCCAATCCCAACCTCTTCTCCGCTGTATGACATTTATCTAAAAATGGTTTATGATGAACCAAAATTAAAATATATCAACACAGCCCGCGAACTGACTGGTGTTAAAACAGTTTACTTCGTAATCAACGATTATTGGCTGGATTTTAAAAAACGCGTTGAACAGGCCGAGCTAATCGCGAACCGCATAAAAAATATCAACAATAAAATTTGGGTTTTTAAATTTGAGTAAAATATATAATTCAATTTACCGGACTTACTCATATCTCAAAGCTTCAATAGGATCCAGCCCAGCAGCTTTTTTTGCCGGATATATACCGAAAAGAAGACCGACAAAAATCATAAACGTAAAAGAAATCATCATGCCCCTGATTGATACCACAAAATCAAGGTCAATTCCTTGCGCTTGCGCTATTATGGACGCCAACCAAGAAAAAATAATGCCCAAAAGCACACCCACGACCCCGCCAGTAGAAGTTATAAGCACGGCCTCTCCTAAAAATTGCCATAAAATATCCGAATTTCTCGCTCCAACTGATTTGCGCAAGCCTATCTCATATGTGCGCTCCAATACTGACACATACATAATATTCATAATTCCAACTCCGCCGACAATGAGGGATATCCCAGCAATGGCCACTAAAAATAAAGTTATTCCATTTAAAATTGTTGAGAGCATATTCATTGCCTCAGCTGAAGTAATTACGGCAAAATCATCTTTATTTGGATTGGTAATACCATGCGCTTCTCTCATTATTTCCGTTATTTCAACGGCTGTTTGATCGGCTTTTTTCGTATCAATTATTGAAGCCATAATAAACGATACATGGTCAATTCCCATTATTTTTTTTTGCAATGTCTTCAAAGGCACAATCAGCATGGAATCCATATCAAAAAAAGTGCCTCCTCCGATTTTTTCGCGCACCCCTACAACTCTGAATTTTGATTGGCCGATCTTAATTTTTTTGCCCAACGCGTCATTAGCGCCGAAAAGATCCTCCTTGATTGAATGTCCGAGAATTACAACCTGCGCAAGAGAATTATCCTCATCATCAGTAAATTCACGACCATACTCAATATCAGTTTTGTCAATCACGAAGAATCCGCTTGACGCTCCCCATAACATACAGACTTTATTTTCATCTTCGTAAGACGCGATCTCCTGCCCCATAACCGCTGAATATACTTCGCTTACGTTAGGATTTTTTTTAATATCCATAGCCTCTTTGTGTTTTAAAGTTGTGATAGTTACTCCCTGCGCCATACTGCCGGCGTTAGCGGTTGACGCTTGTTTGGTTGACGGAACCTTAACCTCAATTTCAATATAGTCAGTACCAAAAACTTCAACCTGCTTTTGGATAAAATTTTTAAGTCCCTGCCCAGTGTTGATAATCACAATCACTGAAGTAATGCCAATTATAATGCCCAAAACAGATAACAACGTCCTTATCCGTTGCGTTTGAAAAATTTTTATTGATATTTTAATGTTGCGTAAAAAAGTCATGACAAAATTCTTAAATTTAGTTTAAATCACTCCGCGCTCAATGCCTCTACTGGCTCCATTTTAGCGGCTTTGGCAGCCGGATAAGAGCCAAAAATAAGACCTACTGCCGCTGAAACTCCAAGCCCAAGAAATATTGAGGAAATGGTTATTACAAAATCCCACTTATAGCCGATTTGCTTAGCAATCGTAGCTATAAGCCACGACAAGATGCTGCCGCTAATGATTCCAATTATTCCGCCAAAAACAGTTATTGTTAAAGATTCAATTAAAAACTGTTTTAAGATATTCATTCGCGTTGCCCCAACCGCCTTGCGCAAACCAATCTCTTTTGTCCTTTCCGTAATATTAACAAGCATAATATTCATTATGCCGACACCTCCGACCAGAAGCGATATGGCTGCAATTCCTGCAAGAAAAAACCGCAAAGCGTTTGTTACGGAAGTCAAAACATCCAGGGCCTGATCAAGAGAACGCACTGAAAAATCATCTTGCGCGGCATTAGATATATTATGGTTCTCTCGAACGACCGCCTCTATCTCTCCTGTCATCATATCAATATTCGCATTATCTTCGAACTTGCCGCGAATAAGAGACACGTGATTTATGCCTAGAAGGATCTTCTGCGCGGTTTTAATCGGTATAAATACTTGTGTATCTTTATTTTCAAATGCCACTGTGCCTCTTTTTCCCATTACGCCAATTACACGAAAATTTTGTTTTTTAATTTTTAGAATCTCGCCTATTGCTTGTCCATCTCCGAACAAATCTTGCTTAATAGCGTCGCCAATCACCACGACGCGCGACAGATTTTTTGATTCATTATCATCAAAAAATCTGCCTTCAGCCACAGCGGCGTCTTCTATGATAAGCATCGCAGGCGTTGTTCCAACATATGTTATATCAACTTTTTGACTGTCGAAAACAGCGCTGTCCACTCCGCGCACATAAGCTGTTGCGGCTATAACTCCAGGAACCTTGTTGATATCTTCAAGCTCGTCTAGCTTCAATGTCGTAACTGTTATGCCCATTACTGAAGCCGGCGGACCATTTTCGTCAGCCGCGCCAGGAGTTATACCAAAAAGATTAGAGCCAAAACTAGATATTTCATTTACCAAAAGACTTTGCGCGCCTGCGCCAACTGACATGATAACAATTACCGAACCAACGCCGATAATAATGCCAAGTATTGTCAAAAATGCGCGTTTTTTGTTAGCGCGCAGACAGTTTAAAGATAATTTAACACTTGATAAAAAATTCATTTTATAAACAATAGAATTCCATTTGGCAAAAAATGGAATTCTTTCATTTTTATTTTACTAGTCCATTTTTTAAGTCTACCCTGCTTTGGACGCTACTGTCAGATTCAAGAATACCGTCTCTAATTTTAATTATTCTTTTGGCTGTATTGGCCGTATACTGTTCATGGGTTACCAAAATTATAGTTTTGCCTTTTTCATTTAAATTAACAAGAATTTCCATCACCTGCTGTCCTGACATGGAATCAAGATTGCCAGTCGGCTCGTCCGCAAAAATGACTTCCGGATTATTAACCAGGGCGCGCGCTATGGCAACTCTCTGCTTTTCTCCGCCGGACAATTGGTTTGAAAAATGATCCAACCGATGCTCAAGTCCGACTGATTTCAGGGCTTTCATTGCCGCCGATGCTTTGTCTCGGGCGCCATTATATTCCAATGGCAAAATAACATTATTTAAGACAGTCGTGCGCGCCAAAAGATTGAATGACTGGAAAACAAAACCAATTTTTTTATTGCGCAATTCGGCCAATTTATTGTCATCAAATTCATTTATATTTTGGCCTTCAAACAAATATTCTCCGCTAGTGGATCTGTCTAGAAAACTCAAGATATGCACCAATGTAGACTTGCCAGACCCGGAAGGACCCATAATAGCTACAAAATCGCCTTTGTCTATCTCAAAACTCACGCCATGCAAAACCTTGGTTATGACTTCACCCGTTTCAAACTGTTTTTTTATATTCTTAATTTTTATTAAAACATCTTCCATGTTAATGATAACTGATAATTACTTTTGTTTGTCATTGACAAATGTTATCACCGTATCTCCTTTTTCCAATCCGTTCAAAATTTCTATATAATCATCGCCCCTTAAACCGACAGTAATATTTTTTTCTTCCTGCGTTTTGTCAGCGCGTAAAACAGTAACAATTTTATCGCCGTTTTTCTGTTTAACCGCTCGCAATGGCACGCGCAGAACGTTTTCTTTCTTATCAGTTTCAATGACAGTGTTGGCGGTCATGCCATGCTTGATTCCTTGCACGTCATCTTTAAAGTGCACCTTAACTTGGTAATAAACAACATCCTGAATAATAGTTTCCGCGGGGTCCACAAAAATTACGAAGCCTGGGAATACGTTGTCATCGCCAAAAGAATCAAGCGTTATATCAGCCATCTGGCCGATTCTAATTTTAGCAATATCAGATTCAGGAATATTCACATCTATTTCCAGTTTAGCTTCACCGATCATTTCTACCACAGCTAATGCCAAAGAAGTTTGTTCGCCGACTTTGTTATTAATTTTGATGACTACTCCGTTAACTGGCGCCTTGATAATCGCGTCTGATAATTTTGATTGCGCCAAAACAAGGTTGGCTTCGGTTTTTGCTATTTTCGCATTATACGCGTCTATCTCATAGTCTTCAGGCTCGGCCGTTTTGAATTCTAATTGCGCTTTCGCCAAATCAAACGCATCCCCGGCAGCGTCGACAGCATCTCTAGCTTTCAGAATTTGTTCATTATAATAGACCTGTTTATTCGTCCAGTTTGATTGGCTGGCATAAATATTATTCCTAGCCGTGGAAATCTTCACTTGCTCGCTTT